>Ga0325402_1004079_pt1 | contig 13405 bp, 4 predicted proteins | sample PopdelMetagenome_22_FD_207212 | JGI IMG/M metagenome (GOLD analysis project Ga0325402, IMG submission 207212) | Populus deltoides microbial communities from Bellville, Georgia, United States - Xylem-PdKOR-R3 | ecosystem: Host-associated > Plants > Phyllosphere > Stem > Wood/Secondary xylem... | reverse complement strand
TCACTGCTTTGAAGGTCCCTCCAAGTCAGAGTTGAAAAGGAAAGCTTAGTGAAGTAACAATGTAGAAAAAGAAATTATGGGGAGGATGGCCTTATACATTCCTTGATGGAAGTAAATTTGGTATGAAAAATACAAAACACCATCTTTGTCTTTGTCCATGCAAAATTTCACATATTAAAAATACAATAAAAAATGATGCAAAACTACAATAGTGAATTTAATTACAAGAAAAGGTAAAAACTCTCTTAAGGTGCTGTTTACGTGCATAAAAATCTCTAATTAATGGTCAAATTTGGATCTTGCTTTGGATGAAAATATATTTATACGAGCCTAGCTATAAGCTTTAATCGTGTAAGATCTTAACTTGATTTGATTTGATAAAGACAAAGATTATTTACACGAGCTCTAAAGCTTCAAACATGTGAGATCTTAACTTGATTTGATTTGATAAAGATGAAGAGCATTCACACGAGCCTAAACACTTTAATCATATGAGATCTTAACTTTATTTGATTTGTTGAAGACAAAAAGTATTCATACGAGCCCGAAAACTTTAACCATGTGAGATTTTAATTCGATTTGATGAAGATAAAAAGTATTCATGCGAGCCCGACGTGTGAGATCTTAACTTTTTTTTATTCGATAAAGATGAAGAGTATTCATTAGAGTTCGAAAACTTTAACCGTGTGAGATATTAACTTGATTTGATTTGATAAAGAAAAAAATATTCACGCGAGTTTGAAAGTTAATTATAACTATATGAGATCTTAGCTTGATTTGATTTGATGAAGGAAAGGACTTTAATTTTTTGTTTTCTTGATTTGATTTGATGAATGAAAGAACTTAGATCTTATACTTCCTTGATTTCATTTGAATTTTTAAGAGAGAACCTCCATGTATTTGTATTTGGTTTTTAGTCTCTCATTTTTTACTTCTCTTATCTCTCTTCTTTGTTGTCTTCTATACTTGTATGCTTGTTCCTTTTGATTTGATGGCTTTATTGTCTATTTATTAACTGGCCAATTGCAATTTACTTTAAATTTCTTTTATCTATACGATATTTTAGGAAAAATTATATGAAAATTATTTAAAATACTCTTAGTTAGAAGGACATAAAAGCAAGAACCATTAAATGTATTTGGACTGGATTTTTTAAATTTAATCAAAACCAATAAATTTAATTTAAGCTCAAACCCCAATAAACTTAATTTGTTTGGTTATGGAGATCTTTGTGTCATGGGCTAGACTTGTAGAAAATTTAATGTCTTCAAATTCCCCCTAAGATTAATTTACATTTTTAATTTTGGTACAATAAGTAAATTTATCTTGAATTTATATCTTCTAACTTGGAATTTATATCTTCTAACTTGGAATTGAGATGGGATCAAAAGCCTATCTAGTTTAGAAACGTACATCTAAAGAGAAGTTTATCTCCTAATATAATAAGAAAACTTTCTTTATATACACAACATTAATGTCCCCAAATAGTGCTGAAAATATAATAAAATCATACGAGAGCATTAAAATAGCTAGGTATAAATCTTACATCATTTTTTTTTCTCTTAAACTTTTTTTTTGTTTTTTTAGGTGAGAATTTGTTTTCATTTTTTTATTTTTTTTTTATTATTTTCTTATCTTTCTCTTTGAATTCTCTCTTATTTTTTTCATGAATCCTAACTTTTAAATTTATGTATTTTATAGGATTCAAGAATTTGAAAGTATATTGGAACACTTCTTAGCCAATAAACTTGAAGATTTAGATGAACCTTTTCAAAGGGACCTGAAAGCTTTAAATGTGTGAGATCTTAATTTGTTTTGATTTGATAAAAATAAAAAATATTTATATAAGTTCAAAAACTTTAATCATGTGAGATCTCAACTTGATTTAATTTGATTTGATTTGATATATACGTAAGATAGTGAAATTATCTTTTCAAATATATTAAAAGGAAAAGTTATTAACCTTGGTTGAATTTCATTTACTTTCCAAATGAAAAAAAGTAAACAGAATCTAACAAAATGATATTCATATACCTCATCAAATTGCTTTATCTTCACTCAACAAATAACTTGTTTTTCTCCATATGTCCATCCTCTCTTCCTTTATTTCTCATTAAATTGCTTAATTCAATCATTTCTTGTTTATTTTTGCATCACAATCAAACTGGGCCCTATCTTCTCCTACAATTCCTTCTCTTTTTAGAACATTCTTACCAGAATATGAAGCCCATTGTTTGGAAAGAAGAAAAAAAAAACCCTGCCAATTCCATATTTCATGTACAGTTACCTCGACACATTGCTAGCACACTTTGCATTTTTTATCACTTTCTTTCCTAATTAAGTTCATCCATATATCAGCATTCAATTGTGAATTATTTTATTTTTTTTGTTCTAGAAACATTCAGCAAGTGAAGGATACAAAAATACAAATACAATCATCCATCTCATGATGAAGTCAATGTTAACATAATAGCCAAAATGTCATTATGGTATTAAGCCAGCTACATAACAGTTAGAATTAAATTACCTAAACATTGATCATCAAACCTTTCTTTTCTTCTACAAGCTCTCCAACCTAATGGGGATTGGTTTTATAACCAAAATAAAGGGAAGAATCCATAAAAGTACGTAGTAGTTTGAAATGAATAAATTGTCAAACATTAGGCAACAGTATTTGGGGTGTTCATGTCATTCATAAAAACAACTCACTCATAATGCAATTGGTTGTGTCACACATATGCAGCATTATGATAATCGTCTTCCCGGATTGAAATCCTTTGGTATGGGTGAAAAGAACAAAGAATTCTTGTACTTTATCAAGTAAAAAAGGTTTGGAGTTGCCACCTAGTATTTTGATCACTAGAAACCCTTACTGGTTTTCAAAGTTGTCACCTAGTATTTTTCCTATTACAATATATAATTGTTTTAGATTGCAATTTCTTTCATATATTTTTTTTCTACTTATTTGAAGGTTAGTTGGGTTTTAAGCTATAATAGATTGGTGGCTCATACTACACTATGGGCTGGACTAAAATATTTTTTAACATTTCCTATTTTTGTTCAAATCATTCCCTCATTTAGCATATTTGTAAGTTTTAAATTCAGTCACTAAAGCTTCAATCACTTTAAATCAATGAAATTGAATCTTGTTTTACCAAACCAAGCATCAACCAAGTGTTGGATTTTTTCTTGACATCGTGAGAATCCCATGCAAAGCTAGCCGAAGCAAACAATAAGATCCAATCCCAAATAAACTCAATATAAAAATGGATGAAATTAAAAAGAAAAAAAACTTGAGTAACAAAAAAAAACACGGTGGAACACTATTGCAATCCAAAATGTTTTGTATTTAGGATTATAGTGATTTTTGGTATCATAAATTCAATAATTCTTTTAGTTATGTTCTTAATTACAAAAATTAAACATACGATAATATTCATATTATAACAAAAGAACATCATCATTAAGGTGCTTATTTATGTTAATATGAAGACCTCTCAAGAGTTTATTGGTCGTTAAAAGTGATTGGCGTCACTACTTGAAGGTACTTCCAAGTCAGAGTTGAAAAGGAAAGCTTAGTAAAGTAACAATGTAGAAAAAGAAATTAGGGGAAGGATGGCCTTATATATTTCTTGATGGAAGTAAATTTGGTATGAAAAAAAAAAGTCATCTTTGTCTTTGTCCACATAAAATTTCACATATTAAAAATGCACTACAAATGGTGTCAAAATTACAGTAATAAATTTGATTACAAGAAAAAAATGAAAACTCTCTTGAGGTGTTATTCACATGCATAAATTCTCTAATTAACGGTTAAATCTAGATTTTGCTTTGAATGAGAAGATATTCATACGAGCCTATAAGCTTTAACCGTGTGAGTTCTTAACTTGATTTGATTTGATGAAGATAAATATTTTCACATGAGCTCGAAAGCTTTAAACATGTGAAATCTTAACTTTATTTAATTTGATGAAGACAAAGATTGTTCACACGAGCTCAAAAGCTTTAAACGTGTGAGATCTTAACTTAATTTTATTTGATAAAGATGAAGAGTATTCACACGAGCCCAAAAGCTTTAATCGTATGAGATCTTAACTTGATTTGATTTGTTTAAGACGAAAAGTATTCATACGAGCTCAAAAGCTTTAATCATGTGAGATCTTAGCTTGATTTGATTTGATGTAGAAGAAGAGTATTCATGCGAGCCCAACATGTGAGATCTTAACTTGATTTGATGTGATAAAGGTGAAGAGTATTCACACGAGCCTAAAAGCTTAATCGTGTGAGATCTTAACTTGATTTGATTTGTTAAAGGTGAAGAGTATTTATATGAGCCCGAAAGCTTTAACCATGTGAGATCTTAACTTGAATTGATTTGATGAAGAAGAAGAGCATTCACGCGAGCCCAACATGTGAGATCTTGATTTGATTTTATAAAGTTGAAGAGTATTCGCTAGAACTTAAAAGCTTTAACCATGTGAGCAAGGTTGTCAAAAACGTTTTTTTTTATACGACATGGAACATACAATATAAACTCTAATTGTAAACTCGAAACATAAAATCGTAAGTAAAATTTTTTAACTAAAAATCATAAAATCACAAGTAAAAAATTAAGGATATGAAAAATGCATTCTCAACTATTACACAGTTTTCTCTTTGTTATCAAGAATCCTGAAAATTAAAGACTTTTTTTCTAGCCATAAACCCTGAAATATCTTTTGTAATCAACCCAACCAAATGATTTCCATGGCCAATTATATAGCAGAGTTGCTATGCCATTCTCCTTTGCGAGCATCACAAAGCCCTACCAAACTTCCACAAGCAAACGTGTATTATTCATAGTGAGTCAAGCATTCTGTTTCAAACAGGTTAGGTTTCTGAAAAGAAGAAAATACATTATCCATAAGTGTGCAAAACAAAGCAATTAATAATCACACAATAACCAAATAAATGTACTTAGTTCCCACAACATGCATGTCTACGCAAATAAGCAGCAATGGTGACATACATTAGTGCCAACGTCGTTTCAGATTCACACACAAGCAAGCAGCAATGCCAAAAAAGAATTCAATTAATTAATAAAAAAAAGCTTCTTTAGCCATAGAAATCACAACCAAAATAATTGAGATTATCATACAATTTTGCGGCATATAACTAATGCACAGGTATGATGTTGTTTTTCCTTTTCAAATAAGTTTGTGTTTTCTTAGTAGTTTATATTTGTTCCTTCAATATCTAGAGCATTAAAATAATTGAATGGAATCAAAATACAGTTGTTGATGGGAAGCTAGTCCTATACTACAAGGCACATACACACCCTATAAGCATTTTGATAGGAATGCATCCTTTCAATGCTAGGAAAAGCAGAGAATCGCATAGCTATGATGGTTCCGCAGTTAAATTCAAAAGTTAAAGTCTCAAAAAATTATGATACCCACTTTGATGATGAAACTAATTGGAGACAGATGCATTTGGGAAGGTAGAAGGCCTACCCATATCTCGACAACAATATAGTGCAATTATAAAAAGAAATTCATTACTAGATGACATTGTTCAGCTCCCAAACAGAAACAGAATATAATTAGTTTCCTAGAACTTTCCCAGTATATCTTTAATCTGCTTCTTATCCTAGAAGTAAATTGCCAAGATACATGCACACAGTAAGATCCAAACGAAATACATAAATGCTAAAATCGTTGAGGGTTAGTATAATATCTAGAAAGAAAAGAAAACCCCAGAAACCATTACCAATAGTAAATCCAAAATCATCATAATATTGACAGAGATTCAACCGACTTGCTTTTTGTTATTTTATTTTTTTTAATGAAATATAGTTTGATGATCTTGATCTTCTTCTAGTAATTTTTTGGTATAGGCCAAAAGGTAAAGCAAATTCCAAGTATTTTGATAGATACTCTTATCAAATTCAGTTACTAATTTCATTCTCATGCAAGAACACAGAAGATGACAATATGAACCACCATTGAATAAAACACTGAACATGAATAAAACAAATCACACAGAATAACAAGGAAACAATTCTCATGCAACAAGAACATCCTTATAAATTCTTACCTTCTTCTGGCCAAGAACATTCTGGTGAGTGGAGAGTCAAAACGTGTAAAATTAAAGGCGCTGCTGGAGAGTGGAGAGTGGAACAGATTTCTCAATTCTCAGTTTGATTTCTTGATCTGCTTAGCCGCTAGTGATTTGGGGTTCTTGCAGATTTGGATGGGGGGACAGGGTAAAGCAGAAAAGGGGAATGGAGATGTTGACAGGGGAAAGGGGAAAGGGTAAAGCAGAAAGGGCAGTTCACATTGTTTTTCATTTCAGCAGAAATCGTGAACTCGGACCGGTTTTTATGTTTTTTACGGGTTGACCTGATTTTATGCGAGTTTGACCGGGTTTGACCGATTTTACCGGTTTTCAAGTTTTAAACCCAATTTTACACATTTTATGCCTTTTGACTCGTAAAACCAGCGATTTTACGAGTCAAAACTCGCTGATTTTACAAGTCAAAACTCGTTTTTAACAACCATGCATGTGAGATATTAACTTGATTTGATTTGATGAAGAAAAAAAGTATTCACACGAGTTTAAAAGTTATAACCATGTGAGATGTTAGCTTTATTTTATTTGATGAAGGAACAAACTTTGATTCTTAGTTTTCTTGATTTGATTTGATGAAGGAAAGAACTCGGATCCTTTACTTCCTTGATTTAATTTAAATTTCTTAGAAAGCACTTCCAAGCATTTGTGTTTGATTTTCAGTCTATTATTTTTTTCCTTTTCTTATTCATCTTCTCTGCTTGTATGCTTGTTCCTTTTGATTTGATGGCTTTTTTTCTATTAAATACTGGTTAGGTGTAATTTACTTTAAATTTCCTTTCTCTAAAGAATATTTTAGGAAAATTGATATGAAAATTACTTAAAATACCTTTAGTTTGAAGGATATGAAAGTAAGAATCATGAAATGTATTTGGACTGGATTTTTTAAATTTAATTTGGGCCCAAAACCAACAAATTTAATTTAGACCCAAACCCTAATAAATTTAATTTGTTTGGTCATGGAGATCTTTGGATTATGGCCTAGACTCGTAGAAATTTTAATGTCTATAAATTCCCCTTCAAGATTAATTTACTTTTTTATCTTTTTGGCACAAAAAGCAAATTTATCTTCAATTTACCTCTTCTGACTTAGAATTATGGTGGGATCAAAAATGTATCTAGTTTAGATAAGTACTTCTAAAGAGAAGTTTATCTCCTATCTCCTAGTTTAATAAGGAAACTTTCTTTATATATACCACATCAATGTCCCCAAATAGTGTTGAAAATTTAAAGAAATCATATGAGAGGATTAAAATAACTTGGTATAAATCTTACACCATTTTTTTTCTCTTAATTTTTTGGAGGTTTTTTTTTTGAAAGATTTTTTTTTCATTCTTTTTCTTTGTCTTTTTTTTAATTATTTTCTTATCTTTATCTCTAAATTTTCTCTCATTTTTTCATGAATTTTGACCTTTAGTTTTATGTATTTTGTTGGATTCAAGAATTTAGAAGTATCTTGGGACACTTCTTAGCCAATAAACTTGGAGATTTAGACGAACCTTTTCAAAAGGACCCAAAGTCTTGGAGATCCCATGAATCTTTTTAAGAGGGATCCTTGTAAGCTTAAAGATAAGGTGGTGATCCTTCAGGTGATCCCTAGTGATAGGAAACTTTAGTGAACCTTTTAAAAAGGAATTGCTTGGACACTTGAAACTTTAGTAAATCCTTTTGGAAGATTCTTGAGAACTTGATAATTTTATGAATTCTTTTGGAAGAACCTTAAGAACTTGGAACTTTAAGGACTCTTGAATAGATAGATAGTTGGTCAGCATTATCTTGGACTTATATATATATATATATATATATATATATATATATAAAAGAAAGATCTTAATCCTTCTTTTTACCTTTTTTTTTTATAGGAATGACTTTTCCCGAAATAAACTGTATGATTGTCATTAAACATTAACATCCATTTAATTGATGGGTTGTTAATTGATAAAACACATTTACTTTTCAAAAATTAAAGTGAAATACCATTAAAGTGGCAAGACAAAAAAAGCTTAGACATGCAATACATGAGCCCATAACAGGTCCTTGCAGTGTGAAAGTGTTAACTCCACTTTCAGAAGTAGATATGAAGACCGTTAGTGAGTACCCAACACAAGGACAAATGGTGTCTGATGATGTTACTGTGTCACATCATCAACCATCTTTATATGTTCCTTCTAACCATAATAATGAGCAGAATGCTCCACAAGCCTATGTTGCATGCTTAATCAACAAAAGTAAAGATATGTGAGGGAATAAACTTGATTCATGAGAAGGAATTCAGTATCTTAGAAGATTTTGGGATTGGTTTGTAGAAGCCTACCAAATGTTGTTAAAGAAAAACAATGAATTGGCATCTGCATTAAACTCAACCTCTTTTGATATCATCGCCCAAATAATATGCATTGTGCACTGATAGGGACTTAGTGTCTTTTTAAGAACACCTTTAGGATTTTAATTTGGAAAATATGCAACATCATTGGTTTATTTAGTTTGGAAGAGTATTGTGAAGAGGTTGTCCCTAGTTTTGAAGAGTTCTCATATATTAAAGGTGAATCCTCACTACCCAGGACTTCCCCTTATTTATTCTAGGTTTTTGCTTTGATTGCACAAGAAAAGAATTCTGATAGAATTCATCATGTAGATTGGCTTAATTTTTAGTTTAATTATGAATCATTTACACAAAATCCTTATTTGTCACGAGAGTACAAATCTATTTCAAAGCCAAAAATTAATGCATGTGTGAAGCAAAAAGAGTCGAGTGATATAAAAATATTTTTTAAAGATATCTCGTATCATACGAGGCACTTAAAAAGATCTATTAGAGTAGAAGATCCATTCACTCTCTTAGGCATTGATTGAGCACCTAAAGATTATGAAGAGTTGAAACTTGCTGCTTACCTAAGTCTTTAGCTTTAGCAATTTTTATTTTTGTAGAATGAAGATTTCATTCGTGTTGGCACATTTAAGGCTAATTTAAAGATGGCAACATGCATCACTTATAGCTTGATTCATCCTATTTTGACATACATATATAAAGGTCTATATCAGACTATTAATTATCTATTGTTAATACAGAATATGGGGGACTGCACTAACTTCATTTTCTAAGCATTTCTTCTATGCTTGGGCTGGATTACACTTTTATTGTTGGTATATGTTATTATTGATAATGATTACTTTTTTAAATGATTAGGAGATTTAAAGGCATTTTAAATGCATTTCAATGTTAGGAACCTAATGCTGTAGATTGTTGTAAATTGTTACGTGGTCCACCTTAAACTCAAGACTTTTGTTTGGCTCTAGTTTCTTGGCCTAATAATCTTGGACCTAGATGATGGACAAAGGAGAAATGAAACTTTAGAGTTTATGATGAGTATTCATCCTATGTATCTATCATATTGCAAATGGAGGAAATATATTTTATAGATGTATAATCCTCATTGTTTTACTCGGCAACATGGGTTTAAACAAAGATTTATAGGTACTCTTTTCTTACCATAATGTCTTATTGATCCATCCTCTTTAAAACAAGCTTAACTTTCTCTTACAGGGCAAGGGAATGGTGCACATTCCATATAAAAGTTAACAACTTGGTATCCCTAGAAGTTTATCCAAGCTACATAGCTTGGTAAGATAACAAAGTGTTTTCTTAATTTATCAATATGTCTATAGGAGTCCTTTCTCAAAGTGAAAATAGCAATTTTGCTTTGAATTTGAATGAAAATACTAGGATAATATCAAGGAAAAAAAAAAACAAGGCTCCCACCAAAACAGTTCCACCTCTACCTTCTATTCAAAAGCATGGTTGTTTTGAACCATAGGAACAGTCCTCTATAAAAAAAACACAAAGAGGTTGCTTTTCACTTCAGGTCTCTAGTCAATATAGGACAGGTAGTGAAAAAAAAGATTCAAATCTCCTTTCTCCATTTTATTTTCCTAGAGAGGTGGATAAGCCTTTTACTATGACACCTATTATATATATCTTGATAGCACTCCTTTTTAGATTTTTACTCACATTAGGCATAGTACTAAGGATAAGAATTTTGATCTACCTTCTTCATTTTTTTTCTTAAAGAGGTGGTTGATTTTTCCATAGTTGTTTTTGCTTTTGACAAAGAGTTTTTTATCTTTTTTTTCTTATATGTATATTTCATACTTATCTCAACTAATTTCAACCCCTTTTAACTATTTTAAGGATTTAAGATTCAAATCTTCCAAGTAAGTTGGATAATATCACTAAGATGATTGTAGCAGTTATATAATCTTCTACCACAGCTTCAACTCCTTATGAAGGTTAAGCTAGCAACATTGATGGGGGGATTTTGGTCTCAAGTTGTATTGCTCATGAAACTAAAGATGATGGTGAAGAAAATATGACTTTTGAGCTTTATATGCATGATATTGTGTCTCAAAGGCATGCATATGTTTCTGAACGCAAGTTGATGCTTATTTTTTCTTTAATGTTTGGCCTACCTATGTCTTCTTTCATTTATGATGATATTATGAGATTTATCATTTTAATTGGATTATTAGAGATTTTTTTAGAAAGAATTCAAGCATGCTTTATTGAGTGAGCTCTTTTCTCTTAGAGGTTGGTAGACCTCTAAGTCATCCAAACATATTAAGCACTTGAAGTACTTACATATTGATCTTATAACTTCTATAGATATGATAAAGATCTTTATAAAGGATATGGATTCTTATTTCACATCATTAGGAAATTAGCCAAAGTATGATTTATGCGTAAAAGGATGAGAAAATCACTACTTGTGGACATCACATATCTTTATTTAAAGGTAGAAATGATTCCTTGCAACTCAAATTGCATGAGACCACCAATCAAATGAAATCCATAGAGGAATAGATTTCAAGATTACAACAATAGAAGATAGTGTTAGCATCATAAATTGACTTAATTTGTGATCAGCAACAAAAGACAGATGATCGATGAAATTAAGTCCAAGGAGGAAAAACTTTTAAAGTTAAAAAGCAAAGTTAGAAAACATCCAAGGTTTGCAGTGCTAATGATATTGAGAAGAGAAACCAAACCAGATGGCATTTAAAGCAAATTTTGTTTGGAATGGCAATCACAAATCGGGGAAAAAACTGTGTTTTTACCTTTTATTAATTTTTTTTTTCTTTTCACTTTATATTCAAAAGTGAACATTTTTTCGAGAAAATATTTAATTTTATCTTTAAAAAAAATTACAAAGATGGTTATAAGCACTAAGATGAATGTATCTTTTCATTTGTTTTTTTTTATAGCTTGAATTGAACTTTTAATATCAAGGATGTAAAAGAAAACATGAAAAAATTGAGTTTTTTTTATTTAGGTGTTCACAGTTTATACTTTTGTGAGTAGGAGTAATATAATAGAACATGATTTGTTCTTGATTTAAATTTTTTTATTTTTTTGGATGACTAACTTAGGATAAATCCTAAGCTACCTAGATATCTTAATAAATGAAGGATTAAGTCTTAATGTAGTTCAAAATGATTTTTTTTCTTGTGTGTCATTCATAGTTTATACTCTTGCAGGCCAAGAATATTACATTTTTCTATGTCTAATAGTTTAGGCTCATGTGATGTGGAGCTTGAAAGACCTTCGAAAATGAAATTTCTTCAAGAGCTTCCCATTGATGGATCTGATTCGTAGACCATTTTTGTCAACAAGTTTGTACGTTCTACATTGACTCATTTGAGTTGTAATGGTACAAAAGGAAATGACTTTGCTGCATATATCTACGAGTCACATGACGGCAAGCTCCTTAACTAAGCCTATACCAAGATATGTATTTAAGACTCATGTTAGGGAATTAGGATTATGTAGGTTTTGATCTTTATATTAGTGATCTTATTATGCTTTGTGTTGCTTATACTTGGATAAAAATTATTTTTATAAGGTCATTTAAATACTAAGAAATAATGATATTAACACACATACACGTGTACACACACATATAAACATGTATATAACCATATATATAGTCTATAAATAGGTTGATTGGTTCACTCACATGAACAATTACTTTGGCGCTTAAGTGAGCAAAATGAAACATAAAAAATATCGCCCTAACTAATTAAATATCAATATGAGGTCTTTGTGAACATATTTAGATGATCTTACCATCCATATCAGTCTAAAAAAAGCTAGGTATGAGTTCAATTATTTAGTGTTAGGCATGGTTAGCATTGAAAGAATTCAAATGGGATACTCTAGGAGTGACCAGATCAAGGCTTATATAGTATTTAGAGAACTACATATACTTTTTTTAAAAGAAAATTCTCTACCATAATATGAATGTCATACTACATGTGCTAAAGCAAGCATAAAAAGAGGTGAGTGAATGGATCCCTGCTTCCTCACCATGTGAGTCCTTAAGAATATTTTTTTTGTTTGTTATTTATTACTTCCCTTAGCCACTTTTGGTTATATCATGAAGATAAAAGAGTGATGTTTTCTACTTTAGCATGTCACATACGATCATAATTGATTCGACCTTATAAGACAATATTGCTAGGAAAACAATTTTACTTTAACTTGATGATACGAGTACGAAGGGAAGACTTTTGAATTACATTGAGATACTATAACTTAGTGTCAAAAAATTATTCTGAGAGGCTGTCTGCATGCAGCATAAACATACAAGCACCATTAGACTATCACTAAATGGAGATAAAATGATTTCCATGATCCATATAGGAATATACATGGTGAACATGCATGGTCGTCAGTCTGTGGGTGGCTTACATTGCCTAGTCCAATCGCTGCATCAAATGAAACCTCCATAATTTTACTTGAACAAGTGGATGATATCTATAAATTAGGGGCTGATCAGTCAAGGAGATGAAAGTGTCTAATAGAAATGTGGATGTGGTTTGAATCAATCCCAGCCACCAGCAGATGGAGGATGATATGATCATCTTATTAATTAATCCACCTTAAATCTAACTCGTGAAAACTTAAAAATGGAATTTGATAAAAATAGATGAAAACAAAAGGGAAGGAACCCTCTCTTGGCGCCCACAGACTGGGGTAGAAAAACTATATGAAGGGTTGCCTTATTTAGATTGAAGGCATTGGAAAAGCTACTAAGCAAAAGATAGGCTGAAGGTTTTTTTTTTTTTTTTTTTTTTTTTGCCGTTTCATCCCCTGGTGGTTATGTAAAGAATTGCAATTGCCTTGAAAGATCCTTTTATTCATCACCTGGAATGAAAAGAAGTGCTAACAAAGCACTCCTTAACAACTGCCCTTTGCACCCTTTGCAAATTCACATCCAAAAGAGTAAGAGAGTTCACAGAA
>Ga0325402_1004075_pt1 | contig 13413 bp, 9 predicted proteins | sample PopdelMetagenome_22_FD_207212 | JGI IMG/M metagenome (GOLD analysis project Ga0325402, IMG submission 207212) | Populus deltoides microbial communities from Bellville, Georgia, United States - Xylem-PdKOR-R3 | ecosystem: Host-associated > Plants > Phyllosphere > Stem > Wood/Secondary xylem... | reverse complement strand
TTTTTGTAATTCTTTTAGGAAAATTGATCTATTGTATCAATAGACACACCAACAAAAATTTTATGTTCGTCGATTATTCCATTGATATTTTAATAATTTGCTTTTTTATAAAATTATGTTAAACAATTTGACACTAAACAACATTAAACAAAAAAAATAAATTGAAGAACACATTTAATATTATTAATTTAACTGTAAAAATCAATTACAAATATTTATATACATTAAAAAGAAGCTGCAAATAGAGGTGGAGGGGAAGGGAAAGGAAAATCTCGTGGAGGTTGGTAAGAGGAAGGATAATAATAGGACAAATATGCTATCATCTCCTCTCATGGCTTCCTACTTTATTCTTCATACTTTGCCTCCATTTTGGCCTTTGGAGCACTAATTTATTATTCAACCAAATCCTCAATGACTAATGATGGTTGTCTCATACCAGATTATAGGGTGCCTACAGTCTAAACACCATAACTCAACCTCATATCTCGAGTTGTAGTCATAAAGATACTATGAACCTGATTCCTATCAGGTTCACCGGTTGCTTTAACCATTAACCACACTCTGGATCATGTTCTAGATGGGTTGAAGGGTCCTCTCCGTGTTTGACATATATGTTGACGTTATATTGTTCCTACACAAAACAAAAGTCAAAGATATGGACCAAAAAGCATTAGTCTAAAGAATATACAAAAGGTTTCAAAGTTTACTTACAATAAATGTCTTAATTCGATTATCTATAAACTATTGCACACCTTTCTATCTATCCCCCCTTCGTATATGTGTTTCATTGCATAACTCCATCAAAGTTGGCGCACACCCAAACTATGTAGTCTACAAAATAAATTATTAGTTAAACGTTATCACAAATAATAACTAACATTTATAGAGAAATTCTTAAAAATAAAACAGGCTCTTACTAGGTGCTTTGTGTGGTTAGTCAAAAGAAGTGACTCGTCAGTATGCTTGCTAATGAAACTATAAGTCTCCTTGTTTCTGTTCAAGGACTCACTCCATGACCGCCTCCTAAAACCCTCTGATTTTAATAACTTTAGATATCTCTCGCAATTACTTTTAGTAATGTCGGGAAATCTAAAATTCATCCACACCTCAAAGTCATATGATTGGACTCTTGTCTTAGCATAGGTGTATGCATTATACCAGAAATCACGCATCCTGTTTTAGAAATTCATTAAACTAAAAAAAATATAACAATAAAAAACTTACAATTTTAACAAGAATTATAAACTTAACACATTAAAACTCACCTAATTGTATTATGATTTTTCCAGACTCGCTTAGCAACCCTAGTTTGCAACATCCCACCAAAATTTTCCTTGCAATCATTTGAATAAAATAATTAGTTTATAAATTTAAAAGCAAATATATATTAACTAAAAATATAGATTATATAAGTACTCACATTAAACTTCCCCATATTAAGCCTCAACTATAGACATCTACAACTATGTCATCGTTAATATCATTATTATCATTCTCATCATCAATATTATTATTATCACAATTATTAAACTCACAACTTTCTCCATTATTGTTATCAATTACAACCATTGATAAAAAAAAAAATAACCATCTATATTTCTAAAAAAAAATAACTGATGTTTCAATAATCTTTTTTTTTCTCTAAAAAAAATTACTAGTGTTTTCTTTCATCCATGAGAAAGGTGAGAGATAAATCCAATAACAATTACTTGGAAATAAAGGCAAATAACATTTTAAAGACAATTAGTTTTCATTGTACAAGAAAACAACACAATTAAGAACAATTCTCCCAACATAATTCTATCTTTTCTATTAGTAAAAGATATATCCCCATACATCCATATCTAGCATATTACCTATAAGCTCCCATAGCATAGGTGAACTTTATAAGTTCCGTTAGCATAGGCGAGCTTGCTTCTCTCTTCATGGTCTCATATTAAAAATTATATTCACAACCAACTAACAAAAACATTTATTGATATAAATATATAAAAAGCTAAGTAACTTATCCAAGATGTTGTTTAGTTTTTTATTAACATGATCCGCAAACAAATCCAAAAAATTTTTTGTATTACAATACAACCTTTGAATTCAATTTTTCTATTAAAACAATTTCAAATATATCTAAAGAGAGGGTTTTACAATCCTTAAGTAGTGGATATATATATATAGAAAGACATGAGGGATAAAGTGTGAAGTTTAGGGGAAATTGGGGAAAGTTAAGGATTGCCTTGTATATCTAGGTTTAAATTTACTAATAGAATTGTTCATCGATGGTTTAACACGTCATCATATTACTGACATTATCACTAATAGAGTATTTTAAAACTATCGATGAATCTATTGATCATTTCAAAGAATTCTTAAATCTTTTAAAAACTTCTAAATTCATTCACAATTCTTTGATGATTTTTGTGTTCATTTGTGAGGCAGTTGGTAAGTAAAATCAACAATGAAGTCACAAATAATTATTTAATAATTCATGATATTTTTTTATTTTTATCGGTGAAATTGCAAAATTCATACCCAAGGATCTTAGTTATAATCTATATCCAACCTAATTAAATAGCAACAGTAGCTACATTGAAAATTTATTCAACAACAACTCATTAAAACAAAATACATAATAACAAACTCTCGATAAATGTACAAAGTATAATGCATTATACAATGACAATAAATATCTTAATTGCATAACGATGTTTTACATCTAAAATAAGTTCAAATCCACTGTTTAATATGAATCCTTATCATCTTCATATCCGTCGTTATCATCATCATCATCCTCTTTCTTGAACTGAAGTTGTTTAATCCCTTCATCTTCATCAACTTTCGTATGTCTACTAGTGCTCAAAATATCATTTTCAATATCAACATAAATATAAATATTTATCAGTGATATAAAAATTTTAATCTTCTTCTTGGTAGATGGAGCAAATTGATATGTATTAACTAACTCATCTAGTTACTCTCTTTCATTTAAAAAGGATTATAACAGAGATTATTGTTATCCTTTGTAAGAACCAAACTTAAAAGTCATGTTCAATTTATTAAAGATGGTAACGATGAAGTAACTAAGGGAGAAGATGTATATGTAATACACTTGTTGGTAGTTTTTGGCAAATACAAAAATATCGTTGATGTTGGTAAGTCTACTTCTTTTATTAATTTTAATCAAACCAAGATAAGGATCTACCCTAATTCTACTATCGGTATCATACCAATAGCATTTTAATAAAAAGATTATATTTTATTCTCTATGATATTACATTTCAATCATTTCTTCTAACTTGTCATAATAATAAACTCATTCAAAGTTGATTCCTTAACACAAACCTTAATATTATAGGTATTTCTACAATCTTTATACGTTTCTATATTAAAAACATATCTATTGACAAAGTACCTATTATAACATTGAACCTTTCATTCATGACCCAAAGATAACAATTTCAAACCATTAGTATTGCCTCCTATATTATATACCTGGTTAAAGATAACAACTAACAGTAGATAAAAAAATTAAGTAAATATATTCTTATTATAGTTACAAATTATAACATACTTTTGTTTTAAAATACGTGATAAATTGTTTATTTTGTATTTAGAAAATTTGATCTTTAGTAAGAATCAAACTATGCTACAAATATACAACCAAACTACGCTATAAATACTAATAAAAATATTAATATATTAACTTCAAATATAAGTGGATAGGTTTGCTTACTTGGTGTAAGGAATATATAGAAAACACTATACCAAGACAATGATATTGACACTACGGTGTGTGGTGTGTTGGGTGATAAAATTTGTAATGATGAGGCCTAGATTTGTGGCAAATAAAGGGGAAGGGCTCCTATTTTGATTTGCAATTAAAGAGAAATTGGAGGAGGAAGAAGAAGAAAAAGGGAAGGATGACGCTGGTGTTAGTCATAACACTTTTAAATTTGCTAAAAGAATTTTTTATAGAAAAATATTGCTGGTACATTCCTCAACAAATGATGACATGTCATCTTATTGACGGAATCATCGATAAAATTTTTATATTTTTTTATTCTGTTAGTAATTTCAGAAAATAAGCCATCGGTTATTACGCGATATATTTTTTATAAAGATATTTTATCCTTCTTATCATCATAAAGTATCATAAAATATTGATAAAAAATATTTTATCAGTATTTGGCAATTTTTTTATGCTCTATTATTTGACAATTTTTTTATGCTGAAATGGCCGGAAGCTATAATCTTTCCTCCCTTTCATTGATTTCATAATTTTTTTAATCGAGGAAAGAAGATTTAATTACGTGGTTAAATTAAGTTGGCTGAAATAAATTATGTGATGATTAATTTAATTATCAAATATTGCAGCTAGCTCATAAGTAAAACCGAAGTTTGAGCCTCCGAATCTTCTTGTTAATTTCCTTAATCCCAAGCATGTTCTCATAGCTATTTTTTCCTCCTGTCTTTGGAAACTAATTTGTGTTTACCTTTTTTTTTATTAGTAATAATAATAATAATAATAATAAAAGAACAATACTTCGAGAAGGAGTACGAAAGTCGGGTTGGCTAAGTCTAGAGAAGCAAGTCATGACATGCATATATAGCCAAGCAAAAGGTTGATTAGAAGCAGACTTTTATCGAGTTAATTTGCTGGAAAAAACTCAATTGTCAAAGCCACCGCAACTTGGTAGTGATGTTCGACCAAAAAGACTAATTAAGGAATTCTTATATGAAATTCAAACAATATTACGTTCTCAGTATATAGTCTATAGACTAGGGCAGAGAGGATACGAAACATTGCTTGCCCATGAATTACTTGGTGTGTTGTCATTCTTAAACAAATTCAATGCTTGGATACCAGACAAATCATGTCACATTAATTAAAAAGAAAAAGAAAAAAACTTCCAATTATACTAGTACAATCTAACCTGCCAAGGTTGAGTGGAAAATCTACCCTTGCCCAAAAATTCTCAAATATAAAAAGAAATATTGACAAAAAAATATTTTTGGTAATTATGGTGACATTTATCGGCGGAACATATCATCGATGTTTTTATCAATGAATATTAAGAGAATTACAAGTGGAAAACAAGGAATGAAAAAAATGGGCGGGTATTCTCTCGTTATTTCCATCAAAATATTACAGATAAAATTACCGAATAAAATATAACCATTGCTAATATTTGTCGGTGTATCTATTGGTAATATTTAAGTTATAATCTGTTAGATCCTCTCATCCCTCCCCCATTTCTTCTTCTTCTTCTTCTTTCTTTTTCTGGAGAAAACAACACCCACCTTATTTTGTTGCAAATCAAGTTCTTATCATCACAAATTCAGCCACCTCAACACTTAGTTTGTCAATATCCATATTCTGGTTCAATTTTGTTTTTGAAGATCTGCCACATCAAGTATGCAAACATATCTATTTTTTTATTGTAACCCATTCTTTATTTTAATTTCTTGGTATTTTTTATGTAGTTTGTTTGTGTGTTTACTTGTTTTATAGCTTTTTCGAATAGAAATTTATTATATAAATGTATGATTTGTACATGTTTCAGTTTATTTGAGATTTTGAAAAATTATATTTGTTTGTTATTTAATGAAATTGAGTTTTATTTTATAACTTAGGTGTTTTATAATTAAATAAATAATAGGTTATTTAACAGGTACTTTTTATATTTTATCAATTTTATTGTTAAGTTGAAAATTTAGGTAAATTTGGAGGAATTTGAATTTTTTTTGGAGAAAATCGATAATCATTAGAGGGTATTATTAAAATACATTAAATAAGTTTGAGTAAACCAGTGTTAACTAATTTATTTAGTTCACATAATTAATTAATAAATGTTATCATCAATATTCTATATAGGTTTGATATAAGTAATGGATGATTGTTGTTAGATATATTAAGTTTCACCCAAAAGATTGCGCATGATGGATTATTTAATGGGGTTGAGGATTTTATTAGTTACACACTATCTAATCCGAAATATATTAGTGGAGATGGTATTAGATGTCCATGTAAGAGGTGTAAAAATAAATGTTTTTTTATCCAGATATTGTTATGATACATCTTTTATAAAAAAAAAATTCATGGAAAAATACTTGTGTTGGTTTGCACTTTGAGAACCTTATGTTCCTTACAAGACCTTGATAGAAATGATGGTTGAGTCAACGTCTAGTTTTAGCAATGTGTATGGAGTTGTAGATGATAATAATAATAATTGTAGAAGTATGGTTATAGATGCAATGATAATGAATTAGGGTTATACAGGTAAATGTTCAATTGTAGATGAAGAACCAAATGTAGACACAACTAGGTTATTTTAACTTTTGAAATATTTTGACAAAGCATTATAAGATGGGTACACAAATCATAGTAAATTATCAGTCTTTGTACAAGTGTTCACCATCAAGTTAAATCATAAGCTAAGTGAGATTAGTGATGATAAAATTATTGAATAGGCGAGAAGCATTTTATCTTAAGGGAATAGGTTGAAAGAGAACTTCTATGTTGTTAAATCTTTGATGAAACTCCTTAGCCTAAGATACAAAAAACTTAACATGTGTCCAAACTTCTACATGTTGTACTACCTAAAAATATAGATTTGACCAATTATAGAACTTTTAGGCATGCTTGGTATAATCCCAAAACTGGTAAAGAAAGAACTCTTGTTGTATATAGAAAACTGAGATACTTTCTAATCACTACTAGACAGCAAAACTTATTCATGCCTCTGAAGACTTTTGAATATATGACATGGTATCATTCACATGATGCGGTGGATGAAGTCCTGATATACCCTTTCAATGGTGAAGCTTAGAAGGAGTTTAATAAGGTGCATCCTTAGTTTTCAATAAAACAACAAAACATACATGTTATGTTATATACAGATGGATTCAATCCATTTGGGTCATTTGCTGCAGCATATTCTTATTGGTTAGTGACACTCATGTTCTTATATACGGTCATACTTGGTCCTAATAGTCTAGGTAGAATATAGATGTTTGTCTTTGATCATTTAATGATGAGTTGAATCAATTGTGGTCATTCGAGATTTTAATGTATAATGTCTCAAAAAAAAAACAAAATTATTAAATGAAGACAACTTTAATGTGGACTACCAATGATTTTTCTACTTATGAGTTAGTTTCTTATAGGAGAACGCATGAAAAAATTAACATGTCCATACTATATGGAGAATAATAAAGCCTTTACCTTCATAAATAGTGGTAAAACATCTTTTTTTTATTGCCACAAGAGGTTTTTACCAACCAATCACAAATACAGAAAAAGCAAAAGAGACTTCTTTGTAGATAGAGTTGAAAGGGATGTTGTACTACCAGTACTGTTAGGTCAAAAATTATATGATGCGGTATCACAGTACGAAGGCATTGTGTTTGATTTTCAATCTGTAATCAATTTTTTTCTAGTTTAGATGGACCCATAATTAGGTAAAATGAAGTATTTTTTAGGTGCTTCCTTATTGAAAGACTAATTTTCTCCGTCATAATTTGGATGTAATGCATATTAAAACAAATATGTTTGAAAATATTTTTAACACGATGATGAATGTGAAAGGGAAGACAAATGACAATATAAATTCTATAATAGATATACCTTTGTTTTATCACTTTAAGAATATGAAGTTGGTTTATTATGGGTCACGGATGGTAAAGCCCAAAGTCAGTTTTGCTTTAGATAAGAATGCACAGTTACTTATTTTATAATGGCTTAAGAGTATGCATTTTCCTGATTGATATGATTCGATTAGTGAATTTGGAGAATGACAGATTGTATGGAATAAAGAGTCATAATTGCCATGTGTTTATATAAACACTCATTTCACTTGCTTACTGAGATTTATTACCAAAAGGGATATGGGCATTCACAAAGATCAGTCAATTGTTTTAGAGATAAATACTTCAACAAGATTCATACCCAATATATGTAGAAGCTTGAAACGAATATCGTTAAGACAATCTACATACTTTAGATGATATTCCTTCCATCCTTATTCGACTTAATTGAACATCTACCTTTATATTTATAGTTTAAGGGAAAGTTTAAAGGCCTTGTCCAATACAGGTAAGTGTATCTATTTAAGAGGTTAAGGATTACACATGCATCCCAATTAAATTTCTATTATCTTTATTTTTTTAATTGAAGGCATTCATTTAATTCCAAGCAAATACTTGTTCAACCTTAAAAAAAAAATTAAAAAACACGACACATGTTGAGGCTTCAATATGCAAGGCTTATATTATTGAAGAGATCTCAATATTTACTGTATTATTTTGAGCCTCACTTGAGAACATGAATCAACCGCGTTTTAAGACATGATAATGATGGGGAAGTGCTTTCGAGTAGGAATTTGTCAATATTTTCTCATCTTGGATGACCTTTATCAAAAAATACAGTGAGAGAAAGATACTTGATAAAAATCAAATTTAGACATGCACATAATTATATGTTATTTAACTATGATGAATTAAGGCCTTTTATTTGGTATGTACAATATTAACATATTGTTTTTAAATAATTTTTCTCTTACACTAACATAAACTAATAAATTGAATAATTTCTCGTAGACAACATCATTAATTTTTACTATCTTAAAATTAACATCTGGCTGAATCTTAAATTTTTCAAGTACAAGATGAGCAATTTCCACGTGGTTCAGAACACATGTAAGCAATACTTAATAGTTTTTAACTGTCATAATACTTAATTTTAGCTATGATCTGATCCCAAAAACCAAAGAGACATTGGTTTGGCAAGCTATAAGACCCAAAATCCTTGGGTTCAACTACGCACAAAACCTACACAGACGTGGGTAAGGCAAGCTGCCGACCCAACACCCTTGGGATCAGCTACGTGTAGAGCCTAAATAGATTTTGTTTTGCTTGAGCTTCCGTACCCACCACTCGTGAGTTTAGGTATGCGGTGAGCCCAAACACATGTGGATCTGACAAGATGTTAGACCTAACATCTCAGGGTTCAACTACGCGATAAGCCCCAACATACATAGGTCTAGTGAGTTGTTAGACCCAATGTCTCTGGGTATAATTATACGTTGAGCCTAAAAAGACACGGGTCTGATGAACTACCAGACCTAGCCTTCCTTGGTTCAGCTATGTGCTGAGCTCAAACAAATATGGGTCTAGCAAGCTGCCATATCCAACATCTCTGGATTAGTTACGCATTGAGTCCAAACAAACATGAGTCTGATAAATTGCCAAACCCAGCACTTGTGAGCTTGGCATCGTGCCAAATCAAAGTGGGTAAGGGCCTGAGATCATTATGGGCCCCATGTTGGATCACAAGGGTTTATTTGTTTATTCTTAACTTTTAACTTAAAATGTTAATGTTAAGAATAATCATCTATCTACACCATCAAATGTATAAAAGTCTTCTAAGAGCCTACCATATTTCCATCAATATTAATATTGTGTAAAAGATATTTACCCCTCATTAAAACTATAATGAGAAAATGACACTTCAACTCTTTCATTCAAGCAACATGACAAGGTTCAAGGGTTATATATACCTCCTGAATCACCTAGGTAAAGGGTTTATAATTTTTATTCTCTAAGAATTTGTATTTTAATTCTCCAAGTATTTATCATACAAAAACAAGAACAAACACTTTTGTTCTTAGAATTTAAATTTTGTTATTTCCTTTATTACAATCTCTTACTAAAAGTCACTAACTTTATCATTGGAGAGTCCCTAAACCCTACCAAAAAGGATTGTTGTATTGTTCTTAGACCTTCTACCACCAACCATCTACTTTATAAACTCTCGAGAAGGGAATATTGACATGAATGTATAATTACCCACTGTCCAAACACTCAAAAACCTCATCTCTGAACATATTGGATTTTGGAACATTATCAATTAACACCGTCTATGGGAACCTGAAAAAAAAAAAAAACCATCAATTGTTCTTCCAAAGCTGGTTTTTAACATTTCAAATTGCTATCAATGGTAGACAATCAAGATACCTTTAGGATGGGACGTGTTATGGACCTCCTTGTAATTGCTGGCACATCTACTAAATTAGAGTTTTAACAACCCATCAACCAAGTGCAAGCCTTTACTCGAGTCGTGTTCGCAACCCAAGAGCAATTTCAGACCTTACCACACCAGATAGTTTTAACTTATTATGTAACTCCCTTAGTCCTAGCTTGTCAATCATAAGTTATCCCCTCAGTCAAAAGATAATATTATTATCCAAAGGAGGCTAAGCAAAATGCTTGAAGAGCTTTCCACCCTAGTGATCTCCTAGTCCCTCTAGAGGTTGTTCTCATCAACATGAAGCTCTCCCCATAAGTGGTCACTCTATACATGATCCTTTTAACCACCATAAGATAAAAGTTAACCATCAATCATGTTGTTCCACGCTAGAATTCTCCAACCCTTCAAAGCCTATTGGACAACAATTTAAGAGAAGTTTGGCTGGTAAATACATATAAGATGAGATCTACAAACCTCATGAGATAAAGTGATCACCTTTATCTAGACAAGCCTTGAACACCTTTATCCTTAAGTAGTATATATCCCTGAAGATGACTTTGGACAACAAGGATGGTCTGGTAGATCCACGAGAACATGTCCAAAATATACATATCAAATTGGAATGTTAGTCATCCAAAACATTGATGTTATGTGTAAGATGTTCCCTACAACTTTCACGTGTCAGCATGAGCCTAATATAACAACCTGAAGCTAGGCTTTATCATGAGTTTTAATTACATTTGTTCTAAACTTGTTTCACATTTTAACACTAATATACCCTTCAAAAGAAGATCTATAGAACGCTTTGTTGTTACTCAATCAGGAGAGGGATCCACCAAGGCATATTTGAAGAGGTTTAATAAAAAAATGTTTAAGGTGGAGTAATTGATTGAGCCAATAGCTTCAAAGGCTTTGATAAATGGAGTAGGGGAATGCGACTTACCATTCTTCAAGACTTTGAAGAATATCATAAACTTTAAGTGGATACTGGAATGGTAAAAGCTTTTACAGAGTTCAAAACTTATCTCTTATCTCTTAAAATCTTGTCACTACCAAAGGAAAATAAGAGTTTGTTTCTCTATCTTAGGGTTTCTAATCAAGTAGTTAGTGTAGTATTAGTTAGGAAAGAAAACGGTGTACAATGCTCAGTCTACTATTACAATCGAACTCTCCATGATGCTGAGATAATATATTTAAAAGTGGAAAAGATGGCCTTAGCTCTAGTGAGCGCTTAGATCTAGTGAAATGGGCATTTGAGTTAAGAGAATATGGAAACCTATACCAACCAATACCAATTATTAAAAGGTAAGCTTTAGTAGACTTCATAGCAAAAAGTTCTTTTAAGAATGACATCTAGGACAAACCTATGTTAATGGCTGAGTAGTTGATCCTCTCGGGTGAAGTTGAGATCTTATCAAAATCCATACAATTCATCTCTCCTTGATTATATATCAATAGATCTTCCAATTTAGAAGGAAGTGGTGTTGAGGTAGTGCTTATAAGTCCTCATGGGCAGGTCTTTGAGTATAGGATTTTATTTGAATTTTTAGGCACCAATAATATGTCAAGCTATGAAACTCTCCTACCAAGTTTGGGCCTGGCAGAAGCTTATGAGGTTTTCCCTCTCTATATCCACAATGACTTCTAGTTGATAGTAGGATAGTGTTAAGGGACATATAAAGTGAGAAACCCCACTTTGATGAAGTATTTGTAGAAAGTCCAAGTACAACTAATAGATACAGGCGGAGAAATTTCAATTGATCGTATTCCAAGGGAAGAGAATTGCATGTTAGATCTCTTATTGAAATTGGCAAGCTCCAATTCAGTAGAACTCCCTATGAAGGTATGAATTGAAATCTTAGAGAAATCAAGTATATAATGAAGGTAAGTGGTCGCCCCAGTTAATACAGAATGATTAGAGAACTCTCATTCAAGATTATTTGATTACTAGGGAGTAGCCCTTGAATAGAAATGGGGCCATTCATCTAATTAGATGAGTAGTAGGATGTTTTCTGGTTGACATGGTCAATTCAGTCGAACTTCTTAACTCCCTTGTTAAAGTGCTTGTCTCCTGGAGAAAGCACTTATGTTTTGAAGGAAACCTATACAGAATTTTGTGGTATATACTCCGATTCTAGAGCTTTGGTAGATATCACCACCAACAAGATCATCTTTTTCTTATGGAAGAACATCATTTACAGATTTTAAATTCCCAAAATCTAGATCACTAACAATAAGACTCAGTTTGATAGCCGCAAGATGAAGGAGCAATGTCAAAGGCTTGAAAAGAAGATAGCAGGGTTCAAAATTTATCCTTGATATGTAAGGGATATCTATCCTTCACTAATGCTATCAAAAGAAAATAACACTCTAACCCTTCTATTCAAGCAACATGACAAGGTTTAGGAGTTATATATACCCCTTGAATTACCCAAATAAATGGTTCATAATTTCTATTCTCTAAGCATTCGTACTTTAATTATCAGAGCATTTATCATACAAAAACAAGAACAGATACTCTTGTTCTTAGAATTTAAAGCTCGTTCTTTTTATTTATTACAACTCCTTACTAAAAATCACTGACTTTATCTTTAGAGGGTCGACCCAAAATCCCACCAAAATGTTCTTAGAATATTAACGTGAACATATAATTACTCACTATCCAAACATTGACAAACATCATCCCTAAATATATTGGATTTTGAAACATCATCAACTAACAACCATGTTTTTTTTCCTTCAAAATTCCCTATGATCTCATATTCTATTGCAAATCATAATGAGAGATGATAAATTAATTTTCATTTCCATTAACGGAACAAATTCTCCACCCCTTACAAATTTATTGAGCAGCTAATGCTATAATTCATTCATATCTCTACCTATGAGATACGATTACAATCTAATTGATTCATACAAAAATTACTAATTTTGCTCAAATTCACTCATTTTAATAGAAAATTGTTGAACTTTGAGAACCCAATTCCGTATCCAATGCACCCAAATACTCGAGGCATCAATTCGATTGAGTGAATTTTGATATATTTATCTTTTTCGATCAAGCTAAAACTCGTGAAACGAAACCTCAAATGCCACACGATGTTCCGAACTAACTTCCTTTTACAAAAACGAGAAGAAAAAGGAAGAAGAGAGAGACCAAAACCGTTGGCCAAGCATGGGGTTCCGTGCACAAATATGAAAGACATCATTCATTCATTCATGTGGGATGTATCCACCCCGAAGTTGCTTAAGATTCCATGGCCACCACCCCAGCTTTAAACCCAAAAGAAAGAAACATGAAACTCACTTCTTTTTATCCAAACCCAGCTCTCAAGTCTAAAACGTGAAGAAAACAACACGCATTGGAAATTGATCGAACTGGGAGGTGCGTG
>Ga0325402_1004067_pt1 | contig 13426 bp, 4 predicted proteins | sample PopdelMetagenome_22_FD_207212 | JGI IMG/M metagenome (GOLD analysis project Ga0325402, IMG submission 207212) | Populus deltoides microbial communities from Bellville, Georgia, United States - Xylem-PdKOR-R3 | ecosystem: Host-associated > Plants > Phyllosphere > Stem > Wood/Secondary xylem... | reverse complement strand
AACTAACTTAAAAAAAGTGATAGGTTAAAAAAATTAAAGTCTCGAGTTATTAGATTAGATCAAGCAGTAATTTAAATAATATAAAAAAATAATAACAACAAATAAATTGATAAAAAACCAAAAAAAAATATACATAATCTTATCCGGAATATCAAATAATTTAATATTAATCTACTAGAAGGAAAACCACGAGAAAATAAAAAAGTAAATTTTTATTTAAAAAAACATTAATTTAAAAAAATAAAAAAAATCAAGAAAATCATTCGAATGAAATTGAAAAATATTTATAATTTAATAATTATTTATATATTAAAAAATAATACGGAGTAAAATTAAAAAGTATTTATGATTTCATACTTGTTTTAAAATAAAAATAAAAATAAAAATAATTAAAAAAATATAACCAAATGTCAAGGCGAGGTATTGAAGGTGTTGTTTTGAAATTTTACAAAGGCTAGAATAAAATTTGAGATAGAAAGAGAAAAGAAGAAGGAAATAAAAAATAATAATCAAATGACAAATTGCAATAAAATTTTAAAAATATGTCATATATTATCGTGTTAAGGACATCAATATCTTACAAACACCACCAGAGAAGAGTTTTTTAATTATATTTAATAAATATAATTTACAATAATATCTCTAAAAATCCTTAAAAATTACAAGAAAAATAATATAAAATAAAAAAATTTTGGATGAGATTTCAATTAGTTTTGTCTTTTAAAGTATCAAAATAACTATATTATTATAAAAAAATTAAAAATATAAAAATATCATTAAGTAGTAGGCATTGTGTTATTTAATTCGAAAGTTAAATAAGTAATTTTATTATATATTAAAAAAATAAAAATACCAAACTAACATTATATAATTTGTTAAAAACAATTCAATGCTTATTTCAAAATTTTAATATTCAAGTAACAATATAATAATTACATTATTACAAGGCAATATAACTTTCCTTCTCCTTTAGTTACTTTTTTTTAATTGACGAAATTTTGTAAATATAAGGTAAGTAGTAACTGAGCCGAAGCCCACAAAACTTGGTGTAGGTCCCTCTAACTAACAACAGCCACAAGCCATCTTCCTCCGTGGCCACCTCAGGTCCTTGCAAATGATATGCCGCGAAGGTATCTCCCATGGCTTCCATTCACTTAAGTAATCACATAAACTCTACACATTACATGCTGCTGCTAACACTTTTTATGTCTGTATATCCACTTCACTTCCAGAAATTATAGTTCCTTTTTGTCCCTCAAGAAAAAAAATGGCAAATTTCACCTTCAAAGCAGAGAACTTTTCCTCTCTCTCACACCACACAAACACACAAACCTCACTCTTGAACACGACCACCTCATTCAAGACCAATTCTTTACGTTTATTACACTCTAAAAACAGCTTGACGTTCAGGGTTTGGTGTGGTATTAAAGAGAAAGAGAATGTGACAGGAAGTGAGAGGGTCCCTGATGTACTCACTGGACCAAAAAGAGTTGATGAGTTGGATCCCAAGAGGGGTTCAAGTTTGGATTTTGAGCAAAAATTGGGGAATGATAGTGGGTCTAGTGAAGTGGGTTTTGATTGGAATTGGCCTCCATGGAAGAATATTCCTCAGAGATATAAGCTTATTGGCACCACGTCACTTGCCTTCGTTATTTGCAATATGGACAAGGTGAGTGTATTTGGTCTAATTTGATATGTTTATAGGCCTTGGTAATTTTTCTTGTCGGGTTGAAACAAAAAAGGAGTGATTTTTAAGGTGCTGCTAATGTTAGCTGCTTGATCATGTGTGTGTGGCTAAAGTTAATTTTGATCAATTTGCTAATTGGGTAGGTGAACTTGAGTGTTGCTATAATTCCTATGTCACACCAATTTGGGTGGAATGCATCAACGGCTGGGCTAGTGCAGTCATCCTTCTTTTGGGGTTATGCTTTGAGTCAATTACCAGGAGGTTGGCTTGCCAAGATTTTTGGTGGGAGGTTAGTTCCTCATTGCTCGCTGTATTTATATGGTCTTTCATGTTAGAGGACTGTGTCATTTCCATTAATAAACTACTTTTTTCTAAACTCCAGCAGTGAGAAACCTCTTGTTTAAGCTCCGGTAATGGATATAAACCTTTGAAGCATGAGGAGGGCTATATTAGTATCTTCCTGTGCAGAATTTTACCTTGAGCTATTTTTCTTCTTCTCCTATTTACTTAAACTGGTATAAGTACTGCTAACTCTTGATTAAGATCTAGTTGAATGATCTTATATGTTTGGTTACTGGCCAAAGGATGTTTTCGATCACAATAAGTTTATCCGATAATTGAACATAGCAGGAAAGAAGAAGAGATTTATATGGTTAGTTTAACTTGTTGTCATTGATGTGTTGGGTTGAATTGAGGTGTTAGGTGTTGGAGTTGAGTGCTATATTTACTTTTACGAGCTCAAATTCCCTTAAGAAAGGTGGAGCTACTTCTGATTTAACAAAAATCAATATTAGGTCATTGCAACTATCAATTTATCTGCTTTATTCGAGTAGCCCCTCCATTAAGATTGAGAAAACTGTTCTTTTTGTTTGATCGTGATCCTAACTTTTTGCTCATTGATGCTGATACATCCCATTTTCATTGATGTGCATTGATATACTTCATTTCCATTTGACTTTCTAAACTCTAAATGTGACACCTCAACTATGGCAGTTTTGGGCAATAAGAACAGCAAACAGTTCCATTATAACCTTAGATTTCATACTTAATCCATCCCCTCTAGAGCTTAAATGTACAAGTTGTAAACAGTTTATGTTCTTGCACAAGTTATTGTTTCATCTCAATGTAATTGAATGATTGCTCTATGATTATCCTATCTATTAAAGCAGTCAAAAAGGTATATGTTTCTGGAAATATGGCTGACTCCACTTGGGCAGTTCATGGTTTTAATGGATGCACAGGGTCTCTTTAAAGATTGAGGATAATGCCGTAATAGACACCCAACTCTTTCTAGCATTCTAATTCAGAAAGAGAGGACTCCAGAAACCAATTGTTTTATGGAGTAAAATTAATTTTCTAGAGATCCAATGCACTGCAAGTGTTTCACCTGTCTTCCGGGTTTGGTGCAAATTGTATGATACAAGCCTAATGCCTTACTTTTTATTTATATTTATTTTTCAGAAAAGTTCTTAAGTTTGGAGTTTTGACATGGTCAGTGGCCACAGCACTTCTTCCTTTTCTTGCTGGATATATGCCTGGACTTGTGTTGTCGAGGGTTTTGGTATGTGCAGCTTCTCCCATACTCCATATGTTGAACTAGTATTTCAGTCCAACTAGTGTACATCTTTTCATGAATCTGCAATTGTTTAGTACTTATGTATGTGTCATAAGCATTTGATAATACTTTAGAGATTCTCCCTTTCTTAATTAGTCCGTGTCTCTCTGTCTTTCATAATACTCTTGTGCATTTTGCTTTGATGTTCCTTTACTCAATGTTAAATTGCTTAAATTTGTTTCTTGTCTTATTAAGCTTTTCTCGTACGTGTTCCATATCTAGGTTGGAATAGGAGAAGGAGTTTCGCCATCGGCAGCAACTGACCTCATTGCCAGGCATGTATGACATCCAAAGCTCTATAGGAGCAAGTTTTAGTGAACCTTTTAGATAATATTTGCTGAAACACAGTCAACCACTGCTATGTTTTTGTGTCGGGTTTTTGGTTGGTTTGTTTCATGTGTTTCATTAGAGTAGTATTCCTTTGCACTTTTCTTGATGTTTCTTATGCTCATGCTCATGTCCAGATTGCATTCTTTTACATTATTGAGTAAAATTGGTAGTCTCGTGAAGAACTTCATAGAGATTTCATTGTGGAATATTTGGAAGTTAATTTTGTTATGTGTAACATTATGACTCTTTCTGTGGTTTATAGAGTTCCCTGCCCACCTCTAACAATTTATATATGTACAATAATAATCTCTTTATTGTATATATTAATTCATGTTTACACTTAGACACTGATGTCTCCCATCTCTGCCTTTTGAGGTTCTTCTTGGCTTTCTTCTGTTTCATATCAACTTATTATCTGTATGGGACTTGTCTTGCCTATTTTGTGGTAGGCTGTGTCGTGTTCTCTTATTCTCTGCTACTGAACTTGTGCTCTTTGGCTTGTTATAATCTGTTATATTTTGCATCCTCATTGACTGATAGTGGCCCATAGGTTGCTTTCTTATGTTGCTTGTATTGTAGAAAGCCAATCTCTGTTGAAGAGATAATGTAGAGTTATTTTCTCCTTTTGATTTGTATTGACCAACATTGCATGCAGGTCAATACCTTTGGAAGAGCGATCACGAGCTGTAGCATTCGTCTTTGGGGGACTGAGTGTAGGAAGTGTTATAGGGTATGTTTTTCTAAATTTTGTCTGTGATAGCAACAATTCTTTTCTACTGATCAGGAAACTGCTTACCACTTTATTTACAGAATGTTAACTGTAAAAATTGACCATAGAGTATATTCAGCCCATTGGCATATGTGATTGTCAATTGTTAGAGAAACTAACACAGCTTTTCATCTTCCTGGTGTTAAATTGCAATTGAAAGAATTAAGTGTGTTAGGTCTGTGAAACACATTTAATAGACAAATTCATGCTATTCTTAATGTTTTTCTTTTTTCTGAGTCTATTTTTTTAGTTAAAGTGAGCACCTGGCTTCAATTGCTAGTCGTTTCTAACAGTTTTAAAGTTCATGCAGGCTTCTTTTAGCTCCTCCCCTTATTCAGAATTTTGGTTGGGCATCTGTATTTTATATATTTGGCTTTCTTGGGTTAGCCTGGTAAGTATCTGTCACTAATCTCTTGGATTCCAATGCTTACCTGCTTCTGCCTTGAACAGAAGGAATTTCACACTTTGGTGATGCATAAAAAGGCTTTTCACTCAATGTTAAATAAAAAGATAATATTTCATGGCTTTTTGGTTCACTGTGATTCTGAACTGACTGTTTAATACGTGCATTTGTTTATTTGATTATATTCAGTTTTTTAAGTTGCTAATGTTAACAACTGAATGAAAGTTGACTTTGTACTTGTGGCAACACCAAAAATTATGAAGGTTTTTGGGGTTTCAATATCTTGAAGAGGGGCAAGCTTCACACGCTGCCAAGCCTGCTTCACGTAAGCGTTAGCTTCTATTGTTTTTTTTTTTCTATTCTTGATTTGATGAATAAAGCTTCTTAGTTTATTGATAACTAGGTAATGATTGGTTGGCTACTTTTATATAATTGCCACAATCATATGGTGTCTTCTTTTGCATCTCTTTTCATGTACTGGTAATACCTTATTCTACACTGCCTTTCTGATGTAAATTATTTGGTTAGTCCACCTGATGTTGCATGTATGATGAATATTTTCCCTAATTTAAACAAATTTAGCAATTTCACAGCAGAAGATACAGATTATTTAAGCTAAAGGAGTGGCATATCTGAAACACCCTATTGTTTGGGTAGCCTCAAACAATAGTTCACATATTGTCATATTGAGTTGCTAGGGAATAACCCACTTTATATGCCAAATATCAGCTTTGTCATAGAAATATGTCCTCCATATTATTCAAAGCATACTCTGTATCTCTTTTCAACTGGGTACACTTGAACTGATCAATTTTGTTGCCTCGGAGACAATCCACTAGGATTTATCTCATCTTCTAAATGGAGTTAGCATATTACTTTTACATCAGAAGCATGTTTTCCCGAGTCTTCAGATGACTTTCTATGCTCAACTGCAGTATTGACCTCTCATTGGAGGGTTATCCTAGGAAAGGCTCAATTCTTAGGTGGGGTACTGATATGATCTACATAAAAATGATTGGTAGTGGAAATGTCGTTTTTCCTTGAGATCCTTTCCGCATAGTCATGAGTGGACTTTTCCTTGATATGTTTGACAGGGCCCCAATCTATCCATATGGAAAAATCTTTTAGTAATTCTCTTGCAGCGTTGGGTGGCTCACTGAAGGTACAATGCTTTCTCCTTTTCTTTATTCAGCTATATAAGATTGGAAACTTGAAGGATGGAAAAGGTACTGATTGAGCTATTGATTGTATCTTAAACGCTATACTTCTTGAAAAGTGGCATGTTTCACTGATTTATCTAGTTAAACCCAAGTAACTAGGCTTAGGGGTCGTTCAATACTCTTATAGTCAATGGCAATAGCCAATAAGTCTGCCTGAATTCAACATACTATTGTTGACTGCGTTCTTTGTAACAAAATGGTTTGAAACATTGTTCACTAGGATTGCCATTACCATCACTCTCATATTATTGATTGTTCTCACATGAGTTTAAACATGTTGGGGTTTTTTATTTCTTTTCCTATTTTTGTGAACTGTATGATACCTGATAACGAAATTAAAAGAACCTTCCTAAAACTTTTGTGTTACCTTTTGCCTCAGTTTCCTTACTGGCTCTATTGTGGCAGGATGTGCCCTGGAAGGCTTTTTTCCGAACCCCAGCTGTATGGGCAATGATATATGCTCACTTTTGTGGAAGTTGGGGTCACTATAACTGTTTATCTTGGCTTCCTTCTTATTTCAGGTATCTTTGCAGTTCTACTCTCTGAATTTCTTTTCTTATTGTTCTGGAAGAAAACCATTTATAATCTTCTATATCAATATCTTCAATGTGCTTGTCATTATGGCTGTAATGGAAAAGAAACTTAACTTTCAATCGATATGCCATGCAGTGAGGAGCTGAGCCTGAATTTGACAGAAGCTGCATGGGTAAGTTTGAAGATGTACGATTGTCCTACAAATTTTTGTCCTTCTCACACTTTAGTCATTTATAGTACTTGTATTGTAAATATAAGGAATAATTCTGTAGCTTAAAATTTGACAAATTAAATTCTCACGTCTTGAAATGAAAAGGAGCGCTGTTGTACAAGAAATTGCTTATTTCAACATCTCATGCTTTGGCCTTGGTATCCTATATACGATGTAATTGAAATATAAGTTCTGGTTTGAAATCATCCATCTGCATGCATCTTTTGATGTCAAACACTGCTACAGTGAAAGGCAGGTCCAATAACATATCCGAAGCTTTGGTGATATCAAGACAGCATGCTTTTTTTATCTGAGAGGAATTAATCTTCCTTGCAGTAATTTGGCCAAATTTTGTACTCTGAAGTGAGTACTATATGAATGCTTTCTACTAAATTATCCTGGTAAAATGAATAGTTAGTACCCTAAATACTTGGGAGCTTAACATGTAAAGCATTGGTGATAACACTTGACAAACTTGAGAATGCCTTGCCATTCCAAAAGGTCTGAATATTGGATAGTCATCCGTCATTTGATTGTTTAAATGCATTGGAACATTTTTTATATATTTTATTTTCCTATGAAGTAACTATTAACCATTTCAGGTTTCCATCCTTCCTCCCTTGGCTTCAGTTTTTGTGACTAGCTTTGCCGCACAGCTCGCTGACAACTTAATTGCTAATGGAGTTGAAACCACTACGGTCTGTAAAACCAGACATGTATTATAGTTCTGCACATTTATAATCATCACCTTGAAGCTTGACCTTTTTGACCTTGCAGGTGCGAAAGATTTGCCAAACAATTGCCTTCTTGTCTCCTGCTCTTTGCATGACTCTCTCCTCTGTTGATCTAGGACTTCCACCCTGGGAGATTGTGGGGATTCTCACTTGTGGCTTGGCCCTCTCAAGCTTTGCCTTGTCAGGTACTGAACTATTTAAGAACCTTTTTAATTCATTTTGTGAATTGGAACAAATTGACTTGTGCTGGGTTAATTTCTATTTCAATGATCTATAATTTTTGCAGGACTTTACTGTACACATCAAGATATGTCTCCTGAATATGCAAGTATACTGTTGGTATGTGGCCTACAAATCATAATTTTGTTGCATATGCTATGCATTTTCTGATCAGTCTCCTGGTGAGATTGATCTTTAGGTGTCATAAACATGGATTATTAGCTTATTTCTCACATGTTCCTCACTTTATATCTACTTCAAATCAACTCAGCACATGGTTCCTGAATCTTGTGCATCATTATTTATGACATGGATCTGTAGAACCCACATATCCAATAATATACCTCTTGCAAAGTGGAGTTGGTCTTTCAGGTGAAGAATCGGAAACTGAAAAATAAAAAACCATGTTGATTCACTTCATTTAGTGGGTTTTTCTCAGTGATCTGTTATCTTATTTTTCCAGCTAGCCACTTCTCTTAATAAAATTGATCGCAAGACTAGCATTCTAAATTATCTAATAAAACCATTATTGGCGTGGATTTTGCTCCTATCACCAATGAGCATTCCCTTGGTCTTCCTGTAGATTCTTCATGCTGTTATGCAAAATTTTATTGAACTGGAAGTTCTAGACTAAACTTTCGTGAAACATTCCTGTGGTAGTGTTTCTAATTTTAGCTCCAGGTCAAGCACATAATTTATTCATTTGGATCCATGATCATTTGAGTCCTGTAAGCTTGCTGCCAGTTCAAGGTCTTCGCTTGAATTTGTAAAGAAAAAGACCTTTAACCATTATAATCATTCAATCTATCTAATTTTCCTACGCAGGGCATTACCAACACCGTTGGAGCAATACCTGGAATTGTAGGTGTTGCCTTGACTGGTTATCTTCTTGATACAACTCATTCGTGGAGTGTAAGTTACCTCTACCTCTTACGGAATATTTGGTTGAATGTAATGGATCATTGTCCATGATATTCTTATGTTTGTTTTTGTAATTTTTAAAACTGTAATAAAATGGATCGTTATAATTTATATTTAAAAAAAAGAGCTATGTAATGAACCATTACATATTAAGAGTAATCATCTATTAAAGACGAAACTGTAGTTTTTCTTATAAAAAAAATTAGAAGAACCAAGAAACTTTCAAATAAAGACCAATTTGTTAAAAAAAAATGAAATAGAGGGACTAAAGTAATTCATTTGAAAACTTTAGGGACTGAAAATGAAATTTAGTATTGATTACATTACATTACATCTATTTTCAAGTAAATAATCTCTGGATAAGCTGTTGTTAACTTCTTCCTTTAACTGTTTGTTTCTCATATTTGTGCTCCGCAGATTTCTTTATTCGCACCATCAATTTTCTTCTACTTGACTGGTACGATTGTATGGTTGGCATTTGCCAGCAGCAAGCCTCAAAATTTCTCCAACACAGATTGACTTCGATTGTCTTTGGATCAGTTTTCTTGAATGAAGCATCCAAATTAGAGAGAGAGAGAGCACACCATTCATTATGTTATACATTTTACTTCTTTTTCCATAGCGTTTGGTGGGAATTGCCTCATCTACCAATAGTTAGCTTCATTTGTATATCTCTGTACACAGAAAATACCTTATGTATATTGATTTCAAGTGTAATCCACCAAGCAAAATGCACAGTTGACTTTGTAGCCTTGGTTGGCCACCAAAAACATATACTTAACATGCTTGTAGTATAGCTGTGTTTTAGCCCTTTAGGGCTTTGCATTTTACGTTATGCCTTTAAACCTCAAGAACTCTGTTAAACCAGTATTTCTCTGCATTTTACGTTATACATCAAAGGAAATGTCCAAAGGCAGTTCATTGCGGGACCAGCTGCTACAAAGCAGTAAAGAAATTTATGTTGTATTCCGGTCCATTACATGGGCACTGGTTGTAAGGAAAAAAAAAACCATGGCATAATAATTTACCAAAAACATTTTTCATTGTATTCTTCGCCAAGAAAGAATGTAACATGTGCTTGTATTCTGTATTATTTGGCGGATCACTATTTACCACGTGGAACCAATTTCAGTTCCGTGTAGTGCTACTACCTAGCTGCAAGCAGGGAGAACATATGGCATTTGAACGAATACAATAGAGAAAGGAGCAACCATTATTGGCTTGGATGAATTTACATGTAAAGGCTCCAAGGAAGGGATGTCCCCAGATGAATTTACAGTTAAAATGTTCCCATTAAGTAGCATTGTTTGGCTGTGTAAATCTCCATCTTTAGCTGTTAGATGGTATTCCTCTCTTGTTATCCCACTTGTGGACCGTTGAGGTTGCTGAATGACCTTTGATTTATGGGACTTATGAGACCTGTAAGGTTTGTGGAGCTTGTGAGACCTGTGAGGTTTGTGGAGCTTGTGAGACCTGTGAGGCTTGTGTTTCTGGTGCAATCTCCAAGAACTGTTGAATGTTACAGTGACTTCAACAGTTGTGCTATTGTCAAGGTTGATTAGTAGTAATGTGATCCCTTTCTGCAAAGATTATTAATCAAATTAGATAATAAAGGCCTCCACTTGTGTGATGATTGTGTTATGGAATTAACTTACGGATTGTTTCGCGCAATGAGTATAAGCACGTATCTTTTTCGTTCCAGAAAAGCTGGTTGATAGAACGTTTCTTCCCATTAATCGGTGCCAAAGAAGAGCACTGCAACGAAGATAGCGAACATTAGAATTTCTTAGAGACCTTGTAAGACTGAGTTATAATAGATATATTCCCTAATGGGAGTCAAGGGATTTCATCTTTGGCCTGTTCTGACTATTGACGAGGCCAGGGTTGATCAAATTATTTTCATAAGCAGCATAAATTTGGAAAAATGTTCCTAATTTAGTATGCCTATTTTAAAACTTCATCTTCATTCTTTTTGCAGACAAAGGAATTTCTTAAAAAATCGTAATAATAATAAAAAGAGAATTCATTGCTCTCTTTCATTCTATCCTAATATCTAACTTTTCAGACCACCTGCCAGCATAAGAACACCAGTATTGGAATACCTGTAGTAATCCGGATTTGGAACAAAAGTAGTAGTGTTGAGTAGACCATAATTGCCACCAATCAATGACTGTCTGCAGTATGTTTTTGTATCATAAGCTGATGCCATCCCAAGCTGATCCAAGTACCTGTTTTGACATCCCTGTACTTAGAAATCCACGCAAGAAAAGCTGAAGATTTTTGTTATAAATTTTGTCCTCACTTACCAGAAACTAAACACGAACGCATTGGTAACAAGGTTACGGCCACTGTTGTAAGCCCCACCTGATTCACCAACCCATGCAACTGCTGAAGTTGCAGAACTCTTTATGGTGCTTTGGAGGCTATTGAATGTATCAGCCTCACCATCAAGATAGGATGGATCAAGGATCTTTTCGATGAGATGTGTATCAACCCCTGCACAAGAAAAGGGTATAATCATGTCAGATTCGACCTACTGTACAAGGTGTAAGGCTACAGAAATTGAATCATTTTCTTCAAAGAGATACCTGGACCAAGATTGTATATGTGGTGGGTGATCGCATTTACAGAATTGCCTGTTTTATCTACAAACTCTTTGAACCAATTTGCATCAAAGAATCCTCCAGGTGCTATAACTAGTGGTTTCGGTTCAATACTGCTGTAAATCTTTTTCACTGTGTTATACAGGGAAATTGTATCAGAAGCATACTGAGCTGCTGCAACTCTTGTTCCAACACCACTTCCACTCAATTCATTTCCTGTTCAGCAAAAATTACTTACAGTTGGTTTAGATAAATTAATCTCAGCAATATAAATTGATCATAGTCAGTTCCCACTTTCCATATGGTCAATAATCAATGATACTTCTATGGATTTCATGAAACATTAAGCGTTAGCATTAATCACGAGAAATCAATGGAGAGTGTTCTTACCGAGCTCCCAGCCATAAATAGAGTAGTTCTTTTTGACAGTATAGCTTATAAACGATTCTGCATTGGTGTAGTTCCAAGCTCCTACTGCAGAACCATCAGATGTTATGGACCGGCCAGCGAGAGCATTTAACCCAAATATAATTTCAGCCCTGAATTTGCAAAAGTAAGATGTGGTTCAACTCCTAGAAATTGTAAAGTAAGGTTAACAAGAAACAGGAGAGAACATTGTTCTTAGTTGTTACCCAGATTTCTTGAAAAAGGCATTTAGCTCATCCCATCTATACATGGGCAAGCAACCTTGAGTGAAACCAAACATCTCACTGGTGTTTTTAACAAATTGAACACAAGGTTGCTTGTTATCTTCAGTGTCGTAAATGACCTTATCTTGCAAAGTGCCTCCTAATCTGATTTTCAATGGTGAAAAAGCTGGACCGTTGCGCCAAGAAAAAGTAATTAGAATCCTAAAAAGCATTAAAAAGAGTTCTTGCTAAATAAAACATGAAATTGAAGAAGAAAAGGTTGCTTTGCTTCAAAGGACTCTTACCCTTTATGGCATTTAACAAGATGTTGTTGTTGAGATCCTGCATAAGAGAAAATATAAAACAAATTTCAAAAAGAATAAATGTTTAGAGAATAATTTCCTAAGAACTCATACGTAATAGTATAATGCCAGTGAAATTTGGAGAAGTACAGGACAGGAAAGGACAACCATTTCAAGCGCAGTTTCAATTATAAAACATCATAATCAGATATCTAAAACAACTTCAAAAGCAGAAAAGCAGACTAAAATGGATCATTACCAGATTAATGAGAGAAGCCTGGTCCCAGCTGCATGTCCCATAATCACACTTCTCAGGTGGCCACCAATCCAAGGTGGCACAAATGAAATCTTCATCAATCTTTCCAATGGAAGTTTTTCCATCAATGAAAACAGTTCCTTCACTAACACTGCTATTATCGTTTCCAGCCACAGCACTTTGTGAACTCACATAAATGAAGCTGCAGCTAATGATGCACACCAGTAAGCACAACCCCATTTCCCGGTTCTGCAAAGAACTCATCTTTTTGTAAGCAAATACAAGTTCAAGATCTAAGGCTTTCTGTATAAATGGGTAAGGTAGCCATGAAAGTGGCAGAGGATGTGGGGTTACCAGAGGTTTGCCACAGCAGGCTACAGAATTTAATAAGGGATATAAAAAATTTAGAATACGTTCACAAGTAAGATATAAATATGATTGATGATATTATAAAAGAATAATTTTATTGGTGATTATTGAAGCTTTGTTTGATAGGCAAATACTTAGCAACTTGTAACCACATTCAACCTTTGGTTCTCTTTTCTTTAAATCTTTTGCCTTTAGAACCTTGCAGGTCAGAATAATGAGAGGTTTGTTGCAAAGTGGGGCATGATCAATTTTCAAGGGCCTTTGTGCCTTGCTTCTCTATGAATGTGTGTGATCCTGAGACCCACTCGTTTGGTTAGTTCTTAAGTTTTTGTTGACACTCTCTGTAGTTTTCGAATTAAAAAGATGCTCTTTCAAACTACTTTTTAGTTAAAAATATATTAAAGTAATATTTTTATTATTATTTTAACATGAAATATCAAAAAAAATTATAAAAAAAATTAATTTAATATTTTTTTAAATAAAATACATTTTAAAATTAAACCACATTAACCAACACACTTTTAATTATTAATTATTAATTATGTTGGAACTTGGAAAGTGAGGGTAATAATTAATCTTTTATTTAAAAACTATTAATTAAGGTGGAAATTACTAAAATAACCC
>Ga0325402_1004065_pt1 | contig 13433 bp, 3 predicted proteins | sample PopdelMetagenome_22_FD_207212 | JGI IMG/M metagenome (GOLD analysis project Ga0325402, IMG submission 207212) | Populus deltoides microbial communities from Bellville, Georgia, United States - Xylem-PdKOR-R3 | ecosystem: Host-associated > Plants > Phyllosphere > Stem > Wood/Secondary xylem... | reverse complement strand
TAATTAAAAAGAAAAGAAAAAAATTTGGGTTAACTCGTCAAATCAGGTTAACCCGTCAAACCCGGGATCCGTGTTATGAAAATTTGATAACTAAATAAAAAAATTAACATTAACAAACTAAATTAAACAAAAAAATTTCATTAAAGAAAAATACACAAAGAAAAAAGCAAAAAAAAAAACCCATAAAGGCAATAGAAAACCAAAAAAAATAAAAAATAAAAACAGAAAAAATAGGAAAAAAAGAAAAAAAAAGAAAAAGAAGAAGACAAAAAAATGGGAAAAAAAAACAAAAAAAAACAGCTCATCTTTTACTGTAGACTGCACTGTGCAGTCCACAGTAAAAGACTGAGCCCTTTTAGTTATATCTTAACTAGTTACATGACCCGCGCGATGCCGCGGGTCAATGGTTTTTGCATAAAAAATATCAAAAAAAAGTTAAGATCTAAAAGTATTAGGTCTTTTTGCAAAGTTATACTCAAAAGCCTTGGGTGCGGCTCCAACGCCTGACCCAAGAGTAATATTTATAATATTAATAATAACATTAAACTTGCATGACCCAAATTTAAGTAGGTCTGACTGCAATACCAAACCCAATAGTTTTGGATGTGGATCTGGCTGCAATGTCGTGTCATAAAAGTGTGTTAATTAAATAGATTAATTAAAAAGAAAAAAACAAAGAAAAAAAACCAAAAGGAAGAAAAAAATTAATGAAGAAAAAGAAAAAAATCTGAATTAACTGAGTTAACCCTTCAAACCAGGTTAACCCGTCAAACCTTTGATTTGTGTCGTGAAAGTTTGATAACTAAATAGAAAAAAAAATTGACAGGTTAACACAAAATTAACTGGGCTAACCCGTCAAACCAGGTTAACTCGTCAAACCCGGGATCGGTGTCATGAAAGTTTGATAACTAAATTAAACAAAAAAAATTAATTAAAAAGAAAAAAAAACAAACAAAAAGGCACTAGCCTTTTCACTGTGGACTCAGTATGCAGCCTACAGTTAAAGACATAAAAACAGCAAAAAAGCAAAAAAAAAAAAAACTAAAAGCATCAGTCGATAACTAAATAGAAAAAAATTTAATATTTATGAACTAAATTAAATAAAAAATATTAAATAAAAAGAAACAATAAAAGAAAAAAAAACTTATAAGAAGAAAAAAACTAATGAAGAAAAAGAAAAAAAAATCTAAATTAACTGGGTTAACCCGTCAAACCTGAGATCCATGTCATGAAAGTTTGATAACTAAATAGAAAAAAATTTAATATCAACAAACTAAATAAAAAAATTAATTAAAAAGAAAAAAAAGGCATCAGCCTTTTCACCGTGGACTGCACTGTGATGTCCATAGTGAAAGGCATAAAAAAAAGAAAAAAAAAAACCTAAAGGCTTTAGCCTTTTCACTGTGGACTACATATAATATTAAAAGATGAAATCGGAAGAACAAAACTAATGAGGAAAAAGAAAAAAAATCTGAATCAACCGGGTTAACCCGTCAAATCAGGTTAACATGTCAAACCTGGAATTCATGTCATGAAAGTATGATAACTAAATAGAAAAAAGATTTATTATTAATGAAATAAATTAAAAAAAAATTAATTAAAAAGGAAAAAGCAAAGAGAAAAAAAAACCTACAGGAAGAAAAAAAACTAATCAAGAAAAAGAAAAAAATCTGAATATACTGGGTTAACCCGTCCAACCTGGGATCTATGTCATGAAAGTCTGATAATAAAATAGAAAAAATTTAATATTAAGAAACTAAATTAAAAAAATAATTTAAAAAAAAACAAAAAAAAACTAAAGGCATCAGTTTTTTCACTGTGGACTGTATTGTGCAATCCATAGTAAAAGGCTTAAAAAGGAAAAGAGAAAAAAAACAAAGGCATGCGCCACGGGTTAAATTTTTTTTCTTGCATAAAAAATATCAAAAAATGCTAAGATCTAAGAGTGTTAGGTTTTTCTGAAAGATATGCTCTAAAGCCTTTAGTTTAGTTGTAACGCTTGACCCAAAAGTAATATTTATAATATTAATAATAATATTAAACTTACATGACTCAAGTTTAAGTGAGTCTGGCTGCAACATCGGACCCAAGAGCCTTGAATGTGAGTCTGGCTGCAAGGTCGTGTTATAAAAATATGATAATTAAATAGATTAATTAAAAAAACAAAGAAAAAAAACCAACAGGAAGAAAAAATTAATGAAGAAAAAGAAAAGAATCTGAATTAACTGGGTTAATCCGTCAAATCTAGGATTCGCGTCATGAAAGTTTGATAACTAAATATAAAAACAAATTGACGGGTTAACCTGTCAAGCCCGGAATACGTGTCATGAAAGTCTGATAATTAAATAGAAAGAAATTTAACATTAAAAAACTAAACTAAACAAAAAAAAATTAATTAAAAAGAAAACAAGCAAAAAACAAATTCCGGGTTAACTCGTCAAACTTTAAAAAAAGCAAAAAAAAAATTCAGGTTAACTCGTCAAACCTGGTTAACCCGTCAAACCCGGGATCCGTGTCATGAAAGTTTGATAACTAAAAAAAATTAACATTAACAAACTAAATTAAACAAAAAAAAATTCATTAAAAAAAACACAAAGAACAAAAGCAAAAAAAAAAAAACCCATAAAGGCATAAAAAGTAGAAAAAAAAAAATAAAAAAATTAAAAAACAAAACAAAACAGCTTAACGTTTCACGGTGGACTGCACAGTGAAACACTGAACAGTTTTAGAATATTTTATTAATTAAAAAGAAAAAAAGCAAAAACAAATTCGAGTTAAGTCGTCAAACCAGGTTAACCCATCAAATCCGGGATCCGTGTCATGAAAATCTGATAACTAAATAAAAAAATTAACATTAACAAACTAAATTAAACAAAAAAAATTCATTAAAAGAAAACACACAAAAAAAAGCAAAAAAAAAAACTCATAAAAGCATAGAAAAAGAAAAAAAACAAAAAAACAGAAAAAAACAAAAAAAAAAGAGAAAAAGACTGCTCAGCATTTATTCTGGACTTGCACCGTGAAATACTGAGCAATTTTAGTTTTTTCTTAATTTCTCAAATGGGAAAAAAAAAAATTACCAGTTAACATCGTGATTTTGATGGCTCGTCCCAGAAGAACTAAAGTAGACTCTGTACCCTTTTCATTACAAGATAGCAATTCACTGTATCCATGAAAAGGACATTTTATTTTTCTGCTAACTTCCTAGCCATATATCAATCAAGCATGCATAACACCATGGCTTTCATTTTATATATTTCACCATATTCTGAACTTGATTTGCAGCATCAACTAAATTTATCGATCATATTAACAACATTCCATGGAACGTTAGACCGGAAGGCTTGAAGGAAATGTGTTCAGGAAAAGGAAACAAAAATAACAGAGAATAGCAATGCTAGTAAATCTTCGGTCTTCGAGAACGACATCAAAAGGATAGAAAATAGATGTGGAAACAGAAAAGTCTGCTAGGTCTGGCAGACAAGAGAGCTAGAGATCTGTGCATCCGATGTGATCACCCCCATCGTCACCCTAAACATTAATTTACAATAATTGGATTAATTATTGATCCATGTTTATTTGAACTTATTTGATTTCATATAAAAAACACTCAAGGTGGCTGCGTTTTCCTGAATCACATGAACTAACCCCTGTTTTTAGCTAGGTTCTCTTTGCCAATGGACTTTTCTTCGAGTCTTGTGCTAATACATAGGTAGCACCGCACCCAGATGTGCCTGACCATATTAATTATTTCATTCTCCCTTCCTATGCACCAGTCCTTAACCTCATTATCCATTTCCATGTGCTCAAGTCTATTCCCTCAATAGTTTACAGAAGTGTTTGCCATGTGATACTGCGAGATGCCCCCTTCCTTTCTGCAATTCTTTTGTTTTTTCCTGTCTGGCTAAACGATGGATATTCATGAACATCATTAGAAAACGAAAATAATTACTGAATTTGACATTAATTACTGAAGTTGTTAAAGAGATGATTTTAAAAAACAAACATATTTAATTGCATTTCCTAATCTTACGTACAGTCTTCTGCCAAGTCTTTCTTTATATATACATATATTTGAGTTGAAGTATTCTATTGGCCGGCCGGTTGCTTTCTAGGACTCTACTTTTTCAATCAATGTGATGAGATTTGTCATGTGATTTAGTATTAGTGCAGTATCAAGTCATACACTCACTACTTGTTCAAAGGCCCTCAATTATATTTCTCAAATGGGACAAAAAAATTACCAGTTAACATCGTGATTTTGATGGCTCGTCCCAGAAGAACTAAAGTAGACTCTTTACCCTTTTCATTACAAGATAGCAATTCACTGTATCCATGAAAAGGACATTTTATTTTTCAGCTAACTTCCGAGCCATATATCAATCAAGCATGCATAACACCATGGCTTTCATTTTATATATTTCACCATATTCTGAACTTGATTTGCAGCATCAACTAAATTTATTGATCATATTGACAACATTCCATGGAACGTTACACCGACACCATCATGTGTCCAGAAGGCTTGAAGGAAATGTGTTCAGGAAAAGGAAACGAAAATAACAGAGAATAGCAATGCTAGTAAATCTTCGGTCTTCGAGAACGACATCAAAAGGATAGAAAATAGATGTGGAAACAGAAAAGTCTGCAAGGTCTGGCAGACAAGAGAGCTAGAGATCTGTGCATCCGATGTGATCACCCCCATCGTCACCCTAAACATTAATTGCATTAATTATTGATCCATGTTTATTTGAACTTATTTGATTTCATATAAAAAACACTCATGGTGGCTGCGTTTTCCTGAATCACATGAACTAACCCCTGTTTTTGGCTAGGTTCTCTTTGCCAATGGACTTTTCTTCGAGTCTTGTGCTAATACATAGGTAACACCGTAGCACTGCACCCAGATGTGCCTGACCGTATTAATTATTTCGTTCTCCTTTCCCATGCACCAATCCTTAACCTCACTATCCATTTCCATGTGCTTAAGTCTATTCCCTCAATAGTTTACAGAAGTGTTTGCCATGTGATACTGCGAGATGCCCCCTTCCTTTGTGCAATTCTTTTGTTTTTTCTGTCAGGCTAAACGATGGATATTCATGAACATCATTAGAAAACGAAAATAATTACTGAATATGACATTAATCACCGTGCACCCCAACCTATATCAGAAAACTGATTTCTGGTATTCTTAATATAGTCTACCTAATAATGACTTTGTCTTAATTGGCTAGTCACAACTGGCAAGGCTTCACACTAATTATTTGTCTTGTTCTTGTGTGATCTCACCTATTGCTCGGGTCCTTCATTTTAAAAAATTATTGTGTCTACTCCCTGTCGAAGTCTTTCTTTATTGTTTGTTTTTTTTTTAATGAAGCAAGTTGTTGAGTTTGATAATGACAGGATTTTAAAAAACACAGTTAATTGCATTTTCTTGGATGTTTGTATTTTAGAGTAAGCTAGCTGATCATACTAATCTTACAGCCATTTAGTCTTTCTTTCATTATATATATAAATAAAGGTATTTGTTAAATTATCTACATAGTTTGTTTATGGTAATCATCATTCAAATGTTCAAAATTCTTAATTTTCATAAGCACAACTGCATTAAAAGAGCTGGTTAGAGGTTTGTATAGTTGTTAATTTTAAGACTTATAAAATTAGTTAAGGTGCGCATAAACTGACCTGGACACGCATATTCATCTTAAAAAAAAAATTAAGATTAAACTATGCACTAACTCATAAAAATAGTACTTGAGACTCATAAAACATGTTACACACTCTTAAGAAAACCACCTCATCATTGACTCTATAAAAGATCGCTCACCAGAATTGCCTGAAAAATGATAAAAGAACTTATGATCGACAGGCAAAATATATGTACGTAATCCGATTCTAATTCGATGGAGGAGATGAGTCTTTTAGCTTAAATGTTTCACAAATTTTTCTGTAAAATTCAGATTCTTTTGTATATGTTTTTGTGAGGGAGCTTGAAAGCAAAAGTAGTCTACATGTTACATGATTCTTAAAATAAGGAATGATTTTATCAAGTAAACTAATAATCTTTTAGGCTGACAGATTCAGCATACTGGTAACTTATAGAAGGATAAGTAGCTGGCTTGTAACTAATAAGCAGTAATCTTCATAGCAATTTTTTTTTTTAAAAAATATTTTTCTATCAAGATCTCACTTAGATCAATAACAGCTCCATGATTGTAAGTTTTATTTACAATAAATTTTTTTATTCTTGAATTTCAATTATCTTATAGTATTTTCATTGAGTGATTGAATCTTTGTTTTTTTTAATTGAGACAAGCATAAAAAAACCCTAAACCACTGTAAACGACAACACTGGTAAAGATACGTAATTGCTGGTATTGATCACTAATATCGTAATAATCTACAAGTTACAAAAATATATAATGGAACTTGAAATGCACTGAAATTTAAGATTGTAGAAAAATAATGTCTTTTTTTGTTATTTTATTTCTATGTCACTTCTTCTTCTTCTTCGTTTCTGCCAACTACAATATCAGATATACCAATTGAGGTGCATAAGTTGGTATCAGAGCGTTCCTTCCTTGAACTGATGGCAGAGGGCACATCAAACCTCTTTCTCGCTCTTGAGAAAGTCACCTCATCACTGAATCCCTTACAAAGAACCACCCACCAGAACTGTATGGACAGTGATCAATGGGCAGAATATATATAAATATATGTAATCTGATGCAAATTCGATGGAGGAGGAAATGAATCTATGAGCTTAGAGACTGGGAAACAAAATGATATATTATTAGCATTAGAGAAGGTACATGATTTTTTTTATTCAGTATGCCATGTTTTGATAGCTTGAACCGAGAAGAGTACGACTGATTAACATTGAACAAGAGCAGAAAAATCCTGTGTTCAGAGAGAAGAATACCTCTGATCATTGACCTGAATTTGAGTCTCGTTGTAATTGTATAGAAATCCACATGCTTAGACTGTAACCAACACTGAAAGTCAAATCTCCGAATAGATTAGCTTTCACGAGTGTGCATGCATCCGAATAAACAGAGTGTCATTCAGAGGAGCTAGAGCCAGAGAATCACAAAATCAACTGAAACAGACATCTCAGACCAACAGGGAAACCCACGAGGTTCCATATTTTGATATAAGCATTTTTCAGTGAATAGAATAAGGCATGCGGTGGGTCAATAGACTCGTAAACACTGAACTTAGACAATTCCATCAAGATTGCTCATCACATTATCCGTACAGAGCAAATGTTGTGAAAGCATCACATTAATATCCACATTATTTCACTTGTAATTTTATTTTACAAGTGAAATAAACAGAAAGAATTTAAAACAATCAAATTGAAAACAATGTTGATGAAAAGGAAAAGGCCTCGCACTGCCAGACCTGCATGTTATTACTGGTCTAGATGTGCGAAGCTTGGATGAACTTTATAATTAAAAGAAAAAAGCAATTTTAATTTTTTATTAATAATAAAATCTTAATAACCATGCTTTCATCTTTATATATCTTCAATGGCTACGTACAAGCTTAGATGCAAAATCCTCATGTTTTTTACTACTTTTTTTTTTTCTCAAAATAAAAACCTAAACCTAATAAAACTAACTCATAGTAAGCATCTCCACTCTAAAATCATAAAAAAATTAACTAAATCTAAAAGTTTAATTTATCATTTTAAATCTTTTCACAACCTTTTTTATATTGTCCTTCTAAGCAAATTTTAATATTTCTATGATTTTTGCTTTGTTTGATGAGGCAAACCCAAATTGCTATTTGCAACCAAAATGTCACTTTAATTAATTGTGTTTTAGTGCTCTAGGGAAAGAAAAAAAAACACTGAAATTGAAATTTAAGATTGAGAAAAATAATGTATTTTTATTGTTATTTTATTTTCATGTCACTTTAATTAATTGTGTTTTAGTGCTTATACCCGAAAAATCAATGGAGTTTTTTTTTTTATTTTAAAAGTGCTTTTGAAAAAATTAATTTTTTATATTTTTTGTTTTAAATTAATATTTTTTTAATATTTTTATATTATTTTGATGATTATATATTAGAAGATAATTTTTAAAAAATAAAAAATATTTTTTTAATATATTTTTTTAATAAAAACATTTTAAAAAATAATTATTACCACACGCAGATTGCTTAACTTGTGATTTGGGTTTAAGAATTACAGTGTACAGTTGCTATGCTACCATTGCAATAGTGTTGTATGCACTTGCGAGCGTGAGAGCGTTCCTCCCAAGAACTGAAAGTAGAGGCCAGAGAAGGAATCAATAAGTGAATATCATCAGTGAGTGAGCTTAAGGCCGCAGCCCTTCCTATAGAGCATTCCCTTTTCGGACAGGAAATCGTATGAATCAGAAATCGAAAACGGGATGCTTTAAAGAAAAAGGAGGATGGCAATTGGCTTCCAAGTCCCTTTTAGGTGTTTTGGTCACTGCGTCTCCGATCATTGATGGTCCGACTTTCCGCTTTCAATAAAGCAATTAGATACTTGGGAGGTATTCGGATTAATATTATTAATTAGAATAATTTATGGTTAGCTTGTTAGGACCAATACAATAAAGTATTCAGGCTCCAGAGAATCCATCTCTTCGACGGGTATAGAGGCTGGTTGCAGTGCTACAAACCTTATATACACCTTTAGGTGAACCTAACCATATTAAAGCATTTAAATGAAGCGCTTTAACCGGTCAGGTCGCATAAGAGGTGAAGGCCGAAAGGCAGCACAATTCTGAGGCTGAAGCTAGAAGCCGAATAGGAAGGATTCTGAAGATGGCATCGTCCTTAGTTAAAAAAATAGTTTCAGGAAAAAAAAAACCCGGGAATTTAGGATGGATATGTGATTTTTCTTAAGAGTGTAGAAAGGCTAACTTAAAATTTGGGGTGTAATGGAATCTACAGCCTTCCATCCCTACCCAGATAGACACATTACAACTGCAATATAAGGAAATGACTAAATTACTTAAAAATGAGAGATTGAATCTAAGCTGTTGATATAAAACCATGAGAAAAATCCAATGGTGCATGAGAAGTCCAAGTCATCCAATGGCGCCATTTTACAACTGTCATAACTAAAATCTCCTTCTTGTCACAAGTTAAGTTCGATTCGAGGGGGAGGAAAGAATTGCACTGGACACAAAGGTTGTTTTCAAATCAAATGAACGTTATTAGGATTTAGTTACAGCAATACGCGTGTTTTATTAGTGCAGGGTTTGTTAAGAAAAGATGCCACGTGTGGCCAGTAGCGAGAATATAGGATGTTATCTTCATGTATATGATCTGTAACAGAATTGGAGAAGGATAATAATGAACATAATGAATGAATGTTGAGCTAAATTCGTGGAATTCTGCTGCTACCTCTCTCTTCTTCTTCCATTTGCTCACTAACCTGTAAACACCATGACTGGAGCTTGGCTACCAGCCATTTCCATCACTAAGGCACCTCTGGATGTTTTCCAGATTGGTTTCCACTCAATCAGACACGCAACACTTCTCCTTTTATTTTCATTTTTATTCTCATTCTTAAAATCTCTAAGCAGTTAGGAGGAAGAGCCGAGTCTACTAATGGGTCTGCTACTACCACTGCTGCTTCATGTTGTTCATGCGAAAGATGGAAGTGGTTTGTTAAATGGTATTTCCTTGCGTTCCCCCCACCCCCCCTCCTTTTACTTTTTTTTTCGGGGGGGGGGGGGGTGGGGGGTTATTTGGTGCTATTAATTTGAGTTTGGAGATTTTCAAGAAATGTAGCTATGATTTGTTTGATTTTTTTTATAAAAAAACTGGGTTTTTCTATTTTTGTGTTCTTGAATTGATTTTGGGGTTTAAAATTATGAGTTCTTTGGTTTTTTTGAAGAAATTGAGTAACCCGGTTGATTTTTGAACAAACTCTGTTTCTGGGTGTTCCTAGTTTTGTGTTCTCGACTTGATTTTGGGGTTTTCAATCATGGTTCTTTGAATTTTTTAAGAAAGATTCATGTGTTCATTATTAAAGAAATTAAAGAATCAATGTGTTTTGTTTTTTTGAATTGATACATGCAGTGAAGAGTGCAAGATGGATATGCCAGTGGTTTTATAAGTTTCCAAGGCTGTAGTCTTGATGCTAAAATCAAGATGAATTCTGGTTAGTTCAGTTCCATAATGTAGTCTTGATGCTAAGAGGCACTAATTTTGTTTTGTTATCTGATTAATCAACTGATTGTTTGTTATGATTTGGGGATTGTGATTTGGGGATTGTGAATTAGTGATTTGGTTTGTAGGAAAACAGCAACCTTGACAGAGCCGAAAGCGAAGAAACAGGAGAAGGGCAAGGATCAAAATGCACTGAAACAACCTCCCATTACTCCTCATGCAATGCCCTTTGTTGCTTGTTTGTGTGGTGTAATATAATGTGATGATAATATGTGAATATGGGGAGTGGGGTTTGTATTGATGTGTGCTGTTCTTTAATTAGGCCTGATCTTAGAAAAGAGTATAAGGAAGGCAACCCGCACTCTAAGGATGCTAAGAAGATAAATGAAACGTAATGTAGTTTTGTCATTTTCAATTTTATTATGTTGTTGAGGTTGATATACTAATAATTATAAGGGGTGATCTTAGGAAAGAGTATAATAATGCTAATGGTGCATTTGATGAAATTCAGGTTGCAAGGAAAGGTGGTGAGAGATGGGAATCAATGACTGATGAAGTGAGTGTTGGTTTATCTCTTATATATATATATATATATATATATATATATATATATATATATATATATATATATATATAATTGGTGGACACTTATAAGCTATTGAACGATGAGAGTGGTCTGTAACTGTTATGTTTTAATTTTGATTTGTTTCAGGAGAAAAAGCCTTATGTGGATAAGGCTGCTGAGCTTAAGGCAGGGTTTGGTGGCCTTAGAGGGTAACAATGCTGAAAATAAGGATGTGAGTTCAAAATATCTCCTCAATTTATTGATTTAATGAGAATGTTGTCATGGGATTTAGAACCTTCAAGCTTAATCCTTCAATGAGTTTCGGGATTGTGCCTAAAATCTGATACATTTAAAATCTCCAGAAAGTTGATTGTCCTGTTGTTTAAAATCCTTGAGAGAAACCCATGTTGCTACCCAATTTTTGACTCATGTTTTCATAAATTTTCAGAAAAAATCCAAAAATAGCGAAAAATAACGAAAATCCAAAAAATACTTTTTTATATATATTTGTATCGTTTTTAGCATTTTTAGCATCGTCTCAAAAGAATTTAAATTTTCAAAGTTTTTTTTTGAACGCGTTCGACTTTTAACGCGTTATTTTTAAAATCACCGATTTTCCTCATTCAAGTCGATGTTGATAAGAAAAATCCAAAAAAATAAGAAAAATCAGATTTACAAAAAAGAAAGAAGTTGAGGGACCAAGTTTGAAAACCTAGCAATATTTTTACCTATAAATACTAGTCTCTACAACACACAAAAAGGGGGAAGGGGGGGCAATTTTACATATAGAGGGAAAACACAAAAAAAACCAAACCCTAAAGCTAAACCTAAAACCTATCTCTACCAAACAGCAGCCAGCCGCCCCTTGACGAAGCCTACTGCCCCCCTTTCCCCCGGTTTTGATTTTTTTCTTCCAAGCCGCCGCTCACAGCCTCACATCACACAAAACACAGCAGCCACAGCCACAGCGCATCCCATCTTCTTCTCCTTGACACCCATCGCCCCATCTCCTTCTTCACCCGAGAGCCCCTCTCTCTCAAGCTCTCTGATTTCCCTCCATCAAGCCACACACAGCAGCAGGAGTCCCGTTCACAGCCTCCTCCCACCGAAGAACCCAACGGTGGCCGACAGCAGCAGCACCCACAGACGCCGTCCCCTTCCTCATCCACCAGCTCTCCTTTGCACCGACCGGACTCCGGCGCTCCTTCCACGGCCACCGCCAGATCTACCAAAAGGAGCGAAAATCATCAACGCCTGGACCATAGCGGCAACACCCACAACTCCGCCGCCACTTGAATGCAGAGGAGAAGAAGAAGAAACACATAACAGACCGATCTGTAGAAAGAAGCGGATCCGAAACCGAGAAGAAGAGAAGTAGAAGCCAGATCTGACAAAAAGAAGAAAAAACCGAAGCAGAACAAAAACAAAGGAAATAAAAACTAAAATCAACTGGTTGTTGCGTTTTTGTTGTTGCTGCAGGTCACCGCCGGCGCAGGGAGACAAAGAAGAGGAAGAGGTTCCCAATCCACCGATTTCTGCCACCTTCATCGGCGGCTGCGCGTGAGCCGCCAGTGGCGGTGGCGAGTGGAGCAACGCGCCACCACTGTTCCGGCAGCTCCAGAAGTCGGCCTGACACTGTTCCGGGTTGTTTTGGGTCATTTTTGTAATTTCCAAATTGTTTAATGTAATATTTGTTTAGTTTTGAGTTTTTGTAATTTGTATTTTGTAAATATGGAAGCAAAAAAAGGAAAAAGAAAAGAAAAGAAAAGAAACAAAAATATAGTAAAAGTGAATGTGTGGGTTTGAATTTGTTTATTTTTTTATATACTTTTTTATGATAAAATTACAAAGATTAAAGAAGAATTTAATATTTTGATTGGATCACAGTCAAGAATTATTAACTTATACGTAAGTTGTATTTCTAATATCCGATGAAAAAACAATTATTAAAACTTCTTTAAACACATCAAATTCGCGAAGCAGCTTACCTCAGGTAGGGTGCGTTAGGGGTGCTAATACCTTCCCTAACCACAACTAGTCCCTTACCCGTGAATCTCTGACAAGACCAGTACTTCCGGTTTCCTAGTAGCCTTCAATAAAATACTAAGTGGCGACTCCAACGAACCAACGAACAACCTAAAGCAAACGCATTAATGAAAGCTCGCTAGCCGATGCCGCGCGGGTGACGTGCGACGGAATGGCGACTCCACTGGGGAAGGTACTGTTTCTGACAATATTGGACTAAGCTTTGTGTATTTGATGTGTTTTAGTTTTTGCAATTTTGTCTTGTTTTATGTTTGTTTTATCCATGCATTTTTAGAACTGTTTCATGCATCACCTTTATTTATTTTTGAAAGCACACACAAGTTTCTAAGTTATGTGGTGAATTAGCGATCTGCCCTATGACTATTGGTCAGGGTTCAAATGCGTGAAAAACCCAACTCATATCTGAGTGCCTGCTTGGTAATGGTGGGTATACATATCTTAACCATTTCTTGCAACGCCCCTTGATTTGTACTTAAAAGTGCATTTTTATCAAGGTTTTATATCATCATTTTGCACTTGAAGTATCAATAACTCCTTAACGAAAGCATGTTTTATAATAACATATCTAATAATATAAGATACCTTTAATTTATGGTAAATGTTCATCTTAAATGCAGGCCTATCACATAAATGAAAGAATTGATTGATGAGTTGAAGTACTGAAATT
>Ga0325402_1004064_pt1 | contig 13434 bp, 6 predicted proteins | sample PopdelMetagenome_22_FD_207212 | JGI IMG/M metagenome (GOLD analysis project Ga0325402, IMG submission 207212) | Populus deltoides microbial communities from Bellville, Georgia, United States - Xylem-PdKOR-R3 | ecosystem: Host-associated > Plants > Phyllosphere > Stem > Wood/Secondary xylem... | reverse complement strand
GCCATTGAAGACTGAAGTTTTTTGTTATCTGCAGAAGAAGCTTGGAATCGTGAAGATTGATGAAACAAGTTTAAGAGGGGTGAATGTTAGTTATTAAACTTATTTATCAAGATTAGTATTGAAGAGTCACAATTATTAGTATTGAAGAGTTGCATCTATTAGTATTGAAGATCAAAATTATTAGTATTGAAGAGTTACAACTATTAGTATTGAAGAGTCGCAACTATTAATGTCTATATATTGTATGAATCTCATAATGAAAAAGGCGTGAGAGTACCATTTTCATATGTATTGTATTCTACCAAATTAGAGAGTGTGCAGCCTAAACCCTTCAATTTTCTGTTCTCTATTTCTGCCAAATTTCCAACAAGGCCTTGGCAAGAAGTGGTTGGTTTTTACTCCAAAAGTGTTAATGGGCAATTGTCATTGATGGAATTGTTTGGAACTCAGGTATTTTTCACTATGGAACTTAAAAAAGTTAGGATTTTTAGCATACAAATTGTGTTATTTGTAAGCATCCAGTGTGGTCTTGTAATTTTTTGTTGTATGATGCTAAAGAATTTTGTTTGCAGGCACATGGTGTTCATTGTGATGATAAAATTGAAGAGGTTTCTAATGAAACTGGATTATTAGAGGGTGTTTCAAATGTAGGTAAGTCTGGGAGGTGGGCAAGGGTAACATTCAAGATTGTGCTTTCATATCATGGAGGTTCATTTGATGGTTGGCAAAAGCAGCCTGGTTTGAATACCGTTCAAGGGTGAGTTGCTTGCCAGTTTCAAGTTCTGAACACGGAATATGTGATGCCTCATATCTTGCTCCTTTTCTCCACGACTAGTAATGAGGTTTTGGGGAAACAGGCATCTATTATGTCTCGAAGGAAATCAGATGGTTACTTCCATTTTTTTTGGTGGTCTCTATTGCATTGAGGTTTTAGAAATGATTTTTTGGACTCGGGAATTTACGCTAATTGGATAATCTGTATGATATGAATACTGTTAGAGAGACTTTTACTCTAAATTACACTGTTTTGCATTCAAATATGTGATGGATGCAGTTATCTGGGTATGTTTTTATGTTGTGCCAAAATGCCCCAATATTTTTTTTCTTAATTTCTTTGGATTTACCTTTTTTTTTCTTTAAAATGATCCAGGGAAATCGAGTTAGCGAATTCATAATTTATTTTTTATTTGGATTTGTTTTCATGTTCTTCTGTTCACTTCTCCGTGTCTTTCAGCTTAGTGGAAAAGTCTCTTGGAAGATTTGTTGATGAGAAGAAAGCTCAACAGCTAAAAGAACAATGTATGCCATTAGAAGGCTGTGCTAGTGTTGCTGGGCGCACTGACAAAGGACTGTCAGCTCTTCAACAAGTTTGTTCTTTCTGTATGTTAATGCCCTATTCTTTCTGCAGTTCCTTATATTTTACAATACATTCAATGTTTTAGTATTCTTATTCGTAAGGCCTGTTTCTTTCACTACTTTTTGTGTTTCCCAGCCACATCAACAAATATTGTGTGCTAAGTTTGTGAAACTTATCATGTCAGTTTTCCAACCCATTTATGATCCTTTTTTGGTTCAATCCAAAGCCTCAAATTTTCCTGTGATGAAAAAGTTCTGTTGACATTGTGGATATAGAAGATTAAAGTTGAGCAGAATTAGTTATTTTTTTATGGGTGATACAAGGATGATGCCTCAAAAATATTTACTGTGGGATTTCAAAGTCTGTTTCATCACTTGTTCTTTTTATTGATTGGATTTTAGTTTTTGATTAATTGTATGTCCAGATACTGGGAGAAAAGATGTTAAGCCTCATGAAATTGAAGATGCCATCAATGATGTGGCACCAGGAAAAGTCAGGGTTGAATCCATTTCTGAGGTATCAATTACGTTAAACTTCTAAATGCCTGATTTCATCCTTGTCCTAAACAGAAGCTAACTGTCTCGGTACTGATTAGCTCTTTAACTTCTTGTAGGTTTCACGTGCATTCCATCCTAATTTTTCTGCCAAATGGAGGCGCTATTTGTATATATTTCCTTTAAATGATGGAGAAAATAGGGAAGAGATTGAGGGTGAGGGGGATATTTAAAATTTTATTTCTCATGAAAATTGTGAAAAGCAAAGAAATGAATGCGGTGAACTGGCCAGTGGGGAGAATGTTGAAAATTCAATAATCAGTGATGAGGATGAACTTAAAGGTGCAAAGAAACCTAGGAGATTCAGTGTATGCAGGGTTAATCAGCTTTTACAACAACTAGAAGGGAAGTTATTATCCTACAAAATGTTTGCACGTGATACCAAAGCTTCGAGGAATGTGTAAGCATAAAGAACAAAACGAAGACTCTCTACTTTCATGGCTAGGAAAGCGCACCTTTATGCCTTTGGTCTATTAGTTGTTCTGGAAGCATTGTTTTTTTAGAATTTCCTGGAAATAATAGAATGAATCTGCAGAAAGAATAGGCCTTTGGTCTAATAGGATGAATCTGTAATTAGCACCTTTAGAATTACTATAAAGTTCATGAGTTTGAAATTTCAGCTCGCAAATCTACTATTTAGTTTTTTTTTTTTGGGGGAAAAAACTCCACTTACTAGTTTACTCTGATGCAATGCATGACGATTCTTTTCAAGTTAGGCTATTTCTCACCCAATCCCAATCACCACATCGGCCTCATGCTTTAACATTATCAGTTTGTTTTGGATCGTATTTTCTTTGCTAAACTCTTTAAAATTTAAATACTACCAGATGGTTCGGGTTCTTGTGGCAACCTCGGTAAGGGAAGCAGCTGCAGGTGCACAAGAGGATGCACTGCTATAAAGCTGATGGATGCTACATGCAGACGTGCAACTGCTCCACCTGCACCCCCAGACGGCCTATGTCTTGTTGATGTAGGATATACTGAGTTTGACCCACGAAACTGCCTCATTCCCTAGATCATATCTCATGTCAATTTCACATTAAGTATTGCTTTCAGCCTACTTTTGAGCGGGTATTTTATGCACAAATGAGCTTTGGACCATCATAGGATTTTGAGTGATCCTACATGAAAATTTTTGTTTCCAGTGACTAAAAGAAAGGAAAAGAAAAGAAAAACACTACATGCTACCAAGGTGTTTTTCTCAGAGATCTCAGATCTACTCTAGAGGATATCGAAGTCCTTGATTTAGGTTTCTAAGTTGTTTTTCTATTTTAATTCAATAAGTTCTTCTAAGGGATTCCTTCCCCCCTCCCCCCAAACCTGCAACACAAGACCTTTACATGCTCCTGCCACGACATAACCTATCCTCCCTGACTTCTCATAAAAATTTGATGTCAATACAAAGCCATCTGCCAACACAAAGCCATCCCATCTAAATAATAGGAGGCCAAATTAAGTTTATCATGCTTAGCAATCTGCTCAACATCAAACTATTGATTATATTTATAAATCCATTTAAGTACATCTTCTCTTTCAAAGATAGGAAACTCGTGTTTCGGTCTACGTAGTTGATAATAAGGAGGCGCACCTTCAGTGACCCAATTGAACTTGGCAGAAGAGTCCCTTTTGCAGTTGGGTATTGAGACGCCTAACGTAGATTGGACTCGCCAGTAGAGAGTTGATTTTTTTGCAGTGCTGAGTCTACACGAAAAACAAGGGCATCAATAGCTTTTTTAAGCTCTCTGAATCACACATTGGTATCAGCCCTGGTATCATTAAGCTGCTGTTGAATTTGATCATATGTCTGGGTATGCTCCTGATTGATAGCTTCATCTACCTTCCCGGCATTTTGGGATCTCGTTTCGGGTGGCATTTTGAGAGTAAATTTTCCTGATTGATAACATTTTCCTTGTCATTCTAGCACATTTCCCCTATCATACGTGGCCTTAACAGTAAATTAAAAACAAGTAAATGAAACGCACAGCATTGGCTTTATTAATACCCCCTGAAATCCTCTTATCAGTTCCCTCCTTGCAACATTTTCTATGTGAGCTCTACATAAATCTATATTGGCGACGAGCCTGGTTTTACTTAACAATTGCTATTATTTTATGGCGGACAATCTTCCCATTTAATTTATCCAAGTTGTTATCTTGATGGTACTGAGCCTAGGTGCATCGTTCTTTATTGTAGTTTTAAGATTTAAATAAGTTTATCTAATTTATCAACCATTGCAAATGCATGCTCAAGCAATGTTGTATTGATTTTCATTCAGTTTCTTCACTGGTTGCTCCAAGATTGGGTTTGGCAGACTGTATGTTTAAGGATTAAGGGTTAGGACTAGTAGTTTCTATGCATATTCCACGAGCACCGGGCCGATTTAATTCTGAAATTAAGTATTTTCACTAGGTTCTGCTGACAATTGCCCGTCAAGTTCTTCAACTTCTGGGCTTTTGTCAGTCAACTATACCTGGCTTTGTCCTTTTTAATTGATAAGGTTATACTTATCTAGCAAGGATTTTGTCGAATTTATTCATCAAAAAAGAGATTTGGTAAATTCTTAGTCTCAATTCCATTTTAAAACATATCATGTTTTGTCAATTTCATTCTGGTTAGCATTTTGTTTTTTCAATTGAAATGGTGTATTTTTGGAGTGAAAAATTAACCTTTTTTTTTTAATTCGAGGAAACCCCATCTCCCGAAAAGTGTACATTGTGGGCCCAGGTGAGCGAGTAAAACCCTGGTTGTCCCAACCTCTTACAAGAGATGCATGCCCTGACTCGAACTCGAGACCTGCTGTGCAGATCTCAAACCCTTTGTCATCACGCTACGCTCTTTGGGGACGAAAAATTAACTTTGATCCTCTTATTTTACAAAGTTCCTTTAGTCCAATGCTTCTCATAAAAAGAAGTATGTTTTCTTTTTTTTTTAAAAAAAAAATACATGAATAAAAAAATTTGTTTTTGCTTAAAAATATATATATATCCTTTTTTAGTTCAAATTATTATATTTTTTATTGAATATTTTTTCTAATTATTGTTTTTAATTCAATAAACTATGCACTAATAATTTAAAACCTTAACAAAAAAAATAATATATAATTCAAAAAATATAATATATAATTCAAAAAATATAATTTTAATAAAAAAAAATACATTTGTCCTCTGTAATTTCATAACAAGGTTTGGGACAACTAAGTGTCCAACCCTGGACGTTATGAGCAAAAATCTCATCAGAATTAAAAAATAAAAATGGCCACGAACGTAAGCTTGGGAATTAAGGATTTGGTCCAATTTATTCATCAAAAAAGAGATTTGGTCAAATTTTGGTAATTTTTTAGTCTCAATTCCATTTTAAAAGTTTGGTTTGTAACAATCATTGTAATTTCATATTTCCATACTCCTTCCATTGAAGCAAGTAATAATAACAGAGAATATGTATAAATCTCAGTGTTGTTTTAAATTTATGTAAGATATTGCAGTTTCATTCAAAAAATGAGAAAGAATAATAAAAATCCGCAAATTCTACCACCTTCAATTCTCATTCATCAACAACAACACACATTCAAACAAGTGATCGATAGTGTTGATGAAAAACAAAATCCCTATCATATTTCATTTTGTGAAAATTGTTTTTGCTTAAAAATATATATTTTTTCTTTTTTAGTTCAAATTATTATATTTTTTATTGAATATTTTTTCTAATTATTGTTTTTTATTCAATAAATTATAATACTAATAATTAAAAACCTGTTTTTTTTGTCAAAACAAAAAATAATATATAATTCAAAAAATATAATTTTAATAAAAAAATACATTTGTCCTCTTTTTAATACATTGAGCAAAAATCTTATCAGAATTAAAAAATAAATAAAAATAGCCAAGTAAGTAATGCCATTTCTTTTTGGTAATTAAATTTCTCCTTGACCTTATTGAAGTTATTTTGCAATGAATCAAAAGAATTAAACATGTATATACATAGACAAAACCAAGTTATGACTCTAAATTTCCATATAAAAGATGCCCCCAAGTTTCATAATTCACCCTGGGGCAAGTCTGTGCAAGGGCACAGGGGATGAAGGATTTGAAGGGGTTAAGAGGTGGGTGACATGTTTTGTCAAGAAATGATTTTGGAAAATTTCTTCATATTTGTTGAATAACTAAGATAGGAGTCTTGATCAAGGCAAGAACATAGGTTCTCCAAGACGATTGACCAGAAGGAGAGAAGGAAGGCTCATTCTGCTACACTGAATCTTAGTCTCAAAGAAGAAATAATTACTTTAATCTTACTTTCTTTAGCAATTCTTAGAGTTTAAGTATCATCTTTGGGTATGTTTCTTAGTTATAATAAATATACCTTGATGAGATATCATCTTCAAGCTTGTCTTCTGAAACTTCGAAAGGAGTAAAAGCATCAGGCTCTTCTTCATCAAGGAACTCTACCACACAACAAGATATATAAAGCAGTGACATTGCTGATGGTAAAACTTCACTCCTGAATGAGTGCTGAAGTTGTAAGCCACAAGTCATTAGTTTGAAGGTGTAAAACTGGTTAGTAAAGTTTTAGGAAGACTAATTCACACATACGGAGTGTTTAACTAAAATAAATAAATAAACAAGATGTAGAAAACAAGAAATCCAATTAGTCTAATTTGACCTCTCAGTGAAAAAGAAGTTTTCTGCAGAAGGCCACTGTGAAAAAGATTTTGGGCTGGGCCGGCACTGCCCGGCCTAGTAAACAGTGGAGGATGTCTCCACTGTTCATATGAACAGTGGAGGTCACGGATGTCGCACGTGCGCGGTGTCGCGGCAAAAACATCCAATCTCAAAATTTTATCTTCTAAAATGTGGCAAATATAAGGAGACAAGGAATTCTTGTCTTTTATTAGTGGAAAAATAAAATGGGAGTTGTCACCTAGTATTTTACCGTAACTGGTCTCAGAGAACGGGTACGGGGACTGGTTGTGTAAAGGGAAGGTATTAGCACCCCAAATATGTCCTACATAAGGTAAGCTGCATTGTTTTATTATCTGATAAAATTTAAAGTCTTGTTATGTTTTCTAGTTGTTGGTCCGTCTATGGTTTAAGAAAAGTTATTTTCGATAAAGAAATCCTTATTTTATTGAGTAAAACCTAACCGTTCTAATGTCAACAAATAATTTAACATCCGGAATACGCCTCACGTATAAGGTCGTAACCCCAGATATTAAAAGAAAACAAAATAATTTTTTTGGAATTTTTGAAATATTGGCCAGTTCTCGTGACTTTAATAAACTGATTATTAAAGCCAAAATGCATGCTAAAACTTTTTTTTTATGAAGATACAATATGATTTTTTTTATTATATTTTTTTAGAGAGACTTGGCCGTATGCATGAAAAAAAAACATTTTAATTTTTTATTATGTTTTGACAAAAACTAAGTATTTTAATACCGGATTTGTATCTTTACAGTATAAAAAAACAAACCAATATTGATCAAAATGCAGTAAAATATTTGCGAAAAATCACAAATTTTTTAAAATAATTTTTGAAGAAATATTTTTTTCAGGCTGGACCTAGCCACCCAGTCTCGGTACCAGTTAGTCCATACACGCGTAAAATTTTACGCGTACATGAACAGTGCGAAGGTAATTAAATTACCTTCGCACTGCTCACCCTTCTTCTTACAAATAGCTTAAGACACAAGCGTCGTTTTTATTACAGGGACGGTGGAAGGAATTGAACATACCTGGTGCTGGAGAGATTAAGACGATGGTGATGCTGACTTCTTCTTCTGCTATCTTCGTTCTTGCTTTGGGTTGCTATGGGTTCCTCTGTTTTTTTTGTTCAACTCATGTCTCTCTCTCTCTCTCTCTTTTTCTTTCTTTTCCCGTCTGCTCTCCTCTATCCTCCTCCTTCTGCTTTCTTCTCTTGCTGCCTTTTTTACTTTCTTATGCTCTTCCTCCCTTTGTTTCTCTCTTCCTTACGTTCCCCTCTCCTCTCCCTCTTTTTTTTCTTTTCTTTTTTCTGTCGCGTCTTCTCTCCTTTTCTCCTCCTTAGTGCAGTACATCCTTTGGCTTTTATAGCTAGAGGATGCAGGCGTTTTCCCTTTGTTGTTGCAGGGACGGAGTAACGGCCGACGTGCATCATGGTAGCCGTGAAACATGCCCCCTTGATTGAAGCAAATCGCGCCTTCGCTGCTGCAAACTTTTCTCGGCCAACTTAAATAACGTCTTCTAAGGAAGACACTGGACAATGTTGAATAAAACGGCACCGTTTTGCAACTTTAAATGATATTTCTGATTTGATCCTTGGATGTTTATGCAATTTTGTAATCAAGCCTCAGAACAATTATAATTAGATCCCTTGATTTTATCACCTTTTCTGGTTTGGTCCTTGGTTTTGGATTGTTTCAATTAAGTCCATAATTGGCCATCAAACTTCAATAATTATGCAATTAAACCTCTATTTAACCAAATTAACTCTTTAAAATTATAATTGGACCGCAGAACTTTAATTTCATCCAATAATAGCCAAAATTGACTTAAAAATCATTTTTTTTGTAATCAAACACTCCATAAATTCAATTAAACCTTAGATAAGTTTTAATTGAGTCCATAAACATCTGATTTTGGACTTTTCTTCCTCAAATTGAATTTTCCTTGTCAACAGGGCTCTCACCAGTAAAAAATATACTATCAAATTTCAACCTTTTGCATTTTTGAACCTCCTCAACCAATTTTTGGCTATTTTTCAGCATTCCAGCATCCTTTTCTCGCTTCTATTATTTTTTTGGATTTCTTCTGATTTTTTTTATATATCTTTTTTTTGTATTTTTTTCATTTTTGTGTGGGAACCCAAAAATAGGTAACAACAACGAAGTTGAAGAAGAAAAGGAAGGAGGAGAAGAACCGGGAAGAGCAAACATGATGGCGACTCACGGTGGCGCTGCTCTCGGTGTTGGTGCTGGTGGAGGTGGCAGAACGATTGTGGCGCTACTCTTCTCTCTTCTGTTTTTCCATTCTTTATATTTTTCCTCCTCTCGGTTTCTGCCTTCGCCTCTCAATCTCTATTTCTCTCTGCTTCTGTTCTTTCTTCTTTCTCTTCCCTCTCTCGTTCTCAATACACTCTCCCCTCAGTCGTTCCCTCTTCTCTGTTCGTCTCTTCTCTCTATTTTTCTTATGTCTTTCTCCTTCTTTTTGTTACTATCCTCTTCCTTTGTTTTTATTTTTGCTTCGGTTTTTTTCTCTGTTCTTTCACTCTCCTCTCTCTCTTCCTGTTCTTCCAAGCATAAAAATATGCCCCTCGGTTCCCTCTGTTTTTCTTCTCTAAATGTCCCCTGTTTTTCAGTTCTCTCATCTCTATTTGTTTTCGTTCTCTTTTTCTTTATCAAAATCCTCCCCCCTGTTTTATTTTCTTTTTCCCCCCTTCATTGACCCTCTCTAAAACGGGGGATAAAGGGTTACTCCCCTTGTCCAGTCATGGCACAGGGGTAGGGTGGCCGGGTGGCCACTGGGCAGCCACCTCAAGGTTGCCGAGGGGCTTGTCCCCTCTGTTTTTTTCATCTGGTGGTAGGCCACGGGTTAGAGTTTAAGCAAGTGGGGATCTTTGTCGGTTTTCTAGGTTTTAGGAGAGAGGGAGAGGAGCAGATGCAGGGAAAAAAATACTTCTTCTTCCTTTGCCTCGTGCTCTCAGGGGAAGAAGAAGACCTATAGTGCCGTTCAAAATGACATTGTTTTGGCTTTTTTTTATAGTGGATGAAACAGCGTCGTTTTACCCAAAATACGTTGTTTCATTTAAAAGGAAATGACACCAAAAACATGTCAGAGTCCAAAAAAGTCCTCAATTTATGATTTATTTAATAAAGTCCTTAATTGCAATCTTGATTTTAAGAATCAACTCAATTGCGTCCCTGCCAAATTCAATCGTCGACCCTGAAGTTGACCGCCTTTTTCACCTCAGTCCTTGGTTTTGAATTTGTGCAATTTGACCCTTAATTGATCCATAAACTTCAAATTTCTTCAATTTAGCCCCTGATTCGAACAAATTTTAGCCCCTCTATTTACGCGCCTTTTCCAGTTTGGTCCCTGGTTTCAGATTTTTTCAATTATGTCCCTAATTGACCATCAGACTTTAATATTTATACAATTAAGCCCCTGATTCCCTCCATAAATTCAATTAAACCTTCAATAAAATTTAATTAAGTCCATAATTCAAGGTGTTATAATGATATCCTCGATGGAGAATAATTCAAGGTGTTAATGAAATGGAGATCATCATCTTGAAGGAATTATCCCTTCGGCCCTAAAGATGAGGATATTGGTTAAAATTTGTGGAATGAAAAGGGAGGAGGGAATTATTTAGTGATTCCCGAAACAATAAACTTAGAAGCATAGATGAGAATTGTAAGAAATTATGATAGTATGTAGCATTGAATATACATATTTATGTATCGTTGTTTTCTCTTCTCTATAACCTTATTGCTTTTAATATAATTATTTTCAAATATTATGTTGTTGCAGGTCTATCATATTCACAATAAGAGTACTATTTTAAATCCTCTAGTTTTTGTGTTATTTTAAATCCTCTATAACATTGATGTTTTTTGTCTTTCAAGGAACTATATGACTTGAGTTATAGTAGAATCCTTTAAATCAAATGTCTAAATGTAAATTGTATTATTATGTACCTGTAATCTTAATGTATGTTTATTTTTTTATGTAAAAATTAATTTATGTCCGACTTTAAAGGATGAATATTTGTAATATTGTGTTCGTACTCTTGACTAATATGATGTTTGAGACTTGAAATTATTGGAATGTGTATAAGTAATGAATAATGGATGTGTATAGTTGACTAGTCGATAACGGACCTCCTGGTAAAGAAGAGATTATGCCGAAATCTTGGTAAACTTTGTATGAATTCAACAAAAAAAAAAATTCATATGTTTTTCCCTTTTCATGATTGATGTGTTGATCTTGAAAATAGAGATGTTACAAAAATGACCTTTGTTACGGCTGAAGCTAGGGTTGTTTGATACTGGACAAGATTGGCTGAAGGTAGTAGAGGTAGTGTAGGCAACAAAGGTGGGTTGACAACCATGGATTGAAAGGAGGTCTTGTGAAGAAACTCATGGGTAAAGAGATGACTATGAACATCTGCATACAACAAAGGTTTTGTCTTGGTTGCGAGGCTGGTTACCAAGTCTTGGAACTCACCACGAAGGCCACGAAACACATAGAGATTGAAATATTCAAGAGAAATCGGTCGCTCAGCAACAACCAATTCATCAAATAAGGATTTTGCTTGCTGCATATGCATAGCAACCGAAGCATCACCTTGCCGAAGATCTTGAAAAAATCCATGAAGTTGCATAATGTGAAAATTAGATGTAAAGGCAACAGATTGCTTAAGAGTATGCTAAATATATAAGAGGTTTGTCAATCTATCACAAGATAAAATACATCCATTAAAAAAGAGGAGAGTAACTTCCTGTTGCTTCCAACAAAGGAAAGAAAGGTTGATGTGTGGAGAAGAATTAGTGGAACTGTCAATTTTACCGTGTTAATTTCTACCTAATTCTATTAAAAACTAACACTACATAGAAAAAAAAGCTTAAAAGTAAATAACAGAAAACTTGTATTCCTTCTTAGAAGGTAGACCGCAAGTCAAAGTCTTTTTTGGGAAAAAAAAAAACATGAATAAAAGGTTAATGGTAGGCAGCTCATATTCTACCTGTATATATATATATATCAATTCAGATATTGTGAACATTGAATTAATAAACACTGTATCAATTAAATATTAAATTAATTTTTTTAGATATTTTTTGATAATTTTTATATGCTAATATCAAAAATAAAAAATAGTAATTAAAAAATACTTTAAAAAATATTACCAAATAAACATTTAAATATGACAGAGCCTACAATATTTATTGAGAACTTGCATGAAAAGAGACAATTTAAACACGAGAAATAAGTGAACGATGGAAGTCTTCAATGTGGATTTTACTTGAAGGGTTGGGGCATCAATGCCAGAAAAGAAGCAATAATTTGCGGATGTCAATCAATCAAATATTGAATCACGCGGGGATGGGCCCGTGGGATGCGAGACCGTTGCCATCATGCAGTTTTTTCCAATCAATCAAAACCTATTCTCCATAACGTGACACTCACAACTTTTCTAGGATGTGAATTATATTTCTAAACTTATATTCCTAAACGTTGACCCCAAGTCAAGTCTTCTTTTGGAAAAAAAAAACATGAATAAAAGGTTAATGCTAGGCACCCCAAGTCAAGTCTTCTCTATGGATCCTTAATTTGTCCCTAAATAAGCTCACATTGAGTAAAAATTATTTTTATAAACAGGTCAATTCTTAATATCTTTCAATTTATATGTATTCAAAATAAATATTAAAACCTATTATATTAATTTGTGAATTTATCAATTCAGATGTGAATTATATTTCTAAAATGTTATAAAAAATTTCTATATATATACTACAACTAACTTAAGAAAGCCATGTTCATCGAAACCATGGAGCACAAAAAAAAATTGAATTGTATACAAGTAATTAACCAAAACTTACATTCCATCTTAAAACGTTGACCCCAAGTCAAGGTTTTTTTTTTGGAAAAAAAACATGAATAAAAAGGTTAATGCTTGGAACCTCATGACTTTTCATGATGATGATGATGATGATGGATATAGAGGACCTGCTACTTTCTTTAAGAAAATTACCTGTGGAAAATTATTCATATTTAATGAATTACTTTGATTAGTTTCTTGTAGTTAAATGATAGAATAAACATATATGTGTATTTATAATATTAATATTTTAAGAAGTATTATTTTTTAAATTTGCTAATTCCAATTGGGACTTTTTATTTTATGATTTATGGAAATAGATTCTAACTAATTATTAAAAAATTTACGTGAAAAGTATGAGGGGGTGCTAAAATGTTTTATATTAAAATTATCATTTTCCACATATACATGAATAGAGGACCGAATACACAATTATAGCTTAAAAATAAATTATTTTAATTCTGATCCACAAAATGTTCTTACAGTTTCCATATAACACAAAAAGTCCGTCGGTTTTCTTGTTTTTCCTGATGATGTGACTTTGACAAAATAACATTGAGTTTGAGTTTTCTTGGAGAAAAAGTTCCCTCCAAAATAATAATTATATTGATAAATAAAAAATGTTTTAAAATTAAAATAAACTTGATTATTTGATTGGAAAAGATCCTTTATGTTATTATCACATGAAGTCAATTTATTTGTTTATGAAAAAAAGAGTAACCATATAAGTAATTTATTTATTTATTTTAATGAAATATAAAATAGTTTTTTAATCTTCTGGTATATTTGTTGTCTTTAAAGAGAAAAGAGCTATGAGCTTATATCTCAAAACTTGAAAACTAATTATATAAAGATATTGAGTGATCATTGAATATATATATATATATATATATATTAGGAAGATTAAAATACAGTTGAAAGGATTCTATATATATATATATATATATATAGAAT
>Ga0325402_1004063_pt1 | contig 13435 bp, 8 predicted proteins | sample PopdelMetagenome_22_FD_207212 | JGI IMG/M metagenome (GOLD analysis project Ga0325402, IMG submission 207212) | Populus deltoides microbial communities from Bellville, Georgia, United States - Xylem-PdKOR-R3 | ecosystem: Host-associated > Plants > Phyllosphere > Stem > Wood/Secondary xylem... | reverse complement strand
ATCAAATTTCACAAATGCTACGTCATCATGCGATATCCTTCTAATTTATATAGTGTTATTAAATAATATTAAATACTAGTTTTTCAAGTAAAACTCAATTTTTTTTAAAAAAATTACAATTTCATTACGTCCAAAATTTATTCGACAAGAACTACAGTTTTCATGATTTTTTGAGCGTGCAATAAAATTAGGTAACATATTATCAGGAATAAAATTGAGATTACAGTACGAGTAAATTTAATTCACCTTAAACTAATTTTTAAAAAAAAACAAAAAAAAAATTAGAAGTTCATGTTTACGTAAACAGTGCGAGTGAAATAAATTAACTGTCATGCTCCACTGTTAAGAGGAAATCACAACAAGAAGCAGCAAAATGCTGCTTCTCCAAACCTGTGGTGCAACAGTTAAAATTAATGGGTTCCACCAATGAAAATCACTTTTCTTTTTATTACCAAACACTCAAATATGTGGTTGCGGGTGAACCTCACCTGCAACCACATTACCAAACAGCATCTAAATCAAAAGGGCGATGTGGTAAAATACTTTGACAAAACTAGGCAGAGTGCATTGTAAGAATGCCACGATGTTGACGTGGCAAACTCTTAGCGGCTAAAAGGATAATAGTTTAATTTGTTGTTTTTAGTTTTTCTTTATGATCAGATATTAAGGAATCAATAAGTAAGGCTTACAGTCAAATGGCTACTTTATGGCGGTTTTACAATAATCATGTGCTAATTTACCTTTGTACCGTTTTGATCCATTCAATTTTTTTTTTTAATAAGGCAACATTGAGAATTAATTTTTATTTAAAAATATATTAAAATATTTTTTAAATATTTACATATAAAAATAATTCAAAAATATATAAAAAACTAATTTAAATAATTTTTTTTTTAAAAAAAGCACGGTTAAACAGTAAAATCAATCAACCTAAATCAAAAGGGCGATGTGGTAAAATACTTTGACAAAACCAGGCAGTTGGAAGAATGACACGATGTTGACGTGGCAAACTCTTAGCGGCTAAAAGATAATAGATTACTTCGCAACAACGATAACAGCACGTATCTCTCTAGAAAAATTCCCGCTTTTCAGAGAGAGAGAGGGGGAGAAGTCCTGGCTTCGGTCTCTAATAGATACCGTAAAACAGTGTGAGATCCTAAGATCAGATAAAGCACAAATGGATGCGGTATTGAACAAGGTTGGCTCTTATTGGCTCGGTCAGAAAGCTAGCAAGGAGTTCAATTCTGTCGGCGACGACATCAACGTATACGTTTTCCCTCTTGTTTTCTTAAATTCATTTTGATGATTAACAAGTTCGACCAAGTTGCTTCCTTTGTTGATTAGGTTATGATTTGAAGATTAATTATAATTTCCAGGTGTGAAAATGGAATTAAGATAATGATTGTTGCAATTAATTATCAGAAACATAAAAAAAGAATTTAGGGTTTGTTTGGAAATATATTAATAGAAGAATTAAAGGGTTTTGGTTTTTTACTAGAGCAGATTAAGAATGGTAGCTTTTGATGGAAATTAAAGATGGCTGAGTTGGTTTAGTTCCTGTTTTTATAATGCTTGAGATTACTGATAATTGCTCTTAATGTTTGGATTAGCAGCTAAAGGAACGATCGAGTATGTGGGATTCTCAATGATGTTGCTGAATTAAAGATCGAAGAACTAGTTTAGGCAAATATGTCTAATCTTATCACATTTTTACTTAGTAATTGACAGCATGACTTGTATCATTGCGATTCTCAAAGTTACTAGAGCTGGAATATTGACTAGAGTTCATGAGTAGAAGTTGGACTTTATAAAGTGTTAAATGATCTTGTATGTTTATAATATTTTGCAGAATGAAATGGAATATGGGTTTTTATCAGGTTTTAGTTAGACATACTGGAAATGATTTTTCTTTTTACTCCTAGGTGGGACCGTAATCTAATTAAGTTTATCGTTCATAACAATCATTGATTCATATGAGCTTATTGCTTTTTGTGCGTTCTGCTTTCCTCTGAACTCTGCTGTCATTACCTCAGTTACTAACACATTTTGCGTGCTGATATCCTTCTCTTCTTAACCAGTCATTGTCAACGAGCATTGAAGGTGGAACCAAATGGTTGGTAAACAAACTCAAAGGTTTGTTGACTTGTTCATTTGCTTATTTTTCCTTTTTTGCCACATGGTGTTTTGTAGTTAGTTTGTTTGTTTTGTTCATATTTCTTTTCCACATTCCTAATGATTCTGCAGTTCTGTAATGCATTTGTGCTCAAACAAATGCACTATAGCTCCAAGTTTCTCTCAAGATTCCCGTGTCAAAAATGTTCCCATAGATTTAAATCCAATTCCCTTTTGGGAACTTCTGAAGTTTTCTAACTATTTGGGACCTTGAAGTTGGAGGCCAATTAATGCAACGAGAAAAACTCTGATTTAATAGCTTGACTAGAATTTAGAAGCTCATCAAAATGACACATCTATAACTTGAATGTAAGTAAATTTGCGACTGTTCTGTTTAATATGAATTATTTGCTACTGATTGAAGGCTAAGTTAAAATTCTGCTGTGATGTTGCTTTAATCTGCTGGAATTCGGAATTAGTCAGTTGATTAAATTGAGTAGATGTCCAGGAAGTTTCCAATCTAGAGCCCATCATCATGCAGAGCCATTGATATCTAAATTATGATATTCTGAAGATCCCTTTTGTTGAAACTTCTTGTTTTGCAGCAATCTCCTACTTAGAACTCTTAAATGCATCTTTATCTGCTACTTTGATCATTATGCCACTATTTATATAGGAAAAATGCAAAAGCCGTTACCAGATTTGCTTAAGGAGTATGACTTGCCAATAGGAATCTTCCCTCGTGATGCCACCAACTATGAGTTCAATGAAGAGACGAGAAAGCTTACTGTCTTTATTCCCTCAATCTGTGAAGTCGGCTACAAGGACTCATCTGTTGTGCGCTTTTCGACCACTGTAACTGGGTATTTGGAGAAAGGAAAAATAGCTGATATAGAGGGGATGAAGACTAAAGTGATGATTTGGGTTAAAGTGACCTGTATTGCATCTACTGGATCAAAGCTCAGCTTCACAGCTGGGATGAAGAAAACCAGAGATAGAGGGGCTTATGAGGTTCTTCGAGATGGAGTGGGCATAGATAAGTTCTGAAGTGGTCATAATACTTCTAAGGTATTATACTTTTATGAGCTGTTACTCCTTTGTCATTGCTGCTAGACCCCCTTGCCTTCATCTACTGTAATTACAATGACGGGTTGAATTAAATTTCATGTGCTTCCTTTGGTCATAGATGTGATACGTGAATTTTCGTTGTTCTATGATTGATTAATCGTAGCCACCCTTACCTTTTATGTATTCCTTTCTTGATGAAGCAAAGGATTGAGAAGGAATTGCTGTCGTCAAAACTAAAAATGTCGCTTTCAGAATGGCAAATCCAATAATTGTTCGTTTATTGTAATATGGAGTTGTAGCCCTTGAGCTAAGATACTAGTCATGGCGTATCATATGCTGAAATTAGGCTTGGAGCCTTGCGTATGGAGATATTTTCCAAAACAGGGGGTGCGAGAGGCTATAGGGTATGTGAATTATCTGTTTGCACATTCGACATTCTATAAATTTTGAGTTGAATGTTTCTGTTTTAGAAAAATGAGCTGTTATTGTCTAAGCTAAAAGCTTATCATCTGGCAGCATTGACACGATAGTGGTAATGAAAGAAGAATAAAAAATTCTTTGAACAGTCAAGGCAGATGTTACAGTTCACAAACCTGCCACTCGTGCCGCTCACACAGCTAGATATTGTAAGAGGTTTGCTACAGACTACTGCAGCTGCATGTGACCACGGATTCTAACCATCGGTACAAATCATGCATGATGTGCTGCGCAACTTGCATTCGTGATTCGTATGGATGGCCAGCATCCGGACCTGACCTAGGCAAAACTTATAGTTCAATTGCTCTCCGCAGAGCATTCTGGTGGCCTGAATCTGTACCGAGTGGCAAGACTCATTGAAATTGCCACTGAAAAACATTCTGGTGACCTGTTATCTGTACAAAAGGCTTTCTGCAAGGTGCTTAGAGTCTCTGAAAAAAGAATTTCTCCTCATCCGAGAAAAGCGAGGGAAGAGTGGGGAATTGCAACTCTGCAATTTTTCTTTAATTCAACAAGAAGCTGCCCACAAAGTAAAAAGAAACACAGAGCAAACCCTACACAACTGCAATTGGGCTTATATAGTTTACTAAATAAAATATTTAACAATAATTAAATCAAGCTTCATAAATAAATTCAAACAAATAGGGGTTGTCATCTTAAACCACACTCATACTGGAAGTGAAGAGTCTTCATCAACTCTATGAAGCTGGGAAGAGCTTGATTGGGTGGAGTTCAAGACAACTTCAATAATGTTTATAAAGATAAGCTATTATGATGTTTTTCTAGTAATCAAATTATAGTTTCAAGCATGTCATCCCGCTCACAAAATTGGATATGCTAAATCTTATCATCTCTAGTAAAAATAACTTGTATATTCAAAATAACATTAATATGTTTTTTTTTTGTGCAAATGAAAAAGGTGACGGAGTTGAGGTTTTAAAAGGATTATTATAAATATATTGTCATTTATATATAACCATGTTCTTTATATTAGAAGTAGAGCCAATACTGAAGTTTGATGATAGGTTAATGACATAAATATTTGACTCAATCATTTGCAACATTTTAGATGTTTTAGAACTAGTAACATGTAATTTTTGATTGGTTTCCAAAGGATATTGTTCAAGTCTAATCTATATTATGAAATAATCTCAAATATTAAATGCATCATGATACTTATATAAATTAGCTTGAAATTTGTATTATTCATTATTTGTTGGAATTCATTTTATAATCTCAACATTCAAATCAAGAACTCTATATGTAAAAACCTCAACTAACTTAGACATTTGAGTGTGAGCAGACACAAGAAGAAGATCTATATGCATTTTAGATTTATGATCATAAATATTATATGAATAAGGGTGTAGAATGAAACAAATACCATTCAAAACTTGATTTGATGTAGATCAAACATAACCTAGTAAATTAGAATTATCCTTATCTTCTTTATTACAAATAAGAGGTAAGGATTCATGAAGCTTAAATTACTCAAAATCTATGATATGTTGGATGTTGAGCATAGAGAACAAAGAATCAAGAAGCTCAAGAGGCTGTTCAAAATCTATGACATGATGGATATCAAACACAGAGGGCATGAAATTAGGGTGTTTAGAAAGATAATTATCTTGAAACTCTTCTAACATCGCACTTATCTCTTTAAGCGATTCTACTGGATAATTTCTTAAAACTTCATCTATAATTGGATAGCTTGTAAGAATATGTAAACACCATTAGAGATGGTTCTTTCTCATGTTGCCTCATGTTCTTCTACTATAAAGTAACCAAGATGGCTGACTCATTTGAATGTAGCTGATTAACATATAGATTATAATGATGAAATAAACTTTGTGCAAACCTTGACAGAAGAAAGAAGTATCTTTATTTGAACATACAAATAAAAGACCTCATTCCTCTTTATATGTGCTTATTAAGGTTGTTTGTTAGTTCTCTGCACTTTATATGGCACCGAGGCTATATAAAACCATCTCAAATAAAACAAACTTGGCCCTAGACAACAACGGATAAATCAAACAAAACAAACTTGACTCGAGTCAACTTGGGTTATACCGTGAAACTCACGACTCGATACAAGAGATTGAGATAACCCTATAAAAGGATGAAATAAAATTTTTTTAATATAAAAAATGATCTAAAAAAACTTTGGTAAACTCAGGCTAACTTTTCAGACCTGTAACCTGGGTTATGAGGTCATAATTATCCATAAAAGGCAAACATGAAGAAATCATGAGGTCAAATTCTTGGTCAATAAAATACTAAGTAATGAAATTGAAAAAAAAGTTCAATAAAAAATGATCTAAAAAAAAGTTTCAATAATGCAAACAAATTCAATCAAGAAAAAAAAACAATTAAAAGAATAGAGATCAAATCTAATAAATAAAAAAAATCAAAAAGGGATGAAATTAAAAAGGAATTCAAATTCATGAATTATATAGAATAAAACACATAGTAATAAAAATCAAATGGTTGTTTTAAAACTTTGTAGGGACATGCATGAAAATTAAAGAGGGAAAGAGAAAAGAAAACGAAAAAAAAGACCATTGGCACAAAACTAGAGAGAATTTGGTCACAAGTGTTGCCCAATTATAGAGGGGCTGCGATGGAGATTGAAACGCCACAGTTAAAGCGTGTATTTGATTACCGCACGACACTGTTTGTGTTGTTTAAAAAATACAAACGCTGTCTATTAATATTAAATAATATTTTATCTCTGCTAAAATATTAAATTGATACTAGTCCAACTGTAAAATTGCAAAAAAAATAAATAATGAAAAGATAAAAGAAAACCTACAAAACTTAAGAAAATTTGAAATCAAAGATAATTAAGTTTGTAAATAAAAAAATCCAAACAACCTTGAATTTCCGTTTAATTTTTTTTTGGCTTTAATGATATTTTAATTATTTCACCTGTGAAAAAAAACAGGAGCAAAAATATCTTATTATCTCCGTTGCCAAATTTAGTTATTACTTTTTGAAAAATATATCCAACCGGAGTTTTTTACTTCTGTCTGTGTGGACAAATTTAGCCATTGTATATGTTATGTTAAAAAAAGTTTCTTTACCCAGCCCACGTTCTATGTGTTCGCCTTCGAATCCATGTTTCCAATTCGGTGAATTGACAAATGTGACGATTAAGGGTGAAGTTGATCAAATGATTTTGTTAGGGGCTTTTTTGAAGCATTGACACAAACATAGGAACTAAATTGGGGGATTTCTCCAAAAAAGAGTTGCCGGCACTAAAGGCAACGAAACACGTCCACATTCAAAGTTTCTGGGCAGTGTGCGAGAACAATAACCTACTCTCTCAGACCTCTCTTGTTAGGACACGAGACTACTCGAGTTTTCAAATCTAAAGGGAAAGTCAAAATTCATACCATTCTCGATCTCAGACCGCGAGTAGAATCAAATAATACAGTCGAGCGAGTGCGAAGAAAAGATAACTTTTTGAGGATTGTAAGTTGGCAACGTGGAACGAATTATTAGGTTAGATTCCATTCACACTGGATAGACCACGAGCCTTCCACACGCCCTAAACACGTGGCTATATCTAAACCCTCCATGTCCAACTTAATCCAACGGTCTAGAAAAAGCCCATCCAGCCTGGAACACCCTCCTCTCTGTATTTAACTATCCTCTGCAACTCCAACTTCAGCAGCCACCAATCTCCATTTCCATTGCAAAAAACCTCTCTGAATTCTGAAATCCATCTCTGTTTTTCTCTTATTAAGGCTATGGCAGCAAAGTTTTTGAGCCCTGTTCCAGCCTTTTCTCTTGCAGCAAAGCAAGGGGATACTGCTCGTGTCCTAATCACTAGTCCTACAAGTGATGGGCATGGCATTTCTTGTTCTTCTGTTTCAGCCTTTCCTTCGGCTTCAAGAAAGAAAAGAAACACCAGTCTTGTAGTTTCTGCCACCGGAGAAACTCTTACTGGTGTTGCTTTCCAGCCATTTGAAGAGGTGAAGAAGGAGGTCTTCGCTGTACCTAATTCTCCTCAAGTTTCTCTTGCTCGTCAGTGCTTTGTGGATGAGTGTGGAGCTGCCATTAATGAGCAGATCAAGTCAGTGATAACTTTTCTCTTTCCATTTTTTCATAAAAGATAGAATCTTGTGGACTAATTGCAGATTAGTGTTATTGATATGTGTTTTTTTTTTTTTTTTGTGTTAACAGTGTGGAGTACACAGCTTCCTATGTATACCATGCCATGTTTGCCTATTTTGACAGGGATAACATTGCTCTCAAAGGCCTAGCCAAGTAAACACACAAAATCCATCCGTTTATTCTTGAGTATTTTCTTTTCTTTCTCTTAATTTAAGTGTTGAATTATATGAACTGAGTTATGGTATGGTCATTTTGTGATTTGTAACCAGATTCTTCAAGGAGTCGAGTGAAGAAGAAAGAGAACATGCTGAAAAGCTCATGGAATATCAGGTACCACTTACTTTGAAACTCAAATATTCCCTGATTAAAATATCTTGGTTTATCTCTTTCATTTTGGGTATTTTTCATTATTTTGTCTAATCATTCTCCATTTATATGTGATCAGAATATACGAGGAGGGAAAGTAGTACTTCACTCTATACTGACACCGCCTTCTGAATTTGAGCATGTTGAGAAAGGAGATGCATTATATGGTATGTGTCTAGACTCGTGTTCATTGTTAGAAATTGCTATTACTTTTTTTTTTGGATTTTGTCTACAATTCCATCCATATTTTAATGTAGTGACAATATGACATTGTAAGAGTATAATCTTGTTTAGCATTTTTTTACTTCTTCTGGGATCTTTGTTATGCTTTCCGCTATATAGAGGTGTCAAGGCATGCTTCTGTAATGGATGATGATTACAGTTCTTTTGAGATAATTAACTTGGGCTGTCTTTGATCCTTTGATTCAGCAATGGAATTAGCATTGTCTTTGGAGAAGTTGACAAATGAGAAACTGCTGAGCTTGCACAAGGTGATGTTTCCTAGTTTTTTGTTTTGTAAATAGGAAATAGTAAGCACTTTCTTGCAATGAATTACTGGAATTGTCAATGGTTTTTACAATTGTGCTCATGAGCTATGCTATGTTCTTGATAAATATTAGGTGGCAGACGAGAACAATGATCCACAAATGGCAGATTTCGTCGAGAGCGAATTTTTAACCGAACAGGTGAGCTCGAAATTAATTTTATTTCTTTCCCCTGGATTAGACACAAGACTTTGAACTCTTGTATGATCTAATCTGTGAGGTACAAATTAAGATTTTCAGATTACGCATCTAAAAGCATTGAGTTTTATGAAGTGCCAATAATTCTGATAAAGAACAGTTTGAATAATTATTCATTGATGTCCAGAAAAAGATGTGGATGCCACATTTTACTTTTTTCCTGCTGTCTTCAACCTGTTACACATTTGTTCTGTCCAAAACTGAGACAAAATCTAAAAATTTAACAGGGAGAAGAAGTATCATATCGTAATTGGTAACATTCTATGTTAAACTTGTAGTACTATTTGCATCATTTTGTGATTAACACAACTTTTTTTTCATCAGGTTGAATCCATTAAGAAGATAGCAGAATATGTCGCTCAACTGCGGATGGTTGGGAAAGGCCATGGTATGCATATAACTCACATTTTCAGTATCTTGTTACTTTCACTAAGCTAGCCAACTTACTCTTATATTCTCCACATAGTTATAATTTTGGGTTTTAAGACTAGTGTTTATGGGCTTGCAGGAGTATGGCACTTTGATCAGATGCTCCTCAATTAGGGTCATGCTGCATGATGTGGAAATACAATCTGCACCTGTTATTGGTTTAAGTCCGTCGCTATCGCAGGTCTAGCATATCTTCTCTGGAGCTTCAATGCGTTGAGGATAATAAATTGTCAGTGTAGATGAATTAATGTAGTGAAAAGCTGGTAGCTACTTTGTTTTCAATAAAATGAGGCAACAATTTAAGAATACTTATTGACTCTTATGATTTGATGCGCAAATTTGCCTTATGATTGACTTGGAGGTGGAATGTAGTAGTATTTCCTTCTGACCAGCTTTCAGGCCAGGTGCTATTTGAGTGCAGAACCACTTCTATTGATTTATCTATAAATATGAAGATGGATGACCTAGTTAAATCATATAATATAGAGCTAATTTTATTTGTTAAATAACAATCATTCCATTGATTTCTTGTTAAGGAAAAAAAAAGCATTTCATTGATTTATTTCTTTGATAACAAGCATACTGGCGAAACTAGTAGCTTAATTACCATTCTCAAATTTCGTACTTTTTTGCACCTGAAGAATGTCTACTAGAAATTTTTCGAAGTTCCGGCTAGAAGAACCACTGGGCAAGCAGCTTCTTCTGCTTTTGTCTTCCATTCCATCGCCTTCCTTTTCATTTCTTTAGCCCTTTCTCCCTCCATAACTCTCTAACAAGCTTCTCAACTTGATCTCCCTCTTTACATCAATACCCCAATTGTTGCTAGCAAAACAACAGTTGGTTTGCTGCTCCACAAAAAATGGCCAACAAAGAAATGGAACTCCACAACTAACGCTTTCAAGCATCGAATTCCATCCCATGTGACTCGCAAAACCTCCTGTTGAAGGGTGCTTTAAAATCTGCTCTTGTAGACACCAACTTGCTAAATTGCCTCTATCCTTCGTTTCTGCAAGGAATTCAGGTGGCAAAATTGTCGACTCGCAACCACCATTAGAAGGCCTTAATATCCATAAGAAGGGTTGTTTGCTGTTAGCTAGACCCCAAGCAAACTGTAGCATTTGCTGTGGTGTTTGCACAGTGATGCTTCCAAAATTTACGTACACCACAGATTTGGTTCTTTCAAATCAAGTCAATCAGTGAAGTCTGATTGTTCTTTCCATGGATTTGAACCAATATAGTTCAGTTTATTATCTTTTATATGATTATTAGCAAGCAAGTGGATAGGAAATAGCAGGAAACATTGTTGAAAGAGCATCCAAAACCTCCAGTACGAAGGAGTAAACATTTTCAAAACGTTAGCAGAAGCTCTTGATTTCCCTTGTGAGGTAGCTGACCGTGATATCGTTGGGTTACGTAGTTCTAATGAAAGTTGGGAGTTCCTTCAGGCAAATATTTTTCATACTTGGAATCTAATCTATGGTAGTTTCTAGGTACCCAAATGTTAGATAACTGACATCTGCAAATCGTAGAAAATTAGTGCGGTTCTGATCTCATACGATGAATCTTAAATTTTGAACATGAAGGAGTGTTTTTATACCTTTTGAGAGGTGTTAAAGCCTTCTTCAACAAGAACCTGGAACTATGTGTAGCCTAAACAACCACAGGCACTATGTATGTATGAAACAATACTTCAGGAATTCCAGATTCTTCGGCAGAAGTGTGAAGGCCATACCACCATCAGAAACAACACAGGTCACCGGTGGGACTTTGGAAGACAAAAGTACTGTCATTGAGCCAGTGAAGTAAATTGCGGAATGGGACTAAGCAGTTTTTTGCAATGGATTCACAGACAGAAGGAATGTCTCGATCAGAATCTTCTGTCTGCAGGAGACCATCAGGTGTAGCTTCAAACTGGAAGTCCAGTAAGCCATCCAGAGAGTGGGAACCTCTGGATTTGAGTAGTCGTTTGTGGCTATACTCAGTGTTGACAAAGGTTATTTGGAAGCCTTTAAAATGTAGGCAAACAGCATGAGGTTTATCAGCTACTTCATTGAAATCCACCACCCCACAACAACCCCCCCCTCAATGTGAATGTGAAACGATGCAATTATTTGGCAGGGAGAGAGATGTTGCCACCTTTATAGGTAATTTTGAGCGTATGGCTCTGAGAAATGTCAGCAGTGCAGAACAGAAACCTATTAGTTGGTGTTGAAGTAGGAGGCCAAATGCAATGTATTCTTAATGCAACTTTTAGATTCAAGGTAATACAATGATTCATTAACACACCATCATCTCCAACAGGACTCTTAGAAAACATTAAGTAATGGATGCTTTTTGTCTTTTGAATTCGCATACATAAAAGTCGTTTTCTAGTCAATTTTTTCCCCTTATTCAGGATGTAATAGTTTGAAGAGAAACCAGCAAGTTCATCACGTCTTCTTTCAATTATTGAGGTAGCATCAATGGGAAATGAGTTGGATGTCTACACGCGATAGGCTAGACGAAAGACTAGTACTTGTCAAATACACAGTACCAACATCAAAACTTAAAGATTACTGCTGCATCAAGTTTATAGTTTGGAGGATTGACAGGATTCAAATTGGCCTGAAACAGAAATTCCTGCAAGGTCTCTTCCTTCTAGTGTTTTGAGCAATTGGATGACAAGAATGAACCATTTTCCACATCACTTGTATGTCTGTATACTCTCCACAACTTTCCATGTCCTTGTACAGATTCATGAGCCCATGATCGTTTCCTGCCATCATAAGAATATAAGAAAACCAGATAAAACCAAAATCATTCTTCCCATGTGATTGCTGAACACAAATGTCTTCCATTTGACATATGCCTAAATGCCGGAGGAGAAAAAGGCATGAAGACAAGGGATAGATTCTAATGAACTCAATCTTACCTCTGGTTTTGTGTCTTAAGCTTGAAGCAAGCTTCAAAAGAATACACTTGGGAGAGAAGACAAATGTTTGTTTGAACCACAGCCAGCTCCTCCACTTCTCCATCTTCACTTAGGTTCTGCTTATTCTTCACTTCCATTTTATATCTACTTTTTTGTCCCTACTCTCTCTTACTAATAATTTAAATCGAGGCAAGCAAAGAAATGAATCCGACACATCACGAAGCAACATTTGTAAAGACATGAGGGCCTCTCTGTAGTATTTATGTTTTTCTAATGGTTACTAACTTTTCTTGGTTCTTTTAAATAATACTGTGTTTTGCATTATTTTACTCTAAAGCTTGATTCAACTGCTCTAAAGTACTTAACTTGATGATGTTTATCCCATCAAGATCAACATCACATAGCTTAATATCTAGGAATTAGGCGAATGATATTAATCAAGCTAGAGCTAAAAGGTGGATGAAAAGGCAGCCTTTGATATGAAGCAATACTTTTCATCTACGAAATTGGCATTCTTAACCCCTCTAATGCAGAACAATGATGATGATGATGTGGTAAAGATGAAAGAACTTACTGGGAAGAAATGGACAAATTTTGGAGTTTCCCGATCCACTTTTCCTCTCATCCAAGATTCTTATTTCTATTGTAACGAAGTGAGGCAGTGATGGGGCCCTGGTCAAACGGTTGGTTGGTGTTTCCTTCAGTTCCTTTGTGTTGTGTCTGCACACGTCCCTCTCTCTTTCCCACACACACAGAGACAGGAAGGCACTGTCCATTACTGAATCTATTAGAATATTAATGAAGTTTCGAGTATCCAAAGAATTCTGATGGAAAGAACGTACTTGGAATATTATGCTTGGTGTTATTGGGTTCTCTTTGTATAGCTTTCAATGTTAAGCTTAATCTACCGACTACTGGGGACCTTTCTTACTCACCGTATACCAGTAAGAATACTGAAGCATGCATGTGCTTTGCAACCGTTCCTGGCAGTGTAGTCCCTAACTGCCTTCATTGACATGTTACCAACTCTATTCCTCTACCCAAACTTGTTATCTTGTGAATTGTTTCACTACAGAAGCGAATTTTTCTCTCTTTCTTTTCTTTTCGGATAGATAAGTACATTCCAAACTATCTTCTCCGGTATCCTATCTCCTAAGCTCGAGGGACCAAGCATGGCCTGGAAATTGCTGAATGGATTGGTTTCTCTAGC
>Ga0325402_1004060_pt1 | contig 13438 bp, 8 predicted proteins | sample PopdelMetagenome_22_FD_207212 | JGI IMG/M metagenome (GOLD analysis project Ga0325402, IMG submission 207212) | Populus deltoides microbial communities from Bellville, Georgia, United States - Xylem-PdKOR-R3 | ecosystem: Host-associated > Plants > Phyllosphere > Stem > Wood/Secondary xylem... | reverse complement strand
AAATTATTACACCGACCAGTGAAGTAAAACGATACCGTGTGCATAGATTAATCTTTTATTTCACAATTAGCGTAGGTTTGTTTTTGCCGTTTATTCTGCTTTTTAATATGCTTTAAAAATTTTGTATGAATTAATGATTTTTAAAGTATTTTTTAATTATTTTAATTAATATTAAAAATAAAAATACAAGATTTACGCTAATTCTTCTACGTTGAAATTCGAAAAAATATGGCACAGGGAGGTTTAAGTTTTAACTCTACAGTCTAGACTAGTTGCCATCCACTATTGGTGAAGCGCGTCAGCCGACACCTTGATTTTTTTAATATTTATTTAAAAATATGGTTGTAATTGTTTTTTTAAAGTGTTTATTATTTATAAATATGTTAAAATAATATTTTTTTATTTTTAAAAAATTATTTTTGATATTAGTGCATCAAAATAATCTAAAAATATATTAATTTAAAATAAAAAATATATAAAAATTAAATTAAATTTTTTCAAAAATAAAATGCAAAAACAAAATAGGAAATCAAATTATGCGGTTTGGTTTTCTTTACAAGCGTGGATTTCCAAATTCGGGTGAATCCCTTGTTTAATGTTTATTCCTGGTTTCTAAGTTTCGCCCGTCTGCCTATTTAGGCATGCTCCAACCTTCAATCAGGGTTTCATCAACGCGGAAAAATTCTTAAATTTTTTCTTCAATTATATTGCAGGCTTTAAACCCACACCTCCCAAATACACACGCACTTGTGTTTCCATGGTCATAAATAAATAGATAATTTAGCCGAGGGTTAATGATAATGCGATTTATTATAAATTAAAACCAAGAATGTCATAACTGTGAAGAGATATCTAGATTATTTAATTTTTATTCATTAAATTTCTTGTCAAAATGTTGTTACAAGTTTAAAATCCTTTATATAGAAAACAATTAGACATTTTTAATAATATTGAATAGAAAAATAAAAATAGAAAAAAATATTATTAATAAGGATGAAAACTATTTTTAAAAATACAAAAACTATAACAAAACACTATTATTGAACAAGAAAAAATAAAATTTCTAAACTGGACAAGAATAAACAAGAATAAATAAATATTTTTTAAAAAAAAAAGCTCCTCATCAATCTTTCTATGTTAGAAGGAATGTATTCTTGAGTTCAAGTCTCGGTCGAAAACTATCCTCCTTTATCATAAACACATCCAACATAACATTTTATAAGCAAAATCTTCTTAGTAAAAAATCATCATTCACTATGAACGAAAAAAATAAATATTTTTTTTTTCAAAAAGCTCCTCATCAATCTTTCTATGTTAGAAGAAATGTATTCTCGAGTTCAAACCTCGATCAAAAACTCGGTTGAAAACCATCCTTCTTCATCATGAACACATCCAACACAACATTTTAAGGCAAAACCTTCTTAGTAAAAAATCATCATTTATTATGAACAAATCTTCTATGACCTAACCATAACAATGAAAAGCTCAACCAAGAAAGTTTGGGCTCTAATATCAAGCGACTTTGTTGAAAGCAAATAATAATAGAGTTTGTTATAAATTAAAATTATTAAAGTTCAAAAATATCATAATTATATTATTAATTTTTATTTATTCAAATCTTATTGTCATAATGTTATTATAGTTTGATAAACTCTAAAAAAAAAAAAATTATTCTCTCTAAATAAAATAGTAGAAAATCTAATAATACTAGGGGGTGTTTGGGGTGTGATAATGATTGTTTTATAAAGTATTTTTCGCGCGGAAATATATGGATCAAAATAATTTTTTATTTTTTTAAAAATTTATTTTTGAAATTAGTATATCAAAACAATTTTAAAACACCGCAAAAATAAATTCAAATTTTAACAAAAAAAATTTAAAACTTAATTTCAAACACCCTATATCAAGAAAGATAAAGTTTCTAAACCGAATATATATATATATATATATATATATATATATAAAAAGCTCAGATATCACTATCACTAGCCTACCGAGATAGACTGAATTTTTCTGGGAAACCCAATTAGATCTCTAACTTCTTAATTTTCTGATCTTGTTCTTTCAAAGTATTTTTGATCAAGGAAACGTGCCGTTTTTGTTAGGATGTTCGGCATTCTTAAAATTTTGAATTTTTATTATTATTTAAAATAAAATAATTTTTTTTATTTTTATATTATTTTAATGTGTTGATATCAAAAATAATTTTTAAAAAATAAAAAAATTTATTTTAATATATTTTTAAATTAAAAACATTTTAAATTATCATCATTATTATAATTCTAACCAGACTCTTTTCCCACATGAAAATAAGGGGAGGGAGGGTGGTCAAACATGTGCAATCACCTGCAACTTAACAGGGTATAATGGATGGCACTCCAAGAACGTGTTTGACAGTGTGGTTGCAGGTACTTTTCAAATAACTTTTTATGCCAAAATACATGCCAATGATGTTTTTTTATTTTTTAAAAATTATTTTTGACATCAGCACATCAAAACGATCCAAAACATACAAACCATATTCAATTTTAATAATAAAAAAAATAAAAAAAATTAAAATTTTTAAGAATGCAGCCACAGCCACATTTCCAAACATAATCTAAAAAGTCTTCGCATGAGAGGTGGATTATCTTGACCAGATATTCCAATGAATTAGAATTTAAAACATAAAAATAAATAAAAAGGTCAGCAGTTTATTTGAGTTTGACTTTCCGGAGGTTTCTAGACCAATTACCCTAACAAATTTAACTACCTGACCTGCGAAATAATGATTGGTTTTTATGAAATTAGAAAAACAAGATTTAAAAAAAAAAAAAACAAAGAAGAAGAAGCAGCTTTCGATTTGAAAAACGAGTCCACCATGCTGGGAATCTTCCAGACTTGGGGCTTTGATCAGCATTTGCTGCTTTGATGTGTATGTTTCTTAAATTATATTTTTAATATAAATTTTTAGCACTCTCAATTTTGTTACCAACCACAAAAACAAGGTGTGTGTTTGTTTTTGTGTTATAATATGTTTTTAAAATTGTTTTTTTATAAAAAAAAAATTAAATTAATATATTTTTATATAGTTTTGATATATAAATATTAAAAATATAAATATAAAAAATATCATTTTAATATATTTTTAATTAAAAAGTAATTTGCACTATAATGTCAAGCTAACACTAAATACATCACTAGATACACCGTAAGATGACTCTTAATGCAATTCAAATTAAATCAGCATGTACGATTTAATGAAAAATTCAACTTGAATTATTTTAATTCAAAGACAATATTTAAACTTATAATTCAACTACACCCAACCTCAACTGGCTAAAAAGTCAGACCAGTAATATTTTTGCCTGAAAAATCTATTATTGAGTCATTTTTATTCAAAAACACATAATAAACATCATAAAAACTTAAATAAACTCATATATAAGCTTAAGTTAGCAACAAAATGGTTAAAAAAACAAGAATCAACCTAGATTCAAAAACACTTCACGAGCTCAAATCTATCATCCTGGTGAAGATGAAGGCTAAGTGACACCTTATTAAAACTCCTTTTATTTAAAATGAACTTGTTGATACCAAAATAAATTATTTTAATGATATTTCTTCTCTCCTCAATTAATACGAGCAACTATCTCTCATCTCTTAAATTTAAAGGCTAAAAAATAAGCAAAATAAAATTTTTAACAAAAAGTTAAATTTTAAAAAACTAAAAGGATTGAAAATGTTTCCATAAAACAATATGAAAACTATAATAATTTTTCATGCCAATTTTTATAGAGCCACTTAGTTACTCTATTTTTTTTTTACTGTCCCTTTTTCTCTAAATCCCATCTTTCTATAACAAATTAGAAAATATTAACCACAAATTTTCTAAATGAAGAACAAAATCAAAAAGAGAGAAAATTTGATAACTAAAAAAAAAATCACTTCTTTCTCCAATCCATAGTGAATTTTAAAAGGAAACAGACTAAACTTGGCTACAATGAAATGGACGCACCACTTTTTTTTTTTTGTTAATATTAATTTTGTCAAAGATTAAATAATCGATAGTTTTGTAATAATTTGTTAGATTTACTATTTTTCATTTTTCCTTCCAAACAAGTTCATGCCTTGCTATATTTTCCAATACAAACCTTTGAAAGATTTGTTATTTATCTTTTTTCTTATAGAATATATTTTTTAAAAATATCATGTAATTTTATTTATTGTTTATTTTTATTTTCTACCTGAAACGTTTTTATATTTTCTAGGGAGTTATTTATTATTGTGCATTTTTATTATTGTTAGAGCATCCATCTTGTTAACGATGAGTAAACCTTTTGTTTTTAGAATTACATGTCTCTTTTTTATTATCTAATATAAATAAGGTTTACTATATTGTTAATATATATAAAAAAATACTATTGTAAACCTTTACAACCAAGAAAAAATAGATATTAAAAAAAAATCTTAAATAAATTGTCCTTAAAAAAAACTTGCATATATATTATATTAAATGTTGAAGCTAAAAACAACTAAGGTGGTATTCGAGATTATGAGAGTGATTATTTTTTAAAATTTTATTTATTTAAAAATATATTAAAAATATATTTTTTATTTTTTTAAATTTATTTTTAATAACAGTACATTAAAAAAATAAAAAAATAATTTAAAATAAAAAAATTCAAAACTTTTTAAAAGTATTTTTTTAATGGGAAAACTACAGACAACCAATATACTGGCGAGGGAGAAGCAAGAATCCACACGCGCGGTTCGAATAAAAATGATTTAAAGGGTTTACTGTTGGGGCATTTTGACAATAAAATGATCCTTCCCACCATGTGAAACAACGGGGAAGGACTTCAACGGTGTCGAGCCCGATATTTGAGTCAAAAACGCAAGAAATCTATCGAGTGTCAATGCAGGCATTCAAATCCCGTCATGGTTTCCCTTTCCCCTCAGTCACGCACGCATATAAAAGTTAAACCAACAGCTATGAACTTTTGTATTTGAAGTCCCTGCCTGTGTGTTTCTCAAATTCCAATGAAGTGAAAAGGCGAACAATAACAAGATTTTATGAGTAGCCATGGATTCTAATAGACAGAGATCTCTATAGTTTAGTGCAGCAGATGCTCTTGTGCTTTGAGAAATTCGTCAATTTTAGACCTTGTAGTTTATAAATACGGTACACCGGCCCCTCCCTTCGTCCCTTCTTTATCCAAATATGCCGCTAATTTTTAAATAAGCAGGGACTGTGGACTCGTATCACCTTACGAGATAGACAACTTTCATGTAAAATATATTTATTATTAATAAAAGGGTTTTTTATTTTTAATATTTAATTATATTTTATAAATGAATCTAATATTTGATTAATGAATCCAGAGTAAAGATAAAATCCATAGAACAAAAATATTTTACATATAAAATTATAAAATTGTTATAATTATGATAATAATATTGTATAAAACTATTGTTATTAAATGTTCATTGTCAATGTTCTATTGGAGACCAGTGCATTTTATGTTTATTTTTCTTTATGAAATAAAGTAGTTACTCTCGTAAATTGATGTTTAAGAGATACCTAAAACTAATATGTTGGTGTTTCTCAGATGACATGTATACTAAACTGACCCATAAAAAAATTATATATGGAAAGATCACTTATATCTATGAAAAGGCTCACATGATAGTTGTGTATGTGATTATTAGACTTGATATCACTAAGTTATATTACATAGAGAGTGTTATATTTTGTTCCTGACCACACATTATGTGTTCTAATTAAGGGTAATTAACGGGCAAATACTAGGTATAACATGAATTATGTAAAAATATTTGATTAATTAAGATATGATTCATCACCCTACGTGAATTAAAAAAAATATTTTATTTGCTCCCAAATAACCAAGATGAAATGAATTTAGAAAAGAATCTCAAAATCTTATTCAAATAATTAATGACTATAATTTTGAGAACTAACATGATTTAACAAAACTGACATACTACATGCTACAATGTATAAATCGGGACATTTATGATAAATAAGTAATAATTACACTGAGAAATTAATTACTGAAATGTTAGTCAAATCACTTATGACTTTCCTAATACTTGGAGGGTCATGATAGGTTGCTAGACATTGTACATGATCTTCAAATATAAGTCGATCAATGATTGAATTGATACTAAATTAAATTGTTTAATTTATTCAATCTTGTTTTATTTAGGATTATGATTTATATTTAGACTAATTTACTAGGAAACCTAACGGGTCACACACACAATAATTAGTTGTCAGAAATTAAAATGACATGGCTAGTAAAGTGTGACTTGATTGCAAATAAATTTTAAAAATTAAGAACTAGAATGTAATTAATACAGAGGATTATAATTCTAGACCTATAAACAATCAAGTAAGGGTTTAATTGAATAAATTTCTAAAATTAGCCTAAAATAATATACATGATATTATTTAAGGAAACAAATTTATATTATGCCTTTTATTTTTCAAATGTGAGAAAGTGCAATACAAAAAACACATAAAATATAAAAGAAAATAGTTAGTACTCTAATGTATAACAATTCCTCTCTCCTAAAAGAATCTAGAAGATTTATCATTGGTTATTTGCATGGATTAACGTTAGGGATCAGATACTTGAACGATTTATGGTTTGCAGCAACATATTTTTAAAGTAATTTTTCAAAGCTGAAAAAAAAATATAATTTTCAGGTAATTTTCATATAAATTCTAAATAATTTTGATTTTAAATTTATGATTTCTACTGCATATATTTGATTAGGAAACCGTCCGAATTAGAACACCCTCGTGCTTGGTATTTAAACCTAATCTTTAGCTATAATAGCTAGTGAGAGTTGGAAAAGAAAACACAGCAGTGTTGATCTCTACTTGTGGCTAGCTATTCGAGCAAAATGAGCAGTACTCGCTATATATAGCAAGTACCGTGGCACTTTTTAATTGGCTTTCGGAGTCTGAAAGCACGCGAGAGGAGAAGGTCGCAGGGAGAGAAAGATTGTACATGGTATCTGGGTTTTACCTTTCGTTTTTGGCTTAGTTTTCCCAAGCAATCAACAGCGCAACGATGGTGATCTTTCTGGATCTACGGTGCTAGCGGAGTTTAACCCTTAATTGCCAAAATGGATTTTAATTAACAGACCTGCACAAGGTCTGTGCTTATTGTTTTCTTTACCCAACATCTTTTCCTCTTTTATACATGTTATTTCATTGTGAGATCTAGCCTGCTTCGCTCGATGAAGATGCCTGAGTTTTTGTTCTCTTCGATTTTTCTAGCCTGGCAAGCATGTTAAGAATATATATGTAGAGACTTGGGCTAGTAATGTATAATTTCATATCTAAGAAGTAGTTTTATGCTTTTGGGCTTTGTTTTTGTAATATGCTTTATGTATATTCCTTTTATTTAATTCACACCCAATCAACTTAATGCAAAAACAAAATCAATTAAAAAAAAATAACTTGATTCAACTTATTAAACTTATCGTTAGAACGGAATAATCTCATGAAAAGAAAAAAAATTACAAAGATTCATTCCTAACCCAATGTAATATTGACGGACAAAATAAAAATTAAAAAAAAATAACAAAAAAAACCCAACCCAAGCTAACCCTCTTAACCTATCAAATTCATGAACCAAATAGTGAGATGAGGATTACCCTATAGAAAGAAAATTGAAAAACATTACAAAACTCAATTTTCAACCAATCAATTGTTGAAGGATAAAATTAAAAAAAAATAACATTAAAAAAATAAAGATCAAATTTGATTAAAAAAAAAACTTATTGGCCACTCTGCTATTTTCAAGAGAGTCAGGCATGGAAACCAAGATGAGAGAGAAAGAAGATGAGATAAAAAAATAAAAGAATGGATCAACTACATCGAACCCTCACCACCGCGACGCGTTGCCTCACAAGGAAACCATCACCGAGATGATTTCAAAGACACCAAGGAAGGCCATTGTTAGATCTGGAAGAAGTTACATGCACCACCACATTGCCACAACAACCTCCTCGCACAAGTGCGGTGGGTGTCCACCACTCTAGTCCCTACCTTGAAAAAAAGATTAGACATTTATTTCAATTTTAATTTCAGTCCTTAAATATTCATTTATTTCAAATCAAATACATTTTAGTTTGCTAAAGTATCAACAACTACCAAGCTCTAGATTTTTACTATAGCATCTCGAGAATCCAACACTAAATTGGCTGAAATAAATCATCATGTACAATTCCACATTAACTCAACATGAAAGTACCAAATAAAAAAATTCAAGTAAGAAAAAATATATATATAAAAATATGGGTTACTATTATAACCCACAATTATTTTGGGTATATTGCTATAGTAAATTGTGCCACACTAAAATCACTAGATCTTTTAGTTTCTTTACTAGGTATACTTCTCGCGCACTGCAGCGGGCAGTCTTTCATAGTGTGGAGCGATCTTGTTGAGATTGCTGATATTGTCAAAGTATTTATGTTAAATAAATCCTACTGCGTAGGACACGTAGACTAAGTTTATAACTGATTTCCTATTTGTTACCACGTAAAACATGGGTTGTTAAGTTTCCTGTTCAACATCATGTAAGGCTTATATAAGCCACTGTTACGTTGTTTTCAATGAATAAGAGAGTGCAGCATCAAACATTTGCTGTAAGTTGTTTTATCTCCAACAAAATTGGTATCAGAGCAGGCTATAGGATTTAGCAGTGAGTGACGAGAAACTGCAGTTTCTTAAGGAGAGTTAAGTAAGTTTTAAACATAGAGAGCGTGGGTTAAACACAGAGAGTTTCTGAGAGTTATTTTTAAGGAGAGTTAAACACAGAGAGTTTTATTTTCAAATGGCAGCTGAAAATTCGTTTGTTCAACCTGCAATTCCTAAGTTCGATGGTTATTATGATCATTGGTCCATGCTTATGAAAACTTCCTTCGCTCAAAAGAATATTGGAGCTTGGTGGAGAATGGTGTTTCTATTGCAGCTGAAGGAGTTGAAATAACTAAAGCACAACGACAATCTATTGCAGATCAAAAGCTGAAAGACTTGAAAGTTAAAAACTACTTGTTTCAAGCTATTGATCGGACTATTATGGAAACAATTCTCAATAGAGACACAGCCAACCATATCTGGGACTCCATGAAGCAAAAATACTAGGGATCTACAAGAGTGAAACGAGCACAACTTCAAGCTCTTAGGAAAGAATTTGAAATTCTACAGATGAAAGAAGGGGAGAGTGTTGATGCATATTTTGCCAGAACACTCATCATAGCAAACAAAATGAAGATTCATGGCGAAAATATACAACAAGTCGTGATCATTGAAAAGATATTGAGATCAATGACTTCAAGGTTTGATTATGTGGTGTGTTCTGTTGAAGAATCCAACAATCTAGACACATTAACCATTAATGAATTACAGAGCAGTTTACTTGTCCATGAGCAGAGGATGAATGGGCACCAAAGAGATGAGCAGACATTGAAAGTTACATATGATAACAGATTTGGTGGAAGAAGAGGCAGTAAAGGACGTGGAACATTTCGGGGAAGAGGCAGAGGAAGAATCAATCCAGCTTTTAACAAAGCCTTAATAGAGTGTTATAAATGTCATCAATTAGGACATTTTCAGTATGCATGTCCAAAATGGGAGAAGGAAGCAAATTATACAGAGCTTGAGGAGAAAGAAGAGTTGTTGTTGATGTCATATGTGGAGCATAATCAATCAGGACGAGAAGATATCTGGTTTCTTGACTCGGGGTGCAACAATCATATGTGTGCACACAAGCAGTGGTTTTCTGATCTTGATGAAGACTTTCAGCAATCTGTAAAGCTAAGGAATGATTCAAAAATGGTTGTGCTGGGAAAGGGTAGCATACGGTTGCAGCTTGCTGGAATTATTCAGGTAATCACAAATGTCTTTTATATACCTGAATTGAGGAATAATCTGTTGAGCATTGAACAAATACAAGAACGGGGAGTAACTGTCTTCATCAAACATGGAGTTTGTAAACTCTATCATTTAGAGAGGGGACTTATTGTGCAAACAACAATGTCTGCAAACAGAATGTTTATGTTGCATGCAACAGTTGCACCGAAGACTACCAATTGTTTTCAAACAACCATTGAAGACAATACTCATCTTTGGCACTGCAGATATGGACACTTAAGTTATAAGGGTCTAAGAATATTGCAGCATAAACAAATGGTCAGAGGATTACCACAGTTGAAAGATTCATCAAAAATCTGCACCAATTGTATGGTGGGTAAGCAACACAGGGAGGCAATTCCAAAGAGAAGTCTATGGAGAGCATCTCAAAGGCTGTAACTGATTCATGCTGATATATGCGGTCCTATCACACCTGTTTCAAATAGCAAGAAGAGGTATTTCATAAGCTTTATTGATGACTATAGCCGTAAGGTGTGGATATACTTCCTTGCGGGAAAATCTCAAGCATTCACTGTTTTTAAGAATTATAAAAACATGGTTGAGAAAGAAGCAGGAACTTTCATTTGCTGTCTACGTACAGATAGAAATGGAGAGTTTACATCCTTTAAGTTCAATAATTTTTGTAAAGATCATGGTATTAGCAGACAACTCACAGCAGCCTATACTCCCCAATAAAATGGAGTGGCTGAACACAAGAATAGGACCATCATGAACATGGTCAGAAGCATGTTGTCGGAGAAACAGGTTCCAAAGAAATTCTGGCCAGAAGCTGTAAACTGGACAACACATGTGCTTAATCGAAGTCCTACTTTGGCAATAAAAGAGATGACTCCTGAAGAGGCTTGGAGTGGTTTAAAACCAAATATGAATTATTTTCGGGTCTTTGGATGTATTGGGCATGTTCATGTGCCAGATAATTTGACAAAGAAGCGGGATGATAAAAGTTTTCAATGTGTGCTGCTGGGGATGAGTGAAGAGTCTAAAGCATATATACTTTATAATCCAATATCTGGGAAGATAGTAACAAGCAGAGACGTGGTCTTTGATGAGAATGAGTGCTGGAATTGGCAAGGAAATAATGAAGTATCAGTAACTGATACTCTTGAGTGGGGAGACAGCTACAAAGAAGAGAGTGAACGTGACTATGAAGAAGAGAGTGAACGTGATCAAAATGAAGATGAAGAAGAAACAACAGTTGGCTTACCTTTGTGTAATACAGAAGCCAATGCAGAAGCTAGCTCATCTTCATGCAATCCTCCTATTAGAGAACATTCACATTCACTTGCAGCTCACTCAACAGAAGCTGAAACAGCAGGGTCACCAGTAGGGAGAAGCACAAATGGTTCGCCAGACAACTTGCACAGTTCCTCTATAGACGACTCACCAGCAAGCAGAAGCTGAAGAGTGCCATTCTGGATGGAAGATTACATGAGTGAAGGAGAATTTACAGAAGAAGAAGCTAAGCAAAACTTGCTTTTATTCACCTTACTCACTGATCTAGTCACTTTTGAAGAAGCAGTGAAGTATTCCAAATGGAGAATTGCAATGAAAATTGAAATAGACGCAATTGAAAGAAATGAAACTTGGGAACTAACAGATTTGCCTAAAGGGATGAAGAAAATCGGAGTAAAATGGGTCTTCAAAACTAAACTCAATGAAAATGGTGAAGTTGACAAATGTAAAGCTAGGTTGGTGGCGAAAGGGTATGCACAACAACATGGTATTGATTATACTGAAGTATTTGCACCGGTGGCTAGATGGGATACATTTCGAATGGTGATTGCTTCAGCAGCTCAACATGGCTGGAATGTGTATCAGCTTGATGTCAAAAGTGCCTTCTGTATGGCAAATTAAATGAAGCAGTGTTTGTTGAGCAACCACGAGGTTATGAGAGGAAAGGTGAAGAGCACAAGGTGTACAGATTAAAAAAGGCATTATATGGCCTTAAACAAGCCCCTCGTGCATGGTATAGCCGAATTGAAACATACTTTGTCAAAGAAGGATTTGAGCGGTGCAACTGTGAACACACTTTATTCATAAAAACAGGAAATGAAGGTACAATTTTGATCGTTAGCTTATATGTTGATGATTTAATTTTTACTGGTAATAGTGAAAGTTTGTTTGTTAAATTCAAGAATTCTATGAAACTTGAATTTGATATGACTGATTTGAGCAAGATGAAATATTTTCTTGGTGTGGAGGTTCTTCAAAATTCTGATGGAATTTATATTAGTCAAAAGAAATATGCAAAAGATGTTTTGGAGAGATTTGGGATGGAAAAAAGTAATAATGTGAAGAATCTCATTGTTCCTGGTGTTAAATTAATGAAGGATGAAGAAGGAGCCAAAGTAAATGCTACTGTGTACAAACAGTTGGTTAGAAGTCTTATGTATTTAACTGCAACAAGGCCAGATTTGATGTATGTTGTATGTCTCATTAGTAGATTTATGGCAAATCCAACTGAGATACACTTACAAGCTGCAAAATAGGTGCTTAGATACTTGAAAGGTACGGTGGATTTGGGAATTTTTTATCAAAAGAAAGGTAACAAAGAGTTGCTGGCATATACAGACAGTGATTATACAGGAGATGTGGATGACAGGAAAAGTACTTCTGGTTATGTGTTTTGACTTAGTGAAGGAGCTGTTTCTTGGTCTTCAAAAAAAACAACCGGTGGTTACTTTATTCACTACTGAAGCAGAGTTTGTAGCAGTTACATCTTGTGCATGTCAAGGAGTATGAATGAGGAGAGTATTGGAAAAACTTGGTAATTCTCAAGGAAAGTGTACTACTGTGTTATGTGACAACAATTCAACTATTAACTTATCAAAGAATCCAGTTATGCACGGGCGCAGCAAACATATTGATGTAAGGTTTCACTTTCTGTGTGATCTGACTAGAGATGGAGTTGTGGAACTAAAGCATTGTGGCACACAAGAACAAATTGCAGATATTATGACAAAACCACTCAAGCTGGATGTATTCTTGAAGTTGCGTAAGTTATTGGGTGTGTGTGAGGTACCAGGATTAAACTGAAAGTATTACTACTTCCAGTTTAGGAGAGGCATTGTTGAGATTGCTGATATGGTCAAAGTATTTATGTTAAATAAATCCTACTGTGTAAGACACGTAGATTAAGTTTATAACTGATTTCCTATTTGTTACCACGTAAAACGTGGGTTGTTAGGTTTTCTGTTCAACATCATGTAAGGCTTATATAAGCCACTCTTACGTTGTTTTCAATGAATAAGAGGGTGCAGCATCAAACATTTGCTGTAAGTTGTTTTATCTCCAACAGATCTTGCATAGCCTGGAAAAATAGTTACTACAAGGACAACATGGCTGAAGAAGAATACAGCCAAGAATTGAAGCAAACAATAAGCAAAATCAAAGGCGTGCTCGAAGCTTTCTTTAAATGTCTAGAATTTAAAACAAAAAAGATGCTTGACGTGAGAATTAACAGCGGCCGCGGTAAAACATGAG
>Ga0325402_1004058_pt1 | contig 13439 bp, 9 predicted proteins | sample PopdelMetagenome_22_FD_207212 | JGI IMG/M metagenome (GOLD analysis project Ga0325402, IMG submission 207212) | Populus deltoides microbial communities from Bellville, Georgia, United States - Xylem-PdKOR-R3 | ecosystem: Host-associated > Plants > Phyllosphere > Stem > Wood/Secondary xylem... | reverse complement strand
TTTTTTGTCCTTGACGAGATATTTGTATAGCTATCATTATAATATAATTGAGTTATTTTTATCATTGAATAAATATTATTTTTTTAATATATCTCTAAGGAGATATTTTTAGATTAATAATTAAAATTAGTAATGTGATTTATACGAGAAAAGCGTGACTAAAAAAACTTGATATATGCTTAATAAATTTATTATCATGTATGAATCACATGATTGATTTCGATAAATTAATTTGAAAATCTCATATAAATAATAGAATATACATAGGATAAAATTTATAACATGTTAAATCATTGTAGAAAAATGAATGTGAGCTATGCGAACTTGTGAAAAGTATATTGTCGGAGATAATGTTCTATGAATTATTTTTGTCGTATTTTTTTTTTTTAAACTTCTTTTAAAAAAAAGCTAGTAAAAATAAATTGCTTTTGTAAGACAAACGCCATTTTCCTTTATAAATCGTTGTTTTTTTTTTTTTCCAGTTCCCAAGAAAATTCTCTCCTCCTGATTCTTCTTCGTCCATTTTCCACCATATTTCACACAAGAGAACCCCCACGTTCCTGTTAATTTCTTTCCATGCAAATTATCTCCTGCTAAAGATCCATCTTCCCAACATTATGTTAACAACAAAGTGTCAGATTAGAATTTCTTGAAATCACTAGGATGGATAATAGAAACATTTGAATTATAAAGGCTGTGAAGTGGAAACTTGAAAAATTATCAGGGGCTAAAAGATAAGTAGCCACCCAAATTATTTGCTGCGTGGCTACTGGCTACAGCGCAAAAACCAACGAAAGAACTCGAAGCAGCAAACACACCGGCGAATCTCTAAGGCCCCCCTCAACGCGCACGCACGCACCGGAAGACACACAAACCGAAAGAGGAAAAACCTCACATGGCCACCGTTCCCGCTCTCTTAAACCCTCCATTTCTCCCATCTAAACCACCTAACAAACAAACGGCTCTCTACTACACCAAACCCATCCTCACTCTTCCTTTCTCCTTAACCCACTCTTTTCCAAGGCTTCATAGGCGTCTTGTTATCCGCAGTAGCACTGCTATTAATGTTTCTCTCAAGGTTCCTTTTGCTTTGCCCACCACATGTTCGATAAAAGGATTATCTGAGTTTGTTACAACGATTGTGTGTATTTGCTAATCACGTTTTGCAATATTTTAGGAGAATTTGGGCAGTTTGAAGAAGAGAGTGACTGATTTTACGAGCTTGAACTACTGGATTGTGAAGGATTATTATCGTTTAGTGGAGTCTGTCAATGCTCTTGAGTCTAAGATACAAAAGCTCTCTGATGATCAGGTTTGCGAGTTTATTAATTAGCATTCTAAGTGTTAAAATATGGTGTTTTTGGTCATTTTGGGTAATGGGCCGTTTTTTCTTTTCTGGTAGTTGAGTGCTAAAACCGTGGAGTTTAGGAGAAGGTTGCGACAAGGGGAGACACTAGCAGATATTCAAGCTGGTCTGCTGCTACTGAACTCCTTTTCTTATCTGAATGTTATAAATTACACTTGTTAGAGAATGTCAGATGAGAGTTGGAATATGAATTATTTTTCCATATCATTTATTTTACAGAGGCCTTTGCTGTGGTTCGTGAAGCTGCAACGAGGAAACTTGGGATGCGCCATTTTGACGTGCAGGTTTTCGACTACACTCTCTATTACCCTTATACATGCACGCATGGATGTTTGAATCCATGCATAAGCATATGCATGCTTATAATAGGTTATCATGTATAATTGTGCTATGGAACACAATGTATTTATTGAAATTAGGTTGCCATGTTTATTTACGTTGTGATTTGCAATGCTAGATTATTGGTGGTGCAGTCCTTCATGATGGATCAATTGCTGAGATGAAAACAGGGGAAGGGAAAACATTGGTTTCCACACTAGCAGCATATCTCAATGCATTGACTGGCGAGGGTGTCCATGGTATGTTTTATATCCCGAGTTCCAAAAGATAGATATCTGTTTTATTCCAATTGCAAGATATGCTTAGCTATCTTCCTAGCATTTTAAAATTGGGTTTAAAATTTAGTTGCGAGTTTTTCAGGCAATGACTGAGATGCTTGTTGGTAAAGGATGATCAAAGTATAATTAAAAATAAAAGTCATGTGCAGGAGTGATCTTCTATGACTAATCACTACGAGGCTTGAACTGTTTTTACTGCAGTTATGAAGCCGTGATCGTACTGAAATGCACGGAAATTGCTTAAGGGCAGCAGTTGAACAAATTATTTGTGGATTTCTTTGGCTAGATGTATGATTTTGCTTTTCTCCCTTGGCAGTGGTAACTGTGAATGATTATCTGGCTCAACGTGATGCTGAGTGGATGGGTCGTGTTCATCGTTACTTGGGCCTTTCCGTTGGTCTTATTCAGGTTTAAATATGTCACCTAAGATTTTAACATGTACTACGCAATTGCAATTACCTGGGGCTGATTCCAGAGGATATCTTATAAGAGAATCAAAATTAAACAACTATTCATATAGTTACTTAGACTGCAAGTTGTTACAGCTTTAAGCTGTGGTTGTTTGCATATGCAGAAGGGGATGGCATCTCAAGAGAGGAGATCCAATTACAGGTGTGATATAACTTACACCAACAATTCAGTAAGTCAATCCTGATTTTCCTGTTGTTCCTTAATGAATGTCGCTAGTAGTCCATTTATTTTCTCACAACATGTGGCGGCTACTTGAATTTTTTGTTTCATTGTCCCTGTGGAGTTGGCTGGTGATTGACGCCCCTCTTTCCAAGACTTTATCTTCTTTCTAATGATAATTGTCATTCTGAATGCACTTAGGAACTTGGTTTTGATTATCTACGAGATAACCTTGCGGGAAACAGTGAACAACTTGTGATGAGATGGTATATATCAAGAGATCATCCAAAGTTCATTTTTACATTATCATTGTGTTTTTTTTTTTAACTGAACTATACCTTTCAACTGTGCTTATACAGGCCAAAGCCATTTCATTTTGCAATAGTTGATGAAGTTGATTCAGTCCTCATTGATGAAGGAAGAAATCCATTGTTAATAAGTGGTGAGGTGATTATGCCTAGCTCTCCTAAAAGTATAGCCAGCAAATCTCAAAATCACCAATATACTAACTGTTTAGCATCACAAAAAGCATCTACAATGTTAGAAATAGTTTTATTTTTTTATTTTTTTTATAGACTATTACCTCTTCTCTGTCTGTGACAGGCTAATAAGGATGCTGCACGATATCCAGTTGCTGCTAAAGTAGCCGAGTTACTTATTCGAGGCATTGTGAGTCTAGTCTGCTATCATGCTGAATTATAGACTACATACAGTTATTTTATACGTGAACCATCATCTATAGTTGAAAAGTCATACGCTTTACCTTTCAATTCTGTCAACAGCATTACTCTGTGGAGCTTAAAGACAATTCAGTGGAGTTGACAGAGGAAGGGATATTACTTGCTGAGATGGCTCTTGAAACAAAAGATCTGTGGGATGAGAATGATCCCTGGGCTAGGTGAATATGGATGTTTTTATTGGCTTTTTTAATGGATTTGAGGTGAAAATGAGGTGAAAATGCTATTATTCTCTCATTTTTTTCCTTAAAATATCTTTTCTCGTACCAGCCCCTTCACAAGAACTTACAGACCCATATTGTGGTTTCTGGAAATATTTGTTTGAACTATTTCAAATCGCTTTCTTTTGTTCAGTTTATATTCATTAATTCTTTCAACGGGTTGAGTGTGTCTACCCTCCTGGTTTATTGCTATGGCTCTTTGCTTGGAGAATGGCATATCAGGTCAATGCTATTTCATTTGGTCTTTCAACTTAGCAGTAAGAAAAATATTGCAGATTTGTGATGAATGCTTTAAAGGCTAAAGAGTTCTATCGACGGGATGTTCAATATATTGTTAGGAATGGGAAGGCTCTCATAATCAATGAGGTATTTTTTCAAAGTTTGATATTGTATGTTTTTCTTACGTAGAAGAACAAGTAACTGTTACTGTTGATACGCCAGTGCAATTTGAAGACTTACTTATGGTAATCAGATAGAAGAACTATAAAATTTGTGCAGTTGACAGGAAGAGTTGAAGAGAAAAGGAGATGGTCTGAAGGTATTCACCAGGCTGTTGAGGCTAAGGAAGGTCTGAAGATTCAGGTAGAACTGGATGTTTGGAAACTGTTAACTGAAGTTCAATATGCAATAATTACATAAAAAATGATCTTTTTATCCAATTGAAAGTTGCGGTTTTTCAACACTTTTGTAGGCTGATTCAGTTGTTGTTGCACAAATCACATATCAATCACTGTTTAAGCTCTACCCAAAGCTGTCAGGAATGACCGGGACTGCAAAAACTGAAGTAAGCATAGTTGTATACGGGTCACACTCAAAGATATATGATTGCTTTTAACTTATTAGTTATCAATGCAATTTTGAAAATTTCCATTACATCATTGCAGGAGAAGGAGTTTTTGAAAATGTTCCAGGTGCCAGTTATTGAAGTGCCAACAAACCTACCAAATATCCGTAAAGATTTACCCATACAAGCTTTTGCGGTAGTTGTTTTTTTTTTTTTTTAAATATCCCAAATTCATTTTCTTTCGATATACAACAACTTCATAAGAATTGAAACTTATTTATCTATTTATTTCTTTCAACACCAACTAGTTTGGGATTGAGGCTTTGTTGTTATTGTTGTGCATCTTTCTACTTAATCATGCTTTTTTTTTTTTGTGAATTCTATTAGTCTGCTCGTGGGAAATGGGAGTATGTTCGGCAAGAAGTCGAGTATATGTTCAAGCAGGGCCGTCCTGTTTTAGTTGGAACCACTAGGTAAATCATCAACAAAAAACACAAACAACTCCTTCTATTGTCTTTTTACATATAACTGTAGATTTTCTTTTTCTTGCTTTAAATCTAGAAACAATAAAATAGGAAGAGGAAACATATCTGAAAAGGGCAGTGCACTTCAATTTTACTGTTTAGATGCAAACAGTTTCATGAATTTGGCCCAGTTCTTTCTTGATGCAGTGTTGAGAATTCTGAATATCTGTCTGATTTGCTTAAGGAATGGAGAATCCCCCACAATGTTCTGAACGCTCGACCAAAGGTTTGATAAATTTGACCACCAAATGCTGCATAGTTGATGCACAGTTTTCCATGCCAGTTACATGCTTGTGTTATGGCATTTGTTTCAGTGTAATTTTTTCACCAGTTTGTTTCATAATATTGTCCATCAGTATGCCACAAGGGAAGCTGAAATTGTTGCCCAAGCAGGACGAAAACATGCCATAACCATTTCTACAAATATGGCTGGCAGAGGCACTGATATAATTCTGGGAGGAAATCCAAAAGTAAGTGCGCATGCTGGATGTCTGTCTCTTTTTTACCGAATGATACGTGGGCAAAAATTTTACCGACACAATGATTTTGGGTAACTTTGCAAGACTTGGATTGCTTGGTTGGAGTGTCTTTTGATTCCAGTGAATGACATCTTTCACCGCATCTCTGGTCTCAATATATGTAGATGCTTGCAAAAGAAATTATAGAGAACAGGGTGCTCCCTTTTCTTACACAAGAAGCTCTTAATGCAGAAATCGACCACGAGATATTTTCACAAAAGGTGATTTCTTGTGGTAACTATAAGTTACTAGCGCAATCCTTTCAAAAGTTTTAATCATTCTATTTGGTGTAGGTATTGTCAGAGATAAAGGTTGGATCAATATCATCTGCTCTGCTAGCAAAGACAGCACTAATGGGTTTGTGACTCTACATGAAATCTTTTTTTCTGCTTTGTTTAAGACACCGTATGCTTCTATATGGAGATTTGCATTAAGTAATCTGCTGCCTCTGTCTTGATTTTGAATGTGAATTATTCCAGCCAAGTATGTCGGAAAAGGTGAGGGTAAGAGCTGGACATATCAGGAGGCAAAATTGATCGTATCAGACTCTGTGGAAATGAGCCATTCAATGGATGCAAAAGAGCTCCAGCAGCTTGCTAATGAGCAGTCTGAGATGTACCCTCTTGGCCCAACTATATCACTTGCCTATCTGTCAGTGCTGAAGGATTGTGAAGTACACTGCTTCAATGAAGGGTCTGAGGTGAAAAGGCTTGGGGGCCTCCATGTGATTGGAACATCTTTGCACGAGTCTCGGAGAATTGATAATCAGGTGAGTTATCTGCAATTACAGTTTCAGTAGAAGCAAGGATTCTAAATTTATCCAATTTTTTTGGCAAGATGGATCATTTAGTCCTGTCACAAAAGTTATTCCCACATATAATGCTCTATGTGAATTTTTATCTGAAAAATTTGTTTTCTAGAACCAAGATACTTTCTACCAGTGGGATACATAATGTGCTCATATTTAGCATACTGGTCATTTTATATGCAAGTTGTTGTCTCACCATTGAAGTGTCTCGTTTCGGCTAGCTGAATTAGAGCTCAACTTCTTCTGATTGACAATAAATATCTTGTTTTCATGTTATTTGTTAAGTTTCAAAACATGGTTATAAGTTCAAGATTGTGATTCCATTTGTCAAACTAGCTTCGTGGAAGAGCAGGAAGGCAAGGGGATCCTGGTTCTACCCGGTTTATGGTCAGGTACCACTATACTTGTTTGTTAGTCTTTTTATCTTGATTTGTTGTTCTTGAATAGTTTCTTAGTATACTAATGTGCCTTTCTGTCATGAAGTCTTGAACAACAAATACTTTGCTAAATGAAATTCTAAGCATTTGGTTATTGTCTCGGGACATAAGAGACATAAATAATTGGGACATAGGGCCACGTCCCCCTGTTAGAGACAAATTTATTTTATGTTTATGTCTGCTTCTCTGTCTCTCCAATCAAACATGATTTTGTCTCTTCAAAATTTATCTTTTTTGTCTTAGAACACTAATCAAACGCAATCTAAATAAGGCGTGTGCTATATGATATTGAACCTTTTCTAGAAACTCATTATGACAGTACCATCTGAAGCATTTCTAGGTGATAAGACATCATGCAGAACTAATAATTTGGAAAACTAATTCTACATGAAACAGATAGAGGGTTTTGACCTGTACAGTACTCTACAGCTCTATCGTGGTCCGCTATCTTCTTACCCTCACTGTACTGATGCTCTTCTTTTATGCTTCCCCTATCACAATTGTGCTTTTATCTGAATAATTGTTTTGCTGTAGCTTCTATGTAACAAAAGACTGGCCTTGTATATTTTAGGGCAAAGGACACATTTATCCTCCAACCATCACCCAATTCACAATTGGATCCTAACAAAAAAAAAACCCCAACTGGGTCCCCATTAGACGTTACCCTATTACCTTCTCCTTAAAAAACGGTGGACCAATTTGTCTTAAAGTGATGGTTTTGTCATAAAGTTTAATGGTGGGGGTTAATATGTTTGATAGATGAGGATTTGATTAAGAATTTTTTTTTTCCGGGATCTAGTTGAGAATCATGTGATTGTTAGTGGACAAGAATGTCCATTGCTCTAATTTTATCATCCATGACTTATCTTGAAGTTGAGGGAAGTGTATTTATTATTTTCTTTTTTGAACAATAATGGAACTTTGTCAATAACATTGTCAATGAGTAGAGGTGTAACATCACAAAGTGTGTGTTTGGTATGCATCAAATAAATGTTTATGATGTTCCATTATTGTTAGGTGTTTTAGCTAATTATTGAGCTAATTCATTTTTGACACAGCTTGCAGGATGAAATGTTTCAAAAATTTAATTTTGATACAGAGTGGGCTGTGAGACTTATCTCAAAGATTACTAATGATGAGACGATACCGATTGAAGGTGATGCAATTGTAAATCAGGTGATTATTTAGCTTATGTGAACAGACATTCTTTTTCTTTATATGATGTCGTTCTAGTGGTCGAGTACTTTATTACTAACTTGGAAATGAAATAATTGATAGCTTTTATCCCTGCAAATCAATGCGGAGAAGTACTTCTTTGGCATAAGAAAGAGCCTAGTTGAGTTTGATGAAGTATTAGAGGTATGCATAGAGTATAACATTTACCTTATTTTAGCTCTTGCTGCTGTCACTTGCACAATGACTGGATAATTGATCTTGTTATATCCCCGCATTTGACATAAGGCAATCAACAACACGAAGCCACCTGTTCCCATTCATATTAAGTTCATGTTGATAAGGAATTTTTTTTTCCAAGATGATAAGAATGAATAATTGCATTATCCCAATAATTTTTACCTTCCATGGACAGCATGGTATTAAACTAGATGCAGCAGATTCTGTTAATCCTATTTATGGAATGGAAACATTTAAACTCTTTGCTAGAAAGTTTTAGTAAATATTATCTAAATATTTCATCACAGACTGACAAAACCATAAAAAGATATTTGAAAGCATTGGGTAGTTGATAGTCACTGCAAAGTTCATTTATTAGAAGCTAATTTTAATTGCTTTCCATCAAGTAATAAAGGAAATATCCCAATGATCAATCAAATCAGACATTCAATTGAGTCATAGCATAGGTCTCTACTGTTATTGATTTGTTTCTTATTTTCATCAGGTACAAAGGAAACATGTATACGATCTTAGGCAATTGATTTTAACCGGAGACAATGAAAGTTGTTCTCAACATGTATTCCAGTGAGTGCCCTTTTGACTTTCAACATATTTTGTAACTTGGACTGCTATTTGCATTTTCCATTTATGGGAGCTCTGTGGTTGTTTTTGCATTACTATCATTGCTTTTATAAGGTATACTTTTGTGCTTCACACAGTCCGAATGAAGACAATTCAGGGTGTTAAAACTTCTTGCTGTGGTTGTTATCTATTGAAATTCTAATTCAATCTGTACACTGGCATTAATGACATTCAGGTTTGATCCTCCACAATGAACATGCAATAATAAATTCCTCTCATATCCCTCCTCAGGATAGTAGATAGTGCTGTGTTGTGTGGCTGATTGTATGGCATAGTCAACAGAATGAAAATGAAATGTTGAAAAAAATATGAAGTGAATAATGCCTTTTCATGTTGCAATCCTCCAGATTTGTGAGGGCCAAATTTGAGATGGGAAGACCTGATACCAACCTGAACACTGAGTGGTAGCTATTTTAGTTGGTTCTCGCCAAATGATTAATTTTTGTTGCTCTGTGCATCTGTGAGCTCACATGCACCTAAATTTTTGTGAATTGTTAGCTCGCATGAACTCTCATTTTTGCGAATTCTACTTCGAATTATCTGTTTCCATTAAAACAAAGTTGTTAATTAGGTACATGCAAGCTGTGGTGGATGAAATTGTCTTTGGCAATGCTGATCCGCTGAAGGTAGTTGCAATTTCCCTGTACATGTTACCTTTAATCACAACTTTCTTCTATTGATTGTTCCTCATTTATAGCATCCAAGAAGCTGGAATCTGAGTAAGCTCTTAAAGGAGTTTATAACTATTGGGGGAAAGCTACTGCATGGTTAGTTTCTTATCTGTATCCTTCTTTGCTCAATATGTTCAGCTAATTTTGTCAGCAAGTAATTTAGAATTATAGCCCACTATATTTCAAGATATATCGTTCTTATATGGAGTTTCTCCAGAACCATTTGTAGGCATCAGCGAGGAAGCCTTTCTGAAATCTCTCTTACAACTACACGAATCAAGTTCTATTAATATCAGCAATTTTCACCTTCCAAATTTGCCGAAGCCTCCAAATGCTTTCAGAGGAATCCGCAGGAAGAGTTCTTCATTAAAACGATGGCTTTCTATTTGTTCTGATGATTTGACTAAGTCAGTGCAATCTTAATAAGCCTTATTTAGTTTCATTATTTCCAATTCAGTATGTTGAGTTCTATGACCCACTGATAAGTTTAATGTAGGAATGGGAGCTACCGGACAACAACCAATCTTCTTCGCAAATACCTTGGAGATTTTTTAATCGCTTCATATTTGGATGTTATACTAGAATCTGGTTATGATGATGCATATATCAAAGAAATTGAGGTAAGCTCCTCTTTTAAGTGCTTCCGTCATGTGGATGAGAAACCTCTGTCCTGTTTGATTGCTGTTTTGAAAAGCAGAAAACTGGTTTCTGGGTTAGAAAAGATGTTGTGCTCTCTTTCCACTAACAGTTTTCTGGAGATAATTTCATTAAAAGAACCCTGTTTGTTAAAATAGGTAAAAGATGTTTTTGTGTAACAAGATATGAAAACAATATCCAAAAAGCCCTTTGTTTGCAAATGAAAATGGGATCAAGAGGAGTTAATATTATTAACAAAGAACTTGAGACCTTGAGTGCAAATTTTTATATTCCTAGATTTTTCTCTAGCATCTGGTATCAGTTTGCTTTACTCAAATTTGGTGTTTTGGTTCACATGTGTCGTTCCCCGCCCTTAGCTATTGTGTTTGGGAGTTCAAATCCAAAAACTTGTAACTTTCAGATAAGAATAAGTGCTGCCCCATTAACTGGGTTTCTTGAGTGCATTTGGCACAGTTTTTGGTAGAAGCTAATTTACTGTGACAAATCTCTTTTAAATCTCTCACCCAAACCCTCTCTTTTACCAAACTACTCTGTTTGAGGTGAGAAAACAGTCTCCTAAATTATTGAAAAGAATAATGGAAAAGGATTGAAAATAGTTAACACTTTGATCTCCAATTGTGGACGTATGAGAGCAAGAAGGAAAGGAATCAAATTCTGATTGAGGGTGTGGATGGAGTGTGGTTTTCTTGAGAACTGAGAGAGATGCCAAACGTTTTTAGTCAAAAACCCTGAAGATTTATTAATATTACATTGAAAAATTGTTCATAATAAAGATTTATTGATGTTTCAGGGAGTATGGTTTTCTTGAGAACACAGAGATGCCAAATTTTTTTAGTCAAAAACCCTGAAGATTTATTATTATTACATCGAAAAGTTGCTCATAATAAAGATTTACTGGTGTTTCATCAGAAGCACTGTTTTTTTTTTTGTCAGGCTTCATAGAATTCCGTGTTTAGTTCCCTTATTTTTTCACTATTGAATACAGAGAACAGTTCTTCTGAAGACTCTAGACTATTTCTGGCGGGATCATCTTGTAAACATGAATAGGCTCAGCTCAGCGGTCTGTATGATTTTGTTAATGTATTTTTCGTTGTCTTTCTGAATGACTTAAACTGACTGAGAAGCCTGGCAGGTGAATGTAAGAAGTTTTGGGCACAGGAATCCTCTCGAAGAATACAAAATTGATGGTTGTCGGTTTTTCATCTCAATGCTGAGTGCAACTCGGAGATTAACTGTTGAAACACTTCTGCAGTATTGGTCATCTCCTACAGAATCTCAAGAACTCTTTGTATCATAAATGTCAGATTAATCATAAAGCGGAAGGTATATATCCTCCTCCTTTGTGTTAAACGTCAACTCTTGTTCAGGGGAAATTGTTTTGATTCTGTAAACACTGTTTAAGTCAATGTGCCCCATAAAAACAAATCATTGGTTCGTTTCCACTGTAGCTGGATCAAGGATGTGACATTCTTTCGTTAATGGATTTTTGTTATGTTTGATGTCATGGTCATGGTAAGAGCTTTTCTTTCACCGCTGGAATGAAAATAATATTTGGGTTCAAGAATATGTTAGTCTTCAGTGTTGTATTATTTTGGATGAGACGAACTCAATGAAGCTGTCTCTTCCCAAAAAAAAAAAAAAAAAAAAAAGCATTCCGGTGGTGCTACTCTTTCTGGGAAAGAAACCAGGATTCACTAAAGAATATTCTCAAGGAATTCCTTTGCATCAGAATAGCAGGGTTAGCTTATTTCAAATATTAACACTCTCTTCCCCTTTCTAATTCTAAAATTTTCTACTGTCTTGAGTTGTGTCAATATCCAAGTCACCGATGCATTAAGTGCTCTTTGTTCTCCTGGCAGAGCGAGGGATTACAGCATGATGTCTTGCCACATGTATGTATCCATCTTGGGTGGGATAACTTATCCCTCAAAATGAAACAGGTATGCGTTTCGGTGCACTGTACAGAAGCGGTAACATACCACCTAACTGGGCAAATCGCATGCGAGATTTTATCTAGGCGCTTGTGTTAATAATAATAATAAGAAGTTTATACCGCTTTTTCACTGTTTCCTATTTTAGATTGTTGGTGAAGTGTAATTCTAAAAAAAACAAGATTGTGGGCAAACTGTATGCATAGAATACCAAACCACACCAGAGATCGCAGTCGTCATCTCTTTTGTCTCTAGGTGATAACTGTCAGGGTTCCATACTTGGGGAAGAGGCTCGAATCCTCTAGTTTTGATTCAATTCCATTACTGCTAATCAGTGTTGTCCATGTTCATGTTGTATCCTTTCAAAAATATTATTGAAATTGTAAAACTTTTCGACATTAGACGAACAAATACAAGTTTAACATTGGGAGAAATTGACGTTGAGCTGTTTCTCCAACACAATCGAAAGATATAATGTGGATGGACAAGTCCCTTAGACTTTGGCATCAAGCCTTAAATATGACCATTTTGTAAATCAATATTCCTTACGGGTCCCTTGAACCATTTTCTAGCATCAAACGCCCACCAAAGCATTATCAGCGTAAAAAACATTCCAATGGCTAGTGGTGCATAGTTGAAAGTTTTCCACTGGATGGGGTAGAGAGTTGGCAAGAGGAAGGCTGAACAAGTGTAACATATCCATAAGAACGCCACCAAGCAAATGGGCCTTCTTGCTCTACCCAAATAAAACGGTCCTGGTTTGAAGTTTTTCTCAGCCATGACAAGCCTTGCAAATATTGGGACAGCATAGCCTCCAACCCAGCCAATTGTGCTTATCGATACAATGGCTGTGAAAATCACATCAAGCTTCAGGATGGGTAGTCCAAGAATAATGCTAATGGTAGCACACAGCCACACAGCATTTGTTGGAACCTTGTACTTTGGGTGAATTCTTCTCCAGATAGGTGAAAATGGGATCCCATTGTCTCTTGATAGAGCATAGACCTAAAAGGAATCGTGTGAGTGCCACCCAAAGAAATACTTGTTTGTCAAACCAACAAAATTTTAGGAACTGAAGAAGTTACAGTGAAATATAGCTGCTATGTATTTTCAAATCCCATTTTAGAGAAGGAGAACGAGATTCGATCTCTTACCACTCTGGCAGCACATGCGGTTACTGAGAGCCCACAGAAGAAGAAGGATCCCCAGATTATACATAGAAAAACTACTGCTCCAGTTGAATTATGGTACCTTCCATGGAATGCATCATAGATTATCTGTGCTGGTACTAAGGCGCCAGCAGTCTCGTTGTTCACATCGTACAAATAGTTAAAATCCTACAGTAAAATCAAAAGCCTCATGTCAACATAAAACCATCTTTCTGAAAGAACTTCCAGTAGGAAAATAACCCAATAGAGAGCATACCTGGATACTGAAGGTAAGAGCCAAGTAATATGCCCATCCAAAAACAGAGATAATGCCAATACTGGAAAGAATTGCAGCA
>Ga0325402_1004057_pt1 | contig 13441 bp, 7 predicted proteins | sample PopdelMetagenome_22_FD_207212 | JGI IMG/M metagenome (GOLD analysis project Ga0325402, IMG submission 207212) | Populus deltoides microbial communities from Bellville, Georgia, United States - Xylem-PdKOR-R3 | ecosystem: Host-associated > Plants > Phyllosphere > Stem > Wood/Secondary xylem... | reverse complement strand
AAAGGTATCTTATATTATTAGATACGTTATTATAAAACATGCTTTAGTTAAGGAGTTATTGATACTTCAAGTGCAAAATGATGATATAAAACCTTGATAAAAATGCACTTTTAAGTACTAATCAATAAACTTGCATAAAATTAAAGTTAAGAGTACGATAAAAATCACATAAAAATTAAGCACGACAAATGCCCCCGAAACTTACTTCTTGATTGTCCTCAAACAAGGGCTTAAATCTAAACATATTTAAAATTTGATCGATGAGTCTCAAGCATGAAACCAAATCAAAGAAAGGAAAATTAATTAGACTTCATTTATTTAGTAATAGAAAATATAGTACTTCAATTTCAATAATTTCTTTGTTACTTTTGTCTTATCTTTTTTGAATCAACCATTAAGTATTTTTAAGCCTTTCAAGTTTTTAAGATTTTTAAACTTAAAAAATAAACTTAAACTTGATAGTTTAGTGGTTCTTCTAAGCTAAATCATGTCCTAGGCCCTTTTCTTACTTTGGTAACGTTTTTCTTCTTCTTCTTCTATATTTTTTCTCATATCATTACTCTTGATGCTTTGTCCTCTTAAGATTTTTAGGTCATTCATATAGCAAGCTGTCAAATCGATCATTTTCAAACTAGTTGGTTTATAGAACGAAGTGCAAAGACACATCAAATAATTTACTTACTCGAACCACAAAGGCTACAGAATAGGAAATATCATAAGTACATATTTGGATTTTTAATTTTTTTAACTGAACATTGGTACTTAAAGCCTTTAAAATATGAAATATTTCACTTTTGTTTCGGTAAACATAAACATGAAGGTCAATGTATAAAATTATGGTATAGCTAGAAAGGACAATGAAACCACCTTATCATTATTTACAGATAAATTTATAATATTGAATAACTATTCAACTGTCTAATGATTTTTTTAAAAAGGAAAACTTATCATCACTCTCAAATCTTAATTATGGAGTAGTTATGTGTATAAATGATTTTAAAACTATGACTCGATTTAATAATCAATCTTCTCATTGACTGCATGAAAAACAAAACTTTAAAATTTACCCCTTGTTTGAACAATACGCTAAAAAGAACATTAGATATGGCTAAACTTTGTTCAAATATAGCGAGGAGATGCAAATAGTTTCTGCACCCCCAAATTTAAACTAAACATTATTCTCAATGTAAAGAAAAGAGAAGGATATGTGTATGTATGTGTGTGTGTCTATATATATACAGATCTATTTTCTAAAAACGAATGTTGAAATGCGTGTGAGGCTTTCACAAACTTGAACATACATAAGACAAAAAAAATACAAGTAATAAGTAAAAGAAAAACTAGAGAAACAAAACAAAATAAAGGAACTTAGAAAACTTATGTTACCTCCTAAGAAACGTTGGTTTATTGTCTTTTTAAAAAATAAGTTTTAATTAAAACATAATGAAAACTTGAAGAAACTCGTTGACACAATTTTTATTCATGTTTGAAAAATTAATATTTACACACATATACATACATAAAAAGACATCATCACTATTTATAAAATTATTTAAAAGCCAATAAAAAGTTGCTTATTTTCAAAATAAGTTGTTTCATACACATGCTTAGGTAAAAAGACGATAGCATAATTTTATAAAGTGATAAGAACATTATTACAAAGCTATTAAAAATAAAATATATTACATGAGTGAAAAGTTGTCAATTTTCAAAAATAAATTTTTTCACATACATGCATACATAAAAGGTGATAGAATTGCTTTATAACATAAATCTAACATTATTGAAAAGCTAGTAAAAAAATTGAGTTATGACATTTACCATCAATAACTTGTAGCTTGAGAGCCAATGAGACATGCTTTAAAAAGGTAGCTTTAGATTCTCCCTTTTTAAAGTTTTGGATACCAACTTGTCAATGATATCTACCTGAAAATATGAATCATAACTACATAAAAATTTTATATCTTTAAACACATTAAATGTTACTGTTGATCTTGCACTCGTAAAACTAGTTTTTCTTATTGAACATCGATCAATGCTCTCCTTATTGTTAAAAATGGTCAAACAAGAATATGAGAGATTTCATAGTACTTCTTCATATGAAGAATAATAAAGTCAAGTGGAAAAATGAACTTGCAAACTCTTATGAGAACACATTCTATAATTTCTCATAGATGTTTGATTGATCGGTCCACTAATTGTAAATATAATATGGTGGGTCTAGATCACCATGATCAAGTTTTTTAGACATTGAAAAAGACATTAAATTCACACCAGCACCTAGGTCACAAAAAGATTTTTCAAAATAATAATTTTCAATTGTGCAATGAATAGTTAAACTCCTTTAAGCTTTGGTGTAATTTGTTTTGTATGATAGCAGTGCATTCCTCAATTAACATCACAATACCATACTCTTCTAACTTCCATTTATTTGATAAAATATCCCTAACATATTTAGGCATTTGCTAAGCTTCAATAAAAAGAATATTAATATACAATTGCTTAAAAATACTAAGAAATTTAGAGAATTGATTATCAAACTTATTTTTTATAAGTTTTTTTTTAGAAAAAGGAGTTGATGGATCATAAAGTGAAGGAGAATTAGTTTCAAAAAAAAAAACTTCTTAAAATCCATGGGTTATAAAGCTTCTTTATTCTTCTTAGAATTTCCAGCCCGCTGATCAGTTAATTATTGCACCAATTGTTTGATACTTGTTGTTTGTAACCACTCAATTTTCCTTTCAATTCTTAATGATATTGCTTTGACATGTTGCTTAGGATTGGTAATGGTATTGCTCGACGAAATTTGTGCTATCCTTTTTAAAAGAATGGTTGAGAGTTGACCAATTTGATCTTTAAGGTTACAAATCAAAGCCAAAATATTTTGAATTTCCAAATCTATCTCTCGAATGTATTGAATGAACACCTCCTCGAGTGTTGGGCTATTTATTATTATGGAAAACTTTGAGGTGGTCTAGCTATCTATTGATTATTTCTCCATGAAGCATCAGGGTAATTTCTCCATCCGAGATTAAACATGTTTAAATAAGGATTGTTTTGACAATGAAAATTGGACATGTAATTAACTTGTTAATGAATTTATTAAGCAAAAGGTTTCCTCACTTGGCAATTAATTGAGTGATTTCTTGCGCAATAATCACACATAACATTAGTTTGATTAACAATAGCATTCGTCTTACCGAATCATTTAATAGAGTTTTATTTGTGCCACCAATGTGTTTATATTGTTCCCTTAAAAGGTCATTAATAATTACTAGATGTTAATTTTATAAGTTATACTCATTAAAGCCCCTTTAGCTACTATATTAACCATAAACCTATTTGTAGCTCTTAAACCATTGTAGAATGTATGGATTTAAAACGATGTTAGAAGATCATGATAAGGATACTTTCATAATAAATATTTATATCTCTCTCATGATTCATTCTCAAATTAAGTGATTATAGTAATATCATTCTTTAGCCTAGTTGTATTGGTTGGAGAGAAAAACTTTGCAAAAACCTTGCAGGTTAACTCCTTCAAAGTAGTAATGACACTAAGTAGTAGAGGATTTAGCTAGCCTTCACTTTTTCTTTAAGTGAAAAGGGAAAAGTCTTAAACAAATAGCATCATATGTCACTTTATCATGCTTAAAAGTGTTACCAATCTCTAAAAAATTTATGATATGAATATTAGGATCCTCATATGACAACCCTTCAAATTGAACAATTTACTATATTATCTGAATTATCATTGGTTTAATTTCAAAAGCATTAACTTGTATAGTTGACATATTTATGCTAGATATAGCATATTAACCAAGCGCATATAATAGTCCCTTAAATATTTTTGGTTCTCAGCCTCCCCAATTTGATTGTTCATGGCTACTTGAATGTTTATAAACTTCTCTTTCTTTCCTTGTTCAGATTTCAACATGTCCATTCAATTTCCAGATCATAGGTACCAACTATGTGCTTCGAAAGTATATCATGTATAACATAAGAAATAAAGAAAATAGTAGAATTAGCAAACAAATAAACAAATAAATAAATATCAAAATAACCTAAAACAAGTTGGTATAAAAAATAATAAGGATAAAATATTACCCCGCAACAACACCAAAAACTTGATGTAAAATTTATATAATAATTATACTAATCACTTCACGTAATATATTATAAGCAAGATTATCATTCCAATAAGGTCTATCTACCTATTAACTATTGAAGTTATTCTAGTACTAAAGTAAGATTATTATTCCCATGAGGTCTATCTACCTATTAGCAATTGAAATTATTCTAGTACTAAATTATTTGAAAGCATAGAATAAATGATTATGTACAATAAAATTAACAAATTAACAAATATAAATCAAGTAAAAGCACAATAGTAAAATGAATTAATTAAGGGATAAGATACTAAAGTTTTCCATTTACCCAACCAAGCCAAACTGATTTCTAAAATATATTACTAAGTATTTATCTTTTAAATCAATAACTATATACCTCTCGAGTATAATTGAAATTACCTACAAAAGATAACTTGTGATATCTCTATACCAGTTTAAAAGCTCATAAGCATATTAAGCTCTATAACTTTTTAAAATAACAATCTCACAAATCATGTTAGAACATCTTTATCTTTCATTCAATTCATGGAATTCATCATAAAAAAAAAATACTTATAATCAATTGATATCAACATGCACAACAATTCATTAGAATGGTGGTCAATCATTCCAAAGTTGTTGTGACCTAAATAATTTGATTATGACCTAAATATTATTGCTTATGCTCTAATGTAGCCTCTTCATGGCATTCTTGAATTTTTTTTTATTTATGTTATTAAAGTATTTATCAATCCTTGTTAAGCAATAATATTTAGGTCATAATCAAATTATTACAAACCAAAATATCTATAAAATTCATGGTGAAAGAAGAAAAGAATAAAAAAGAACCTCTATTTAGGTTGGATTTCCCAGATGTTAATAAAGTTTGATTCAATCTCTTTCTTCCTTATCTTGCACCCATCCTCCTCTTGCATCTAAGGTTGTTAACAGTGAAAAACCCTTTTTTAATAAGCTTTTTTTGTTCTCTATTCCTTGGTATCCTCCTCCTATTTTCTATAGTTTAAAAATCTCTTTTGATTTATTTTCCTAATTTTCTTTTTAAAATTGGTAGATTTAACATGTGACTTCTAACACTATTTTCTCAATCAAATCGGCTTATTTTAAGTGTAAAACCCCTGTTAAAAATTAACTAAGTTAGCATTAAGTTAAGTCAAAGGAGCATGTGGGATTAATGTGTAAAAACCAAAAAAGAGGAAACTTGGGCTAATAGTGTGATAAGTGAAAAATTGAAATTATAAATAGGTGAATAGTGATTTTGAGGCTATTATTGGTCGGCCGAGCGAGGAGGAGAGAAAAACTTGTGAGAATCCCTTGAGAATTAAGCCTAAAAACATAAAATAAAACTAGATTAAGTAATCAATGGGTGTTAAAAGAAGATTTGGTCAAGGAGAATTAAATAATTTAAGGGTTGCTTGGAAGGGTAATGTTATGAGAGGTAAAATGAGGAAGGAAAAGAAGTGAAAAAGAAAGGTTTCCTAAGCTTCTAATCTTTCATTTTATTTACATTTAAAGGTAATAAACTCTTCCAAACTAGTTATTTTGAGTGGTTTTGTGTAGGATGAAGTATTGAAATTGTTGGTGTAGAGGTACGTTAAGATTTTTATGCTAAGGAGTTAGGATTGTGATAATTATGGATGATTGATGATGACTACATAAATAATGTATTGGTAAAGCATTGTTTTGATGGGTAAAGATTTTTATGTTAAGGTGTATGTAGGAATAGTGTATGGGATAATTAATATAATTACCAATTGTATTATATGAAATTGTGTTGGTTGGAATGAATGATTAATGAATAATATTTGATTTAAACCATTGGGAAAATAAAAATTCACCCTTGTATTTTATATTTTGGCCAAAATTGTAAAATTTAGGGTTGAGTTTATTTGGATTGTTTCTTGATGAATCATATAAAATTGTATTAGTTTAAATGTTGGGTGATTGTTTAAGGTGTTGATTGTTAAAGTTTTGAAAGAAACATGTTCATTCCTTAAGGGGGAAAGTTTGGCTAACATGTAGGTAAATGGGAAAGTATTCTTCTTTATGTAATTGAAGGTCGAGTAATGCTTGAATGTGTAAGTCGTGGTATTGAAAAATTAGGCAAGGTGTGAATTGAAAGAAATTAAGGAGAAAAATTATTCCTCACCTTAATAAGTAATTCGGTTAAGTATAAAATAAAAGAAGTGATGGGTTTTTTATTTAATTGAATGTTCATCAAATTTAAGTGTGCTAGTTAAAAGAATTAATTGGTGGTTTTAAATGTGATGTATAAGCATTTGAAAGGAATTATCTTGTGAAAAATATGTTTAAAAAGGAGAAATTTGTTTAAGTGGTTAAGCCAAAACAAGATTTTGTCTAGCATGTATGATATGAAATGATATTAAGTGATGAGTAATAATGTAATGTACCGGTTGGAACAGATGAGGCTGCGGGTGCTGTACAACAGCAGAGGACAGTCAGTACAGCTCAGGCTCCAAGTAGATGCCTTGTATATTTGACCAACATTATTAAGACTTGTCTAAATTTATTAAACTATAAATTCATTAAATGCATATTACATTGTTTTTATTTGTTGATTGTACAATGAAAAAGATATGAAATTGACTAGTTTAGAGATGTCAAATTTATCTAATGACTAGGATATGAAGTTGACTAGTATCAATGGGATACTAAAGGCGTCGATGTGATTGAAAACCAGGAGTTTTTTTAACTAGCTATTCAAAAAGAGCTAGAGGTGTCAAGTTACCTGATGACCAGGATGTTCAATTGACTAGTATTTATGTGATACTAGAGGCATCAGTGCGACTGATGACCAGAATTAAGAATTCACTAGTACCTAAAGGGTACTAGAGGCATCAAGTTGCTTGATGACCAGAAGTTTATTGAATATTTACTCTGAGGAGTATTAGAAGTGCCAGTATGTCTGTCAAGTGGATATATTATGATTGTTCTGAAGTTAAAAATGTTATATTTTAAAAGAATATGAGTATTTAAGTTGAAGAATTATTAAAGCATGGAATTAAAGTGTAGTGTGTTACTATAAAACCTGTCATATACATGTCTTAATTGTCTTTAATTTGTGTTAATGTAATTGCAATATTTATTATAGGAATTTCACAAACTCTTGTAGAATAGTTGGCCTTTTCATATAACTTATTTTGATAGATTAGTAATGGGGAAAAATTTATTTTGGATTTAGATTGTAACATATTCGAATGTATGGGTGTATCTTATTTTGTATAATCAAATTTAATGTTGTTATCATAAATAAAATTAGAACATCTATGTCATAGTGTAATTAAATAAAGTTAGGTCGTGAATTTAACCATATCCATGTTTGTTCTCTTGTTTTAAATAGGATTATGTTTCAGAACTTTTATTAATGTTCTTAGTTTACAATTGTCCAAGTACCAATTAAATGCATATTTTATTTGTGTTGTTTAAGGTTCTTGTGTTTTAAATTTGTATGCTTTATAATCTATGTGAAATGTCAAATGATGAATTGGGAGAATAGATGTTGTCTATTCTTATGTATAATGATGTGGTCTTGATTCAGGATGATTGGATCAAATGATGGAAGATTGATTTTAGAAGTATACAAGACTATGTTAAAATTTAGGATGTCTCATATATAAAGAAAACTCTGCTGAAATTTTACAGAAATTTTAAGAGAGGATAAATCAATTTTAAAGGATTAACAACAATTAAAACAAAACTTGTTGAGTATTGAATGTTTATTGTGAAAATACATTAAAAGTAGGGACGCTACATTGAGAAAGTCCTTAGCATCAAAGTTGTATAATTCCCTCTTATATTTCTTTTGACACCAAGATTGCTTAATTTAGATATCTGTAGATAAATTTATTCTTAATTTACTGAGACATGTTCATGAAATTTCTAGTAAAGAAATTTCTTATTCATAGAAGAGAAAATTTCACTTTTCTCTTTCCTTTCTTTCTAAAATATATGCATAAGTCCAATCAGACCTTTTTAAGGTGAATTTTCTCATATAATTGGCTTCTAAACAGGCTTTCTCGATACCATGATCCTAAATCCAACTAGGATCAATGCTTAGCTAGAATTCAAGGATTGAATATAAATTTTTCTCTCCAAATTACATAATTTCATGAATTTATTTCTTGCTACATAAAATAGATAAAAAAAAATAAAAACTATATATAAAAAAAACTAAAGATAAAGTAGCACAAAATTAAGGGTTAGAATACAGTAAAAATGACATAAAAAATAAGTATATCAATTGTGTTGGTTGTTTTGATTTGGGATTATGGTAGCAACATTTTATTTATAGGACACTGATGTATGGATGGCTTTCATGATGGTGAGCATATGCTTCATGATTGGTTCAATTATGATGGATGTTTAGGTATGGTTCATGTTGGTGGTCACCAAAAAAGATAAGAATGGATGAATAATGTGTTAGGTGAAAAAATGATTGGTAGTGTGGAGGTTTATAGGTTGTTGTGGTTGCTATTTGATGGAGAGGGAAGAACGATAGAAGAGAAATATGGTTGTGGTGGTGGTGGTGGTGGTGGTGGTGTGGCTTCTTTTGAGATTAAAAAAAATATAAAATTTATTTTGAGATGAAAACAGAAAAAAAAATAAAGAAAAGAAGTGTTGTGGTAAAGAAGCAATATATGAAGAACAAAAAACAAAAAAAGGTTAAAAGTGAGGACCACTATGAATTGAACAAAGCAGTAAACCACAATAAATTTGAGTTTGGCATTACAGTAAATTAAATAATGTTTTTTCTATTTTCCTTTAGCTTTGTTTATAATTTATGATTTACATAACCTATAATGAAATGTTTGAGTAATAAACAAACAAAAAAAAGGAGTGAAGTTTGTTTTTGAGGTCATCGTTAAACCCTAGAAAACACTCAAAATTAACAAAAATCCATATTTGAGTTGTGTGCTTTGCAACCTTATGGTAGTGTTTCGTTACTGTCCTAAGAAATAAGAGACAAAAACAGTAAAGACAAAAATATATTTAGTTAAAAAGATAAAGACATATAAATAAAAATAAATCTGTCTCTAAAACAATCTTGAAGTGAATTTTTGTACTTCCAAAACAAGAGTTATAGAAGGTACATGTCTTTGAGGATAATATTTTTTTTATTTCTAAAATATCCTTGTAAAAAACTTTTAATTTCAAAATTATTCTTTAAAGGCATGTAAGAATAAAAAATGTTATTATCATAGTTTTAAAACCCAATTCGATGGTCGATTTGGGGCTAAGCCCGGGGCAAGAGTCAAGTTGACCTAGGTTGACCCAAGTTAGCATAAGAATAAAAGTGATTATTATCATAATTTTAAAACTCAATTTGAGGGTTGACCCAAACCCGAGTTGACCCAAGTCAGCATAAAAATAAAAATAATTATTATCATAATTTTAAAACTCAATTTGAGAGTTGGCCCAAACCCGGGTTGACCCAAGTAAATGTAAGAATTAAAGTGATCATTATCATAGTTTTAAAACTCGATTCAGGATCGGCCTAGACCCGGGTTGACTTAAGTCAGCGTAAGAATAAAAGTGATTATTATCATAGTTTTAAAACTCAATTTAGAGGTTGGCCCGGGGCAAGGCCCGATTCACGAGTGTGGTTGACCATTAACCCGAATTAACGTAAGGACAAAATGATTATTATCATAGTTTTAAAACCTAACTCGAGGGTCAATCAAGGCAAGATCCATATAAAAGGTCAAGATATGGATAAAAATGATTATTATCATAGTTTTAAAACTTAACTAGGGAGTCGACTCGAGACAAGGTTTAAGTCATGGGTTGGAAGATTAACCTGTCAAGTCGGTCCTGATTTTATAACTAGGATTATTATAATATTAATAATTTCAGCACTCAATATAAACTAAAGCAAAACAAATATCTAATTATTATTTTTAAATATGTAAGTTTAACAACAATACATATTAATGGTAAAATGCATTTTATTTTATTTTATTCTGTCTTATCCATTATAACCAAACATGATACAAAAACAGTCATTTTATCTTGTACATCACTACTAGTCACAATTATGTTTGCCTTCTTTTCTATCTTGTCTATATTGATTCCATTGTTTTTGTTTTTCTATTTTGAAATAGTAACTAAACACTAACTATAAATCCTTAATCATATCTTGATTTTGGGTGACCTTTGCTCTAAGGAAAGCCGAGATTACATACAATCAGAAGCAACAAAGATTTGATAACAATAATATAGTATAAAGGCTTTATATGCCTCGAATCAACACCATCTTGGTAAAAAAAAAAAATTATAAAATTTCTCAACTTATAACTCTGAAAAGTATAAAAAAAACTTTCAAGATTTTGTTATTTGCAAATTTAGTACAAATTTCATGCTATTTGATTTACTTTATATGGGAAGTCAAAATTCAGATATAAATATGTTTGAATTCTTTTTAAAAAAATAAAAAAGCAATATAGGCATGAAAAAAAAATACACAAGACATCCAATAAATAAATAAATAAGCATTCATGTAACTTTAAGATTCCACTAGCTGTATTAGAAGTGAGGATTGGATCCAATAGTTTGGTTGGACCAAAAAATCTATCTAAACAATTTCTTTTAAAAAAGAAATTGAACTAAAATAAATAAAAGAACTAAACAAACTGGTTTGGCTTAGCTTTATATTTGTTAAAACCGAATAATTTCAATTTAAATTAATGTTCCTTCTGTTAGGCTATTTTTTTATAAACTTTAATTTAATGTTACTTTATTTCATAATGATTTTTTTTATTTGTTTTGTTTTGATTTGGTAGAGTTGTTTTTTTAAAAAACATTTAAAACTAAAATGAATTGAACCATGGAGGAAATTATATATTTTCTATCACTTATAACCCTTTTTAACAACTGTCGAGTTTTTCTTTTTTGAAGAGGTTTCGTTATCTAGGATGAACACTTTCATGATATAAGAGTGTGTTTGGTTTGGAGGTGGTTTTAGTTTTTTTTTTTATCCACACAAAAAACATGTATTTTTATCTTTTAAAAACGTGGTTTATGCTTTAAAAATATTATACCTTTAAATAAACAACCACCACACCTCCAAACCAAACATTCTTTAAAACTGACAATAACCAATGACTTTAAACCATTGTAAAAAAATAAAAGTCATGAAGATTATGCTGCTGGATATAGTGTCATCTTCACATTGTAAAAAATATTATGAAGGTTGCCTTACCAGGTGTTTTTAATTTTTATTTTATATTTTTAAAGGATGTGCTATTTTTAATAACACGATTCTTTATTTATTTATTAAGATTTTATCAGAATATATTAAGTTTTTATCAGGTTGTTCTGCTACTAACCAATGTTATGATTGGAAACGTGGTGCATACCATGTTCCATAAAAATTTAACTTTTTTATGTTAAACAATAATTTTTTTGTGTGTTTTGGATAGTTTTGATGCGCTGATCTTAAAAATAATTTTTAAAAATAAAAAAAATATTATTTTGATATATTTCGACATGAAAAATATTTTAAAAAACAATCACAACCACACTTCCAAACAGGCAATTAAAACTAGCTATCCAACCTCTACCATTCCCCGTTCCTATTTTTTTTAACGATGCTGATTTGCAAAAGAAATTCTCATTTGAACTATTATTAAATATAAATAATTATTTATATAATATCTGAGATTTATTGATCATAAAATATTATAAACTTGTATAAATTTTAAATTTAAAAAACTTTTATTTATTAAGTATGTTAGCCCAGGGAGTTTTAATTCGAATAAATAAATTAAAAAATAATATAAAATTATTATTAAAACCAAAACTAAAAACTTAAATTTTTGACCATGATTATTTGACATGTTGGCAACTTGTTTTATGAAAAAAAAAAAAAAACATTTGAGACAATTGGTGCTCACATGTTCGCGATCTGCGGATGAGAAACTGGTGGCGAAGTCGGTCTTTTTAGCCATTTATATTTGGAGAATCGGGACCCCATGCCTTTAAAAGAAAAGAAAGCTAGATGCCAAATTGAAGGTTGGTGTGTTCATTTAATAACAATATACAATAGGCTTCCCATTTATTGCCATCATCGCCTACCGGCACAAGAATGAATTCGGTAGGGCCATCCCTCACGTCAAGATGTCGATGCGATGCAGGTTTTTGTTTCTTTTTTTTTTTTAATAAAATCAAATAACAATTACACTGGGAAATACAAGCTCTCACTCTCGACACGTGTGTGATGAAATCCTGAAGAATTAATTATATGCTTAAGACTTTTATGTAATGTGTGTGTTGATTATTTCGCCGTATCTTCTAGATTCTATTTCTCCAACGAAGAGAATTCCTAAGAGATTTTGGAATCAATGGTTTAAAATTTATTTTTAATATTCTTGTATTAAAATAATATCAAACAAACAAATTCAAATATTTTCGAGATTTTATTTCTTTAACAAAGAGAACTTTTGACAGATTTTGGAATCGAGCATCATTATATTAAAACGATTTAAAATTATAAAAAAATTAAAAATTTTAAAAAACATATTTTGAATGAAAAAACAAATACGTTCTTCCAGTTAACCATTTTAACTCTTGTTGGATCTTGAAGATTCTACTTCCCTAACAAAGAGAACTCTTAAGAGTTTTTTGGAATTGGAGATAGTTGAGTTCTTCGTGATCATTGATGTAGAATTTATTTGGAATTGTGGTAATGATAGTAATTTAAAATATTTTTTGTTTAAAAATGTATTAAAATAATATTTTTTTATTTTAAAAAAATTATTTTTGACATCAGAACATTAAAATAATCTAAAAAATAAAAAAAAAATTATTTTAAATAAAAAATAAATTTAAAATTTTTAAGAACATGATTTGCTCAACGTTCCTAGAAGAATCCATAATTGGTTTGTACTTTACTTGGAAGGTTGCTGTTAGCGGCAGAGTGTTCGAAAAATTCGTTTTCTTTATTTTTTTCCCTTAAATTCTGAGATAAATATTCAGAAGATTTGTTAAATTTATTGAAATAGATCTTAATGATACGCGGTGTGCTTTTAGAACTATTGAGGGGAAAATTAAATTTGGAATGGACATGAAAATTATCTCGAGAACAGCCTTTATTATTAAATAAAAAAGAAAAAGAAAAAGAAAAACATGGCAAATTAAGTTACAAGTAGAGCCAGACATGCATCCATGTCAAGAATTGAATGGTGGTTGAGTTGAGTTGAGTTGAGTTGGGTAAGGCTTTTTGTATATTAAGATTACCATTAGTGCTGACTTCTTGTTAAGCCTAACGGCCACGCTGCTTCGACCTTCGGTTTCTC
>Ga0325402_1004054_pt1 | contig 13444 bp, 4 predicted proteins | sample PopdelMetagenome_22_FD_207212 | JGI IMG/M metagenome (GOLD analysis project Ga0325402, IMG submission 207212) | Populus deltoides microbial communities from Bellville, Georgia, United States - Xylem-PdKOR-R3 | ecosystem: Host-associated > Plants > Phyllosphere > Stem > Wood/Secondary xylem... | reverse complement strand
TCTTTTTTGTTCCAACTTCGACAGAGTAGGTGTTGTTGGATTGGAGGTCGATGAAATCTCCGAGCGCAGGGGATTCGGCGTCTAATCGAGCTCGCAGACCGGCTAGGGTTTCGGGGAATTGTGGGTGCTGTTTGGTAGAGGATTCGGTTGTGGAGGAGGAGAAATTGCAATTTTTGGCTTTGGTGGTTGTGGATTTGAGGGTGCGAGTTGCCAAGGATGTGAAGCGTGATTGCATTGTTTGATTCGAATTGAAAGAGGGGGCGGTGCCTGGTGCTGGTGCTGGTGCTGGTGCTGGTGCTGGTGAGGGGGGAGGATAGGGAGGGAGGGATTTTGGGTGGGTTAGATTTGGTTGGTTGGTTAATTGTGGCCTGTGGGTGGGGATTTGCAGTTCGCGGACTCCCTAGATGGTTGGTAGCAATTTTTTTTGTTTTCTTTGAAAAAATCTTAACTGCAGTGGAATTTATTTTAAAAAAAAATAGAATCTCGTGTATTTCAAATCCTCTTAATTAAAATTTAATGAAATCGCAAATTTAAAATGTGTAAAACTTTAAATTTTAAAATGGATTTAATCTATAAAAATTGTATAAAAGTAAATATAAGGGAACGCTATAATGTAACACACTAAAGCGTAGAAATTAATGTTAAAACTAATTTTTTTAAAGTAATTTATTCTTTTTTTAATATCTTTAAAGAAATAAAATGAAAATAATATAAAAAATAAATTAAATTAAATTTTTTTTCTTTAACTTATTTATCAATTGAATTTAAATTAAATACTATATTAAATTTAATTATAATGTAATTTTCAAATGGCCTGTTAATTGATTTATATTTTAGAAATCTCAAGAAGTAAATGGAAAGTTTAGTTTCTCTATTTGTTGTTGAATAATGTTGGGTGTACAAGTATTTATTTGAAATTGCGAATCACTATGGTTATTGGATACCTAAATCAACATTAACTAAACTAATAATTATGAATCTCAAAATTAAAATATGTTTTTCAAACTTAGAGAGTATTTGGAGCTATCTCTTTTTATTTATACAAGTGTTGAAACTTATAATATCTTTTTATAAAAAAAATTAATATATTTAAAGTTTTATTTCTCTTTTTCATATAAAGTTGAATTCACATGTCATTATTATAATAGAATCTTAATAATGCGGATCTGTATTTTAATGAAAAAAAATCAATAATTCAAATTAAAGGCTCAACAATATTAATTTAATAAGTTAGTTTTATTTTAATTAAAAAAAATAAAAGGATTAAAAAAAAAGGATCATGACAACTTGGGGGAAAAAACCCTTAAATGATGAAATTAGATAAAAAAAATCATAAAAATAAAGTTAATTTGAGATAGCATGATAAATATGTAATCTAAGAATGAAAATAACCTTGGATCAAATGCAAAGGTTTCTTTGACTATAAAGGCATTCAGTAATCTAACTATGCTTAAAAAATGAAAACCTAAAATTATCACTACACGGCTGGTTTAAGTTTTATTTTCAGGGGTACTTTCATCTTTTTACTATTTATTAAAAAAGGAAAAGTCTCTCATACCCAATCAGCTAGCCCAATTGTTTTTTGTTTAAGGAAAAAAAATATAAATCTACTATTATAATTCATAATGAAATTGAGTACATAACTATAATATAGAAAATATTCTTACCTCCTTTTTCTTTTAGTTTATTTTGTTATATTTAGATGAGTGTAAAAAATATAAAGCCAATTTATGAAGTCACATTTATTAAAGGGGAGAGGTATTTTAAATATATATTAGATTGAAACCAAAATTATTGAAAAAAAGCCTGATTCATTAAAATTAGAAAATCAAGAGCCTAAAAAAAATATTAAAATTATAGTTTAGGTGAGTTGGTTATACATTTTTAATAAATGTTGATTTTAAAAGATACCTTTCAATGAAGATTGAATTGTGTAGATTGAATTCATGGTATGTTTGCTTGATTTGTAGAATATCATGTGATCAATATGTATTTGATCTTTTATGTTTCTTTGTTAATATTTATTTCTTGATTTTTTTACCTTTATTTTCATTTTTAGCTTGTTATAACTTACAATTTCAACTTTAATCTTGATTTTTAAAAAATTCAAAGTTGCAAATACAAATATTGTAATGGTAAGATTCATAAACAAGTTTTAATAGTGTTATTAAATTTTTCAAATGTTAGGATCCAAGGGGCATTAGTTAGTTTTAAAGATTGGTCTTCTTTAGTACAAGGTTTTTTTGGACCTCAAGAAATAGGCTCAAACTCATGGAGTGAAGGAAAATCACCAAGGACACAAAGGAAAATCATCAATATATACCATATGCAAGAAATAAAGAACAAGTCTAAAGCTGGTCGTCATTAAAAGTTGAGCATAAAAAAAAACGAGAAGAGAAAAGGAAATAAAAGGAGTAAACACAAACCTCATCTTTTAAGCTTGATCTCTACAAGCTCGACCTTAAGAATGAAGGGGACTACCAACTTGTAGTATAAGAGAACATTCCATCAAAGATAATGTCTCAAGTACCTTTAAGAATAGAACTGATACAAGAGATTTTTAAAAGAAATTGTTTTTTTTGTTTTTTTCTATTTAGTTTAGATAAATATTTTTTATAATATTTTTAATCTAATAAATCAAATATTATATTGGTAGTTTTATTTTTTTCATTTAATTTAGGAATCCATATTATCACTTTATAATTATTTATTAGAATCTTTTTTTTTAGAAAGACTTAGGACTAGTATAAATATGGTTATTTAGCTTGTATTTCAATGGATTACATCAAAGAAAAAATTTAAGTAATAAACAAAAATTAAGGCTCTAGTTGTTGAGACACTTTTTCGATAAAATTATATCTTTCTTTATGCTTGCTTTCTTCTTGTCAGGTTCAAGTATGGTGGTTGGTATCAAAGTCCAATGATTCCTAATGGTTAGTTGTTTGTTATGTGTTGTTAAATAATCATAAGTGGAAGAGGTCACAGAGGTGTTCATGTAGGAGGGGATGAAGAGGTTCCTCCTAAGAAAAGAGACATCTCGGAACTAGTAATAAAAAATATGTAGAGACAAATTGAAAAATTAACATGTCATTAGCGATGATGAGAATTCTAAAGAATCGTGAAGAAAGTGATCATAAATCCATATCTAGTCTTATAAATTTGTTTCAAAGGCAAGAATAGAGAATGCAACCTCTACTTATTTTTTATTAGGTATGCTACAAAGCTAAGGAATTCATTGATTGGATAAATGAAGTGGAGAGAAGTTTTTTAGTGTAAGTAAGTCTTGGAGCAGATAAGGGTAAAATTAATCAACATTATATTAAAAGGGAAAGCTTTTGTATGGTGGGAACAAATAAAAAAAAAACTCAAAAGAGACGATGAAATTTAAAGATTAGTGACAGGAAAAAGATGAAAAAGAATATGAAAAAGCACTTACTTCATTTCGGATACACTCATACTTCATACCAACAACTCCACATATTAAGACAAAAAAGGAAGCATGTTAATGAATACACTAACAATTTCTATCAACCGTGGCAAGGAGTGATTTGTCAAAAATAATAATGGAGTAGTTAATGACCAAATACTTGAGTGGATTACAATAGTTCATCTAGGATGTATTATGCTTACAATCTTTATGGATGGTTTTAGAAGCCTATGAAAGGGTTTTCACTATGGAGAAACAACAAACTACTAGAGTAACAGTTCTTATTTAAAAGCTTTTAACCTAACTCTTCTCCTAGCTCGAGTTTTAGATTAAATAGTGTAGGAGCTACCTTGACGTGACCTAGTTGAATTGGTAAGTCTAAAGAAAAAAAAATCAAAGGAAAAAAAAAAAGAAACCATACAGGTTTACAAGTGTTAGCTTGCAAAACCGATGATCTAGGTCATGGATTCCACTTGGTTTAATTACTTTTTATTTTATTTTATGATAAGATAAAACAAACCAAAAGCTAATTCAAAATTAACCAAATATAGAAGGATAACATTGAACATAAAATTTCATAAAATTCCAAAATTGAATAATGAAATTGAAAAAAAAAAGAACTCATGGGAGCAAAGCCTGGATGGCCCAAGTGTGTAGGCCTGAGTCAGTTCTGTATGATTAGGCAAGTATTTTTTTTTTTCTTGTTTTGGGTTTACCCCCTATTTATTAAAAAATATAAGCATCAAATGGCGTGTTTCCTGCTATGGCAAATGATGTATTGTCTGCTAGGCTACAACCTAAATTTTGGCCACCGCTTGAATTTTTAGGTGAAAAATTCATTTTCCAACCTTCACCTAAAACCACCTCCCAATCACCCTAAACCACCTAATAACCTCAAAACTATATATAAAAAAAAATTTAAAATTCAAATGAAAGAAAAAGATTTAAATCGAGCGTAATCTTTTTTTCAAGGATGTTTGAAGATAAACAACCATCATTAAACTCTCTTCGTTGAAAAAAACTCGTTGACACAAAAAATGAGTTTTGTTGTTGAAAAGTAGACAAACCGATAATTTTCTCTATTTTTATTTTTTTTGATAAGTTTTTCTTTCCTCTCTAAACTAAGGACAAAAAAAAATAAGTTTTTTGCCAAAATTAAACTTGTTGTACATTCATGGTTGATCATTTATTTTCTTTATATTTTACATTTTAGTTCTCTAACTTGTAATTTGGTAGTTTTACCATAATTCCAAACTTAATTTCATCTAATTAGGATTGATAAGGATGTAATTGCAAGACTAAATAATTTTAAAAAATAAAAGAAAAAAAAGGTGCTTCATTGTTCATATAAATAATGAAGCACCATATTTTTTCCCATTTTCTTTAGAAGTATGACTAGCTATGGACCCACGTTATGATGCAGGTATGATTTTTTTCATAACAAATGATGCCTATGTGTCAAAATTGAATATGAAACCAAGATGTAACTCAATTCCTAACCCATTAAATATAGAAAGATGAGATTAAGTGAAAACAAAACACCTAAAAAAATTTGTTTTAGTCATCTTATTAAGCATGACAAACCTATAACCCCAATATTCAGGACCAAGCCAGCTCGTGTTATCCTGCTAAACTTATTGTTCAGATCATGAGATCGGAATAATCTAAAAGAAAAAAAAACAATGAAAATCACAAAGCCCATTTAAAAAAAAAAAACTATAGTCAACTCACGTGAACATTTCAAACAAGTGACCCAAATCATTAGACCGGAAGCACCCTATCTGAAAAAACCATGAAACTCAATTCACATTCAATCAAATATTTAAGGATAAAATTGAAAAAAGAATTTAAATTATACAAAAGGATTCAAAACAAAAAAAAAATATCAAATATAATATTGAGGATCAAAATTGAAATACAAAATAAATTTGTTCTATGATTGAAGGGTAGAATTGAAAAAAAAAATCAATTTAACAAAAGGATAAAAAAGTCAAAAGAACAAGGATCAAAATTAAAATAAGAAATACAAATAATTTTTTTTATTGAAGGGTGAGATTGATAAGAAAATCTAATTTAACAAAAGACCCAAAAAAAAGAATGAGAACCAAATTGGAAAAATAATATATGATAAATTGGGATTGAATGATGAAATTTAAAATCAATAAAACTTTTACAAAGGGACCAAGAATAAAAATTAGAAATCAAAAGAATAAGAACTGAAATTGAAACACCAATAACAAAGCGGATCGAGCTGTACTTTTTAGGAGAGAAGAGAGAAAAGAAAAAACAATTATTTTATTGATGACAAATCACCCCGCCGTTATTTACACATGTCGCACCACAAGAGAAGGACTCAACAATGCTTCCAAAAATGATGGAAGGACATTTTTTTGCTACTAAAAGGCATCTCACATGCATGCACTTGCACCACACATGCTAACATGTTTTTTTTTTTTTAATTTAAATAATATTTAATCTATGCAAAAAGATCAAATTACCCTTTATGAAACCAGTAATAACAAAAAAACAATTGTAAAAAGACTAAAAGGCCCTTATACGCATCTTTTAATTTTTATTTATTTCAATGGCAAAATTATCTTTGCTATGCTTTAAAAAAGTAAAAAAGAAATAAATATCATTGTCTATAAAAAAAAATTTACTCATTTTAACGTGCTTAAAAATAGAAAAAAAAAACATATATCCTTATCTATTTTTTAATAACCAATGAATTTTGTGAAAAAAATCTAAATATATCTGATTTATTTTTTTAAAAAAAATATCATAATACTATTCCTGAATTGATACAAATTGATATGTATCTACAATATTTTTCATTACACAATTAGCTTTGTGTTAAAAGATAATATTAACTCCAATGGTCGTATCTTTGTCATTGATTTGACCTTGTGCGTGTAAATTATTCTAGAGGATCATTATTATCGGTGACCAAACCAGGTACATTCCTTATTAATTAGGGTTTGTCTTTGATAGAATAAAAGAAAAGGGCTTAATCTTAACCTAAAAATCGAGTCAAAATATCCCTAACCATTAATAATTTATTTCAATAAACATCATTTGTTCTAAACTCAAATGCCCCCTGTTTCATTTTATATTTATAATAATAATAATAATAATAATAATAATAATAATAATTTATGTGTAGACTAGAAAAATAATAACTCTAAAATAAGTAATAAAAAACTGAAAATAATTAATATTCTTTTCACATTAGACTTTTCCAATTATTAAACACAAATAATAAATTTAATCACATGCTCAAACTGAATAAAAAAATAATCAAAATCCTAACATATCGTATCATATAAAAAGAAAACGCAAATTTGTTTTATAAAAACCCTGATAGCTCTTTTACTTTTTTTTTTTATTATTATTAATATAAACTTTAAAACATGTGGGATTTAAAATGAACATGTATTGTGGATCAAAAGACAATTAACTTTAAACTTGTACAATTACTTTTCACGACTTTTGATTGTTGCTCTGCTTTTCGTTTAAGTTACTTTTATATATATATATATATATATATATATATATATATATATATATATATATATATATATATTAAAACGTGAGAGAAAAACACTGTGTATTTATTGTAGACATAGACTCATTATATTATGGAAGACACTATAGATATAGAATGTTTGCACTATAGCGCATATGAGGGCGTTGTCTTTTATGTTTGTAAGTCAGAAAGGGTTTGCTGGGTCGTTCTCCTGTGATGGAGCTCTAAATAAATTTTTTATTCAAATAATATACTTTATATATATGTGTGTGTGTGTGTGAGTGAGAGAGAGAGAGAGAGAGAGAGAGAGAGAGAATTTTGTAACAATAAAATCCATAAAAAAGCAATTCATAAATATTATAATATAATATTATTTTGGGCCACTGATGCGGGGTTGTTCTGCCAAATATGACCCAATGATGTCGGGCCCTGCTGCCCAGTAGTATTGAGCCCCGATGGATACCTAGTTGTTAGGTCCTATTGCCAAGACCCAAGTTCATTGGATCTGGTTGTCGCTAAACCCAATGATGGTGGGTCTAAGTGCCCAGCAGGCCTCAATAGCAGTGGGCCCAGCTAAACCAGGATCTATTAAAATGTGGGTCCTGCTTTTACCAGGGCCTAGCAGCAAAGGTGGGCCCAGCTACCAGCAGGACCCACTGCTGATGGGTATTGCTGACAACAGGACCCAGCAACGGTGAGCTCAAAGCTATGAATAAGACCCATTAAAAGTAGGTCATGTTGCCACTAGAACCCAACAACTGTAGACCTTGCTGCCTGCAGGACCTGCCGTTACTGGGTATTACTGTCAGCAAGACCCAGTAACGGTGGACCCAGAGCTACGAGCAGGACCCACTAAAGTTGGGTCATGCTGCCACTTGGACCTAGCAGTTGTGGGGCCCTGTTGCCACCAGAACCCGGTAGTGTTGGCAGGGTCTGTTTTATTTGAAATTCGAGCTTGTAATTGGGCTAGAGGAAACTGGTTGACTCGCCGGGTCAACCTGACACTCAGGCGACCCGGTAAAAACCCAGTAGAGTTCTTTTTTTTTAATTTTTTTCCTCTTACCTAGAAACCTCTTTTTCATATTTTTCAATTGATTACTAATTCACTTCAAAGTTCATTATATTTTTTTTTATCATGACCCGAGTATTCCCACCCTCTTTTGAAAGGGTTGGATGAGTCCCATTCGGGGTGCGTGGCTGCCCCACAACAAGTGTGCTTCATGGGGATCGAACTTGTGTTCTCACCCTTATGGTGATCTAGCGGTGCTTTAACCGCTAGACCAACACTGCATTGGTAAAGTTCACTATATAAATACTAGAAGAATGTTTTTATTTTTTCAATGTGGGATTTGAAACCCTTTAGGGTATATGATCCATGTTCACAAGAAAAAAATTATTTTTTTCAAATGTGGGATAAAAAAAACTTTTTTTGTTTAAATACTTCAACTTAGAAGAAAAGGATAATATTTTTTCAATGTGGGGATAAAACATCTTTTGAGGTAATCTTTTAAACTTAATTGTTTACAACATGTATAGTCTATATCCACATGGATTATTTCTTGATTTTTTCATATAAAATATTAAAACCTAAAATATATTTTTTTCATTTTTCCTGGTTTGACCCGAGTCAACCTGTATACCCCAGGACCCGACCCTTTGGTCGAGTCAACCCCCAAGTCGGGTTTGATAACTATGGTTGTCATGAAAACATATTTTTTTTATCTGTTATATTTTTTTAACTATCAAAATGCGTTGAAAAAGTCTACATAAATAATTTTTTATAAAAAATAAAAATATTTGACCCGCAGCAGAGTGCGGGTTATATAGCTAGTTGTTGTTCTATATATTGTGGACCGTTACCGTGTATATATATCTGCCTCCTTTTTTAATTCTTAAACATTTTTTTATTATGATAAAAAACTATTTTTTATTATTTATTTTTTCAATATTATGATCACACGGTTTAAAGTCTAATAATTTGTTTTGATTCACATGCTATATCATATTTGTAGTGCCAAAGGTTCACTTGCTATATGGTATTTGTCATGCCAAAAAATGGTATGTCATATGAAATATTTAGATATTATTTTAATATTTTTATTCATTTTAACTTGTTTTTAAGATTATAATAAGCTTTTATTTTGAAAAAAAATGCTTTTAATTAAAAAAATAGTTTCATTAAAACAGTAAAGATATATTTTAATAAGAAAATGAAATTTAAATTGAAAAAATATATTTTTTGATTTATTTTGAATGATTAAAATTTTATTAAACCTTTATTTATAAAAAAAAAACACAATGCTAACAATAAATTATGTCATTTTTGTTAAGAATATTAGGGCTTTTATGTTGATATTATCGATTGTTTTGTTGATAATCATGTATTAGCACGGTAAAAAATATAAAAATAATTTTCTCATTAATATTAATTGAGAATAAAATATATCTTTTCTTAATTTTTATTGTCTTGTTTTATATATTTTTCTAAAATTTATTATTCTCATATTTGTTTCTTCACATGGGTGCATAAAAATAATCGATTCATTATTTTTTTAATTTTTTAATTTAAATTTGTTTTCACAATTATAACAAGTGTGTGCTTAAAAACAATACATCTCATTAAAAAAAACATATTTGAATCAAAATAAAAAGGTAATAATTAGATAAGAAAATTAAGTTTTTGGTTAAAAATATACTTTTTTTCCTTTAGTTGAAATTGTTATAGTTTGTTTTTTCCTCATTATTGCTTTCTATTTAATGAGCTATGTTGCTAATAAAAAAAATGTTTTATTGTCAAAATAAAAAAAATATATGAATTTGAAAAGATAATTTTAATAAAAAAAATACATCTTTACTCCATAATGTTATTCAATGACTTTCCTATAAATGTATGTTTCTATTATTATATAATTAAATAAAAAAATAGATTCTAAAAAGTAAAGTTATTAAACCTAACTAGCCTATGATATATGTTACTGTTAGGTGGTTTAATCTAGATTAACTTAATTCAATTCAAAATGTTGTCATTTTAATATTTTTTAATAAAAATATATTAAATTAATGCTGTTTTGATTATTTTTTTAAAGTCAGATCAAGCTTTGATTGGGGTTAATAACGCCACGAAAAGAACCTCATATCAACCTATTAAGTTTAGTCGAGTTTAATAACATAAAAAAAATCCCCTTATAAATAGTCTAAAATACTAAAAACATTAGTAGGCCAGTAAAGTATAACATAAATCTTCACAAATTATAAGGAGAATAGAGAAAAAACAAAGAAAAAAACAAAATGGCTTGGAGGCACACTAAAACTCCAATGATAACAACATCTGTATTATTGTATAGATCTCGACAAAATAAATCCAATTATTCCTAAATGGATCTCCACTCCTAGTGTTTCACGTCTAGCTCCTTACCACTAAGGCAACAGTTGGCAGTTGCTTCGATGTTAGAGCGGGTGACACGAGTTGTTTAAAGGCAAGTGAGCCCCGTTATTTTTGGACAGTTCATGCGACCATTCTAGTCCCTGTTAGCATGGACGGGTCCAGTATGTGGGCAATGTCGGCACATTGCTCTATTATGGTTTAAAACTTTAGGATAATTAAAGTTTGGAAAGGTCATGCGAGAATATCAACAGTTTGGCAAAAAAATAACATGTAGGTTCATTAATGACATTTTCATAAATAAGCTAGAAAACTAGAAATTCAGTTTTTTCTTCCCTTTTAAATTGTCAGCCAGTGCTAGAAAAAATTAGAAGAGAAAAAAATTGAGAGCTTCCTTACTAAGTGTGTGTTTGGTATTGCGGTAGCTATTGTGGTTGTGATTTGAAAAAAGTTGTTTTATAAAAAGTACTTTTAGTTGAGGTTAGTTTGAAAAAATAGGTGTTTGGTTAAAATTATGGTTGGAATTGAGGTTGAACAAAAAGTAGTTTAATGTGTTTGGTTAAGAATGCTTTTGGAATTAAGGTTATAAAATAATTTAAAAATTATATTAACATTGATGGTTTTTAATTTAAATGTTATAGATTTAACTATTGCTATTGCATCATAAAATAAATAATACTTTATATAAAATATTTTTTATTGTTCCATTACAATTCCATCAAGTATGAAATACATCCGACAAGGACTACAGTTTTTTTGATTTCTTAAGCACGCAACAACATCAAGTAAAATATAATCAGGAACAAAATTGGAATTGCGATCAAATTCTGTAAATGTTACATCATCAAGCGATCTTTGTTTAATTTATGTAGTTTCATTAAATAATGTTAAACACTAGTTTTTTGAATAAAATTAAAAAAATAAAAAATAATTTTGATTTTTTATTTTACTAGATCAAACCTGTTTAAATACATTTTAAATTTTGGACCGGAACCGGTTCAGTGGAAATAGTGTAGCACGCGAACAGTGCAGCAAGCTGCACTATTCCTGCTAATTAATTAGCAGGATGTTCGCATGCAGCAGAAAGGCAAGAACGCGACGAGAGAAGCAGATAATTTGTGCTTCAACAAAACAACGTTTTCGACGCAGTTAATGGTAGAGCCCACGTACAAAAATCACGGTTGATTTCATAACCAAACACTATATTTTCACTGTTACATAACAAACACAGGTGTTAACGCTTAGACAAACGGACCCTAAAACCCTAAAAAGAAATCAAGATTTAAGGCAATATAGATTAGGGAGTGGGTATTGAACACATATAACTTAAGAATAAGAGGTAACTTAAATGAGGGAATGCAGTAGAGAGAGGAAACTAATAGCATTAAGAGAGAGAAAAGGGAGCAAAAAAACTCTAACTGGTTAACATTCAGATATACCATTATCGAGTAAGATGTTATAAACTTGATTATACAAGTTTAAGTAAATATTAATAAAATTTATGTAAAATTCTTAAATTTTGAATTAGGATTCTTAAATGTTAAATTAAGAAAAAGTGAAATTATGAAAAAATAATGTTTTTTTTTGGATTAAATAGAATGTAAATGATTTTAAATAAAATATAACTAAATAAAAATTAGATGTTTGTGATAAAAGTAGAGCCGACCATTTAAAAGGAGGGAAATGAGAATTAAATATGTGTTCTTTTTTTCTACTTTCCTCTCTTTTCAATTTAATTATTTGCACGTTGTTTTATAAATTTAAAAATACATATATGATACATGAATATTGTGAGTTTATAGATATTTTCTGCAACTCTTTTAATTATGTTATTTTTTAAAATATCTTATAAAATGTGTTATTTATTAAAAAAAATTAACTATGTTAAAATAAAAAATATTTTATAATATGATACATGGACTTTATTATCCTACTAAGTAATGTATTTTGTCCTTATAATTTATCAATGTTTAACTTCCACCCTCGCAGTATAAGATTACTTAATGTTACCTCTATAATTTGTTTTTAATTCAAATCTTTAATTTATTAAAAAATAAGTAAATAGCTAAGAAAATGCTAATCTTTTTCATATTTTTATTTTATTCACGCCTTTTCCTATAAAACCCACATAAAATATTGTAACAGAAACACTAAAAACCTGAAATACATGGTTCAAATGTTAATATTGAAAAGTTAGGCTGGTTAACAATTAGGGGCAAGGGTAGAACTTCTTGGAAATTAAGAGGGTAACATTGAGAAATTCAGAACTATAAATATTATAGAAGTGAAATATTGATGAAGCTACAGAGGAAATATGAAGACCGCATCCTTCCCTTTCTTACGTCATCTCTTTGGAAAAAAGTAAAAACTAAAAACCATACCTTTCTTTCCTTGTCCTTTTTCTGATGAACCAAACCCACTCCACAAAGTCACTACGCACAACACCACACGAAGGCACAATCTCTCTCTCCCGGTTTTTTTTATATATGTTTTCTTTACTTCTCTACCCGTATCCTCCCAGATCTCATATTGATTTCTTGTCCTACCTTTTCATATCTTTTACTTTGTGTTTTATCTCCAATCTCTAAAGGGCTGTCTTCTTCTTCTTCTTCTTCCTACAATATAATTCTGGATTTCTAGTTTTTCTTGTATTATCATATTCTTCTTACCAGATCAGTTCTGTTTCTTGAAAAAAGTTGTTTTTCCCCTAAAATTTGAGTTTTTTTTTAATATTATTATTATGGAGCAAGAATCCCAAAAGAGAAAGCTAGAAGACAGCAGCAGTAACGAGGCACAAAACACACCAATTCTTTGTGTGAATAACTGTGGTTTTTTTGGAAGCCCCAACACTAATAATCTCTGCTCTAAATGTTACAAAGAATTCCTTCTAACCCAACAAGACACAACTACAACAACAATTGATGTTCCAGTTCATGTTGCCGAAAACAGTGCAGCAGCAGCAGCAGAAGTTGAAGGGCAACAAAAAGGAGGTGAAGAGGAGAAGCGGCCGGTGGTGGTGGCAAACAGGTGCAACTTCTGCAGGAAAAAAGTGGGCTTGACAGGGTTCAAGTGCCGTTGTGGACACACTTTCTGTTCGCAGCACAGATAT
>Ga0325402_1004049_pt1 | contig 13458 bp, 17 predicted proteins | sample PopdelMetagenome_22_FD_207212 | JGI IMG/M metagenome (GOLD analysis project Ga0325402, IMG submission 207212) | Populus deltoides microbial communities from Bellville, Georgia, United States - Xylem-PdKOR-R3 | ecosystem: Host-associated > Plants > Phyllosphere > Stem > Wood/Secondary xylem... | reverse complement strand
ATTGTAAACCACGTGTACGGTAGATAATGTAAGCCGCATAAATACACAATAGGCAAACACACATAATAAAAAATTCCAGGAATGAGATAAATAAACAGCCAAGTTCACACGTTAAAACCCTAAGCAGAAGGCAAGGCACAGTCTCTCTTTATTTTTAGTCATCTCAACTTGGGCACCGCCGCTTCTGCTTCTATCTCCCCATTATGAAGGTTTTAATTTTTTTGGCCAATCTTTTTCACTACCAATCACACCAAGCAAAGTTTTCGTTTAATAAATTTGATTTCATGATTCTCTTGGTCTCATTGAGTTCTCTGCTTGTGTTTCGCAGTTCAACATCGCAAATCCCACTACGGGATGCCAGAAAAAGCTCGAAATCGACGATGACCAGAAGCTGTAAGCTTCCCCCGCCCCCTTTTTTTTCTGTCAACGTGTCTATGATTTTGTGGGTTTCGTTTTAGTTAATCAGTTCTTTTTTCTAGTCAAACTATTTGCTTTTGTAGATTAATGGGATAGATGCTCGTGAACTGGGACAAAGATGCATTATTTGGGCTGTTAATATAGTTTCTGCTTTTGAGCTTTATGATTTTTTCTGAATTTTGCAAAATGTTCAAACACAAGTCTAGCACGTCCTTATTTGGGTGAAAATGTTGTTTTAGCTAATATGTTGAAATGTGATAATGTTAGAGCTTTCTTTAGAATTTTTGTATATCTTTTCTGGATTCTGTGTTGATATTCACGTGCTTTGGTTTGGAACCTGAACATCTACTGCATCCATTGTTTAGCATTAGATTCATCATCTGTTTACACCTCAGTTAGTTTCGATAGTCAAAATGTAATAAAGTGCAATCCAAGTCCTGCAATAGGAGAATTGAAATCAGAATGAGTAAGAAAATAAATCATGATCTGATATAAAAAGGCTTTCACAATTTCTTTATGTCATACAAAAATTCTTCTTTTCAAGAACTTGTTGTTGAAAAATATCCATTTGCATGAGTTTACTGTTGAACTTCCGAAGTGAGCAAAGTGTCCATATTATTTTACCTTTTCTTGTTCGAGTGACAGTCTTCACTTGAGTAAGAAACATTAGCAACCTATATGGCGCGCCATTCTGTATCATAACTAGTCTAACATGATTACTGTAAATGCATTTAGCAGTAACCATTCTTTGACAGTAGTCAACAGCAAGATCAGATTACTATGTTTGTGTGTTTAGTGATTGCTATTTGCAATTCTAATTCTGATTTTTTATCATTTTTAAATCTTGCCTCTGTAGACGGGCATTTTTTGACAAGAGGATCTCACAGGAGGTCAGCGGAGATGCTCTTGGAGAGGTATGCACATTCTGGTTTTCCATACAGTGAATGTTTATATTAGTTGCATGTTTCCCACCAATTATCCTCTGGGTTTGATAGGAATTTAAGGGCTATGTTTTCAAAATCATGGGAGGCTGTGACAAGCAAGGATTTCCCATGAAGCAGGGAGTGCTAACCCCTGGTCGTGTCCGTCTCTTGCTTTACCGAGGTTGGTGACCACTTAAATGCTAGACCAAGTTATGCTCTCTAAATTGCTAAACATTCTTGGTAAATTGTCTGCTAAAACCTTATAGCTTACTCCTGTTTGCCTGACTAATGTTAAGTTGCATTTCTGTTTTGCCTCCATAGGAACCCCCTGCTTCCGTGGATATGGAAGGCGCAATGGAGAACGCAGGAGGAAGTCTGTGCGCGGGTGTATTGTCAGTCAAGACCTTTCTGTTTTGAACTTGGTAATTGTGAAGAAGGGTGAGAATGATCTTCCGGGACTCACTGACACAGAGAAACCAAGGATGAGAGGTCCAAAGAGAGCATCAAAGATCCGCAAGCTTTTTAATCTCTCAAAGGAGGATGATGTTCGCAAGTATGTCAATACTTACCGGAGATCATTCACAACCAAAGCTGGTATGACTTGCCATTCTTATAAATGCATGTTTAATTTTTTTGTAGAAGATCAGAAGTGATGCAAGCAGCTTCTTGGGACTTGTTTGCCTTAAGCATGTTAATGTAATTAATGTCTTGTGGTTCCTGTTTGTTGCAGGAAAGAAGGTCAGTAAGGCTCCCAAAATTCAGAGGTTGGTGACTCCTTTGACTTTGCAAAGGAAGCGAGCAAGGATTTCAGATAAAAAGAAGAGAATTGCCAAGGCCAAGTCCGAGGCTGCTGAGTACCAGAAACTTCTTGCCACAAGATTGAAGGAGCAGAGAGATCGTCGCAGTGAGAGCTTAGCCAAGAAAAGGTCCAGACTTTCCATTGCTTCTAAGCCATCCATTGTTGCTTAGATCTACAAATCTCTCTAGTTGGGTTTTGGTAGCAAGAGGAATGGGGTCAGTTTTATTTTTTAAATTTGAGTTGTCATATTTTGAGGTGTTACATGAATGGTTTTGGAAGTGCTTTGACACTAGGTTCATTGGATTTGCCATGATATTATGACTCTCTGCTATAATCATTTGGAATATTTTCAAGTCTTGGTATGATTAGTTAAGCTATTCCTAATAACACTACTTCATGCGAGCCTTTTTTGTCCCGTTTCAAGTATTTTTGTCAGCGAAGTTGAATGTCAAGTGGTACTTTTGGGTCTTGATTTTAATATTCGAGCGCAGCGTAGTTAAGCTAGAGCCATTGTACCAGCACTAGCTTCTTGCTTGGAGGATTCGTGGAGTTTTGAACGGTAAGAGACTCTCAGGTCGCAGCAAAAAGTTGGTCGCTAAATTAGCTGGTAACTTCCTGACGTCAGAATTAAGTCTTGAATTACTGGCTATTTCAGCAATTAAATCCTCAACTTCCACGAAATCAGGGTCAAGAAACTCTGCTGCCAATGAATCGAGGACAAATTCTATAATATGCCATAAGGGGCATTGCACTTCTTTTTTCCGGTTCACTGAATTTTGAAAAGCACTCTATATTATGCAGTATGGTTACTGGAACCAGTAATTTCAAAGCTAAATCAATCTATAATCGCGGCAATCGTATAACTGATTTTGGTGACCGTAAATTGCATGGTAGAAGGAATTTTTTTAATTTTTTTTAATATAGAATTCAGTTAAACTTTTGCAAAAAAAAATAAAAAATGCACTGAATTTTCCTTAATAAATAAATAAATAAAGTCCATGACTGATACATGCATGTATAAATTTGTGATTGATTTCATTTTCTATTGGAATATGCATGCAGATTTATTTCAATTATGCTAAAAATATGATATTTCAGCAAGCTACAACTTGAATTGTTAGTCGTTACACGAAATCCTGTGGATTTGATGCCAACCTCAGTATGCACAGCTGCGACTCTCAAATACATGAGGAAGGTAGAGGCCCTTCACCCCACACGGCAAGCTCAACTTCTTCCCATGGCTTCGCCATTCTGAGTTCCTTCCCAACACTGAAAATAGCCCCCAAGATATTCTCTTCATGTAAAGTACAGTAGTCTTCGCATCAAGATATACAACTGGATAAATAAGTCACCAGAGTTTATTGTTGGGCTTGGTCCTTCCTCTTTTAAGCCATAACTCATGTAAATTAAGGAAAACAGGGTCAAGGACTTAAATCTTTTTAGGTAATATAGGTGATAAGGTATAAAACGTCAATTTTAGCTTTTTTTCATGTTGGTAGCCGACATGTACATAGAGAAAAAGAAAGAAGAGGGCAACTTTAATAGTCTTTCTTCAAACTTGATAAGCAATTGATTCACCGTTGGATTGAACTGAAGTTTTGACATAAGATTTTAAACACATAACACTTTTTTATGTATGGTTGAATTGAAAATTAGATGTGTCTATATTTGTATGTTCTTCTTAGAAGTGTGACTGTTAGTTTTGTGAAATTCTTCTCTGTCTCTCTTTAATGTTGATGTATTCCAAAAATATGTTGTTCTTGATGATTTGTGTTGTAACCCTCAGTTTTAACTAAGAAAGAACACTTGTGTACCTATTATTATTATTATTATTGATAGTAAGTCTTTTTTATGGACTATGGCCTCATGATTTTTTCTCATATTAGGGTTTTCCACATAAAAAACTTCAGTATTGATTTATTGTGATCATTCGCTTAGTTTGTTAATTGTTTGACCCTATTTTTAATTGCATAAAAAGGAAAAAGAATTGGGACTGTGAATTTGGTTATATTGGTATCTTTTTTTAATAAAATGGTATCAGAGTTTGGTTGTGCAAATTGATTTTCTTGTGCAGTTAAAATGAAAAAAGAAAGATTTTGGTATGATAAAACTCACTAAAGATTTTGGTATGATAAAACTCACTTCCTTTAATTATTTCTTATTGAAAGATATTAATGGAGGATCACCTTTATTGCAATGATTTAGATTTGTTGCTAGAGTGCAAAAGAAAGAAGCTTGCCGATATGGAAGAGGCAAAATGAAATGCACTTAATAGAAAAATGATTGCTAATGTTAAAAATGATGTATCTTCTAAGACTATCAATCATATTTCTCTGGAACATGACTGCTAAAAAGTTTGGAAGATGAAGAAACCTTTACTAAAGAGAGTGCACAAAACAAGACGTTTGCGATTAGAGATCTTATGAATTTGAAGTAAAAGGATGGTTAAGATGCTTCAGTGCAAGTAAATGACTTCCAAGGGTTTCTAAATAAGTTATTGTTGATGAATCTCGAGCTAACCAATAAGATACAAGCACTAATTCTATTGAGTTAATTGTTAAATAATTGGAAGACTTTGGTGGTGCCATCTAGTAAATGGACAAGTATTTCTAAGTCTTATGTACTTGTTATAAAAAACTATAGGAGAAACCAAAATAGATTTTCTCGCATCAAATGAGATAAAGAGTCTAGTGATAGAAAAAGCAAATTGAAGCACGAGGGAGATACTAATCAAAGAAGGGATTTAAGTGTTATTATTATGACAAGTTTAGACATATTCAAAAAGATTATAGAAAGTACAAATTCTTTTATGGTAGAGCATAGTTATCGTAGATACCACTTTTGATAATTATATGTTTATAAAAAGGTTTTCTAATGGTAACTTGATTATTCTTTTGCAATTAATGGATGTTATGTTGATTGTTAGCTATAATGCTAAGAAGATTCAAAGTTTAAAGGGAGAATTAATCAAGTTTTTTTATAATGAAAGATTTAGGAGTAACAAAATAGATTCTTAGCATGAAAATTACTTGTGACAGGAAGAATGAGAAAATTTGGTTATCTCAAGAGAGATATTCAATATGAGCAAGTCAGAACCTATTTGTTTTTCATTTACAAGACACTTAAAGCTAAGTTTTAAACAATGACCTTTACGTGATGAAGAGAAAAATAAAGATGAAGAAGGTTACTTATGCATCCACAGTTGGTAGCTTAATTTATACCATAGTTTACAGAAGGCTAGACGTAGATCATATTGTTGGTGTGGTTAGCCTGTTGCTCTTTAATCCTGGTAAAGAACACTAGTCGACAGTGAAATGAATACTCATTTACCTCAAAGATACTTTTAGTTTTAGTTTATGTTTTAGAAATGGTAAACTTGTGTTTGATTGATACAAAGATGCATATTATTTGGTGATGTTGATTTCATAAAGTCCATAAAGTCCACATCTGGATTCTGGATACTTAACGACCTTTGCAGGGGGTGGTTTTATGACAATCAAGATTGCAAAAATATATTGCATTATCTACTATAGAAACTGAATACATTGCTTTTATTGAAATGGGGGAAAATTGTTATGGATGAAGAAGTTCTTAAATGAACTTGGCCTAGAGAGCTTTTTGTTGCATTGTAACAGTCAGAGTGCAATCCATATAAGTAAGTATCATATTTTTCATTTTTGATAAAAACACATTGAGGTTAGATACCAATGGATTTAAAATGTCATGGAAATGAAGTCTTTTGTTGTTGTGAAAATCCATATTAATGACAATATGTCATATATGATGACCAAGTCTTTACCAAGAGAGAAGTTTGAATTCTATAGAAGACAAACAGACATAGTGAAGCCCTTTACATGAGTAGGAAGGGGAAGAATGATTAGGTTTGGTCCCTCATTTCTTAGGTCATGACCCATAAAACTAAAGGGAGAAAAAAAGACAGACTTAAATCCTTTTAGGTTATATAGGCAAATAGGTATAAAAAGCTAATTTTAGCTTATTTTCAAGTTGGTGGTTGATATATACAAAGAGAAAATAAAAGGAAAAAAAAAACTTAAATAACCTTTATTTAAACTTTGATAAGAAGTTGATTCACCATTAAATTAAGCTGAGTTTTTGTTACAAGATTTTGGACACATAACTATTCATAATGAACGGTTAGATTGAAGTGTAGCGGTGTCTAAATTGGTTTGTTCTTCACAAGTTTATGAGATTCTTCTCAATTTTTTTTTATTGTTGATGTGTTTCAATAATATATTGTTTTTAGTCCTTATTTTTAACTAAGTAATAACACTTGTTTATCTATTATTATTATTATTATTGATAATTAATCCCGTGGTTTTTCCTCACATTGAAGTTTTTCATGTGTTAATTTATTGTGATTGTTTATTTAGTTTGCTGATTGATTTATCTTATTTTTAATTGCTCAAAGTGAGAGAAAAATTGATACTTTTTATATTGTAAATTTTATTATATCAGTGCCTTTTCCCAACAGGAATTTTACATGTTGTGGGACCCATGTCAACCTAAAAGAGAGAAACAGGGAAACAAGAAAGTATTTTATAATTACGAGAGCCAATGGAAAAGAAAAGAAGAAGAAAAGGACTTCTTCCTATGAAACTAAAACACAACTGGCAGATTTTCAATATGTGAGACCATCGCGACACACAAAGTAGTGACAAAATTCACCTGTGCGCTTATTTTTTTTTTGTTTTAAAAATTATTTTTTTTTAATATTTTTTAAATATTTTCATGTGTTAATATTAAAAATAAAAAAAAAATTATTTTAATATATTTTTAAATAAAAAACATTTTAAAAAACATCGCAACCACACTTTAAATAATAATAATAATAATAATAATATTAATAAAATCTAAAAGCAACAATCTGTTTTCCCATAATATCTTTTAAAAAGATTATTAAAAAAAATAACACAAATTTTAAGAAGAATAGAGGATAAAGAAAAATCATTGGATATGATGGTATTGTTCGTTAATAAAATCAAAGACACAGAAAACAGAAAAGTCGTTTTGAAATGCAGTCTTAAACTTGTCTTTATTTCCTTGTTCTTCAAGGTCTCAAACATCATTGTCTTCCGGTATTCACACACATGATTATACAACACAACATATATAAACTGAAAATTATCATCTTACATAATACAGCTACTAATAACTTGGTAAAAATAAGGAAATTATATATATATATATGGCTGTCTGTGCCTCTTGCAGCCATTCTACAGCAATGCTGGTGCGACAGTGGATTGTGATCCAATCCTCCTCCTTCTAAGGCGCTCTGCAATGATGAATGCAAGCTCTAGAGATTGTGAAGCGTTGAGCCTGGGATCACAGTGGGTATGGTAGCGTGAACTCAAATCATCAAATGTCACAGTCCGTGATCCACCAATGCACTCTGTCACATTCTGGCCAGTCATCTCTAGATGAACTCCTCCTGGGTGGCTTCCTTCTTGCTCATGCACATCAAAGAAGGCTCTCACCTCCGCCTGCCCAATTAACGATGTAACAACATCAGTCAGGGATATGCATAATGAAAACGATGCCATCATGCTGTAAACCTCTGTTTTAAAATAATATAAACAGGCTTATCTGATAACAATGGAGAAGGGCATCATTTGCACCGAATTTCTTTTTCTGAAAAAGATTTCCTAACAATAGCATAAACAACAATCTTACAACCACCCCCCCTCTCAGAATGACCCATCACATGGGTCCGGGAATTCATTCCCACTGGTATATAGAGCACAGAGGAAAACAACATCTAATGAACATGAGAATTTTTTATTGCAAAATAGAATTCGAAGTCAACTTGCAGATAAAGATCTACTCACCTACCCACCAAAGCCATATAGTTACCTACTCCAGGGATATGATCCAACTAATCTACATGAAGGCCTCATAGGAGAAGTCACTATCTCACCTACCAACTCAGCTCAACTAAGACTCAGGCATAAACTAGTTAAGACTGGTTACACGAATCCTTTTCCTCTACTGTATTATGTATAGTACACTATCCCACCTGCCACTCCTGATTTTGATTGCCTTCATGTTTATTAATTCTAGGAAATCAAGTAGGCTCTTATTCAAAGCCACCGAATGCCCCCCCCACCATTTTCAACTTTGGAACTAGTTGCTCAGCCTCATGAATGAGCCAAAATTGATGGCACTCCTTGAAAGATAATTCAATTGCAAGAAATGATTGATATGTATGACCCATTTTACAAGGATAAGAACCCAATGGTTTCATATAAGCTCATTTTGTTGGATGCATATTAGGGAAATAAAATTTCTTTTTTCTAATTAGTTCTAGTAAACAGGGCCACAGCTAATATCTTGTACGGTTCCTTTATTTCTCCACTTGTTTTCCTCCCTCTTAATTTGATTTTTGTTTAACTCCTAGTGCTAAAGTATATGATTTCCTTCAAATACCTCAAAGCCCTTACTTAATATCACAATTTAAACCTCTAAACATTCTTTTGCCGTCTCATATGAAATCCACAAATAATGCTAATCAATTAATGCAAGCGAAGATACAAGCATCATACCCTGATGGAATCAAATGGGCGAGTTTTCAGACCGCATGGAGCCTTTATGGTGTTTCCATGCATAGGATCACTGACCCATGTGACAATTTGCCCAGCCCTGCGAACAGCCCTGATTAGATGGGGAAGCTTCACTCTCATGTTCTCAGCTCCCATTCTAGTAATAATTGTTATTCTGCCTGGTTTATTCTGGGGGTTGAAAATCTCTATGAGCTTAACTAGCTCATTTGGATTCATCTTATCACTGACCTGCAGCACAGAAGCTAGATTGCATAAAAAGTCGGAAGCACCAAATTACAAAATGAAAACTGAAAAATAAGAATAGTGATATTAAGGATCCGTTCAGATTCAGTTTGTTGCCAAGTTAAATTTGGATAAGAAATGCGTAAAAAGACGAAACAGAATTCCATAAGCATAATCACAAGAACACCAGCTTAGGCCAACATCTTAAGAATATCTGTTGATTACTTAATTTAAGGAATCTTGACAACGTTACATGGTCAGGATCACAAAAAAAAAAAAAAAAGGAAGCCAGAAACAAGGGCAGACAAAATTCCCTCAGTGGGGTAAATTTAATCCACGCAAAAGAATATGTAGGCTAAGATTGAAGTCCTTGTGGGCATTTTTACTCTATAGACCGCAATAAATTAACAGCTCAAGTGAAAAAGACCTTTGTTTACTTGTAGTATTATATTCGAAGCTATTTTCTTTGACTTGTACTTCAAAATCCTGAACTATTCTAATAGTTTTGTTCAAGTAATTTAGTATTTAAAAGCATTTTGATGAGGGAAGAACTAAAAAAGCTCCTACCCATGTCATTCCTAACCAAACTATTATACATACTATTTATTTTAAAATATCTGTCTTGTGAGTTTTTTGAATAATAATAATAATAATAATAATAATAATAAAAAACTGATCTTTCTAGCAGCCAAAAATGAATTACTAAAATATAAACTGGCTGGCTAGATTAAAAAAACAAAGAAAGAAAGTTACCTTAATTCCTAGGGGATTTGCAACTCCTCTCAAGAACTCGACATGAGCACCATCTAGCTGCCTGGTACGCTCTCCAACCCAGAGAAAATGGGCTGAGCAGTCATAGTAGAGACCCGAAGTTGAATCCAGCCTAGTAAGTGATTGCTCATATGGCAATAGCAAGCACTCATGGGATGTCCAGAACTCAGTAGTTGTCATGATAGGATGATCAACAGTGAGACCAGCTGCAGCCATGAATCCAAGGGCCTCATCGACCCGGTGGGCAAGTTCCCGGTACCTATCATATGAAGACAATTATATATATACATATTATAGAAGCAAAATCTGACCCAATTAAGATATGAAATTAGCAATGAACTGAAATCATTTCCATCCAAGATAAACATGTTATAGAAGGAAGATCTAACCCAATAACAGTACGAGTATAGAATCCATCATAAATATTCTTAAGAGAACCCATCATAACTGAAACAAAGTGAAGTAGAAATTGCAGCACCAAAAAAAAAGGAGACTCTTTTAAACAACAAGTTTAAAGTGATATTAATGGCATCGGATGAAGGCGGGCATAAAGCCCATCATAACTCCAAATAGCAGCAAAACCATTAAAATCGGAGCATATTGGTGAGCACGTGGAGAGGATCTTAGAATCTAACTTCTCAAAGGCCAATCATAGGAGAAAAGTAAAAAAAAAAAACAACTTCGGTTGCCTTGTGCGGATAATTCAGGCATGGATAATTGTGATCGTGAAACTTGCCAATGATGCTCTGATCAAATGAATACACATGGAGTAAATATCACTATCTAGTGCATGCCCGCCACGGGTAGTTGAGGACCGACCCGACTGGTTGCTCGGTTACAAAGAAAAAAAAGTGCAGACACTATTTCATGAAACTCTAAAAAATCAGCTAACATAAATAACCAAAAATAAATTGATTCAGCTTTTTACTGGTCCCTATATGAAAACTCTCCCTAAAAAGCATCAAAACCAATCCAAGAACCAGATAAACGGAATATCTTCATAAAAAAAGATTCCAAAATTAAACTATTACCTGTCTCCTTGCTCACTGTGCTCTGTGAAATCCAAATTCCACTGAGTAACCCTTTGCATAGCTGCATAACCACCAGTGGCAAAAGCCCTAAGTAGATTCAAAGTAGCTGCTGATTGACAGTAAGCCCTGATCATCCTCTGAGGGTCAGGTATCCTCGACTTCTCATCAAAAGCATCTCCATTCACATTGTCCCCTCTGTAACTTGGCAGTTTCACTCCATCTTTTTCCTCAAATGGATCCGATCTCGGCTTCGCAAACTGCCCTGCCAACCTCCCCACCTATAAAACAGCATCCACGCATTTATCCCAATTTAATAAAAACCAATAATTCTCTTCAATATGAAACAAAAAAAAATTAACCCTTCTCATGTGATTCTACACTGTAATACTAACAATTCAATTAGGAAAGGGAAAAAAAAAACCTTGATAACAGGCATTTGACCACCGAACATCAGAACAACACCCATTTGAAGAAGAATCCTGAAAGTGTCCCTGATATTATTAGCATTGAACTCTTTAAAACTCTCAGCACAATCACCTCCTTGCAACAAAAACGCATTGCCCATAGCAGCCTCAGCAAGCTTCTCCTCTAAACTCCTGGCCTCACCAGCGAAAACAATTGGAGGGAACGCATCGAGAGTTTTGAGAACCGAATCAAAATCTTCTTTGTTAGGATATTCAGGGAGTTGCAAGGCCTTCTTTGATTTCCAGCTTTCAACTGTCCATTTTCCAGCACCCACATTGACTGTTGGTGCAACGGTTGTTGCTTTAGTGGATGTTGCTGCAGGTGTTTTAATGGGTGGTGGTGATTTGGAAGGATCGGCAGAGTGGACAGCGGAGATGTGGAGGGTGGACCTGGAAGGTTTAGTGGTGAAGAAACAAGGCTGATGGGGTTTGTTGGAGGGGATCAAGGATTTGGAAGGGATTATGGAACTGCTAGTTAGAGACATTGTGTCTTGCTGATTTTGGAACACAAAAGGAGGGGCTTGTGCTTTGTGAATGGGAGAGGGAGAGGGTACCTGAAGTGGAGATAGAGAATCAAAGGTGGTTTTTATAGGACGTTTGGTTTGGTGCAAGAGAGGAGAGGCCCGGGAGAAGGTGGTGGAGGCTGGTAAGAGACATGGTGGTGGTTGTTAAGGGTGTTTTGGGGAATATAGAGGGTATTCTGGGTGTATTTTGATATTTTCGGGAATTCCGGAGAGATGTTGGGAGGAAAGTCAATTTGTTCAGTTTTTTTTATTATTATTATTAGGAGCACGAATTCTTCACCTACTTTATTAGAGGCAGCCGGCTGGTTTCATCGCTCTTTCCATTAAAACAAAAAAGAAGTATTTGGTATCTTTTTTTTTTTAATAATAATTTGGTATCTTCCAATATATAATTATTTTCAATATCAATATATAAATCAGATGCTTTATTATTTGAATTTACTAAGCAAACAAAAAGTATAGTTTTAAAACTCGATTTAGCTCGATGGATTGATTCAGGATTTGAACTAGATCAGGTTGAAAAAAATAAAAAAAAAACCTGTTATAACCCGGTTGACCTAATAACACGATAAGACTTGGTCAAAAATCTAATTACAACTTGTTAATTTTTATTTTTTTATTAAAATAATGTTATTTTAATTAAAAAAATTGATCCGAATAAATCGAGAAACCGGTTAAAATCTAAAACCTAAATCTTAAATCGAATTGGATGAGAAAACTATGACGAAAAGATTTACAATAACCTATATAAGCTTTTTCACAAACCGATTGTCAAAATCAAACGTTAAAAACTTCTTTCCATGCGCAGTCATTGCTTGGGAAGTTAGGAGAGCATGGTATTTATGGCGGGAATAGCCGAGCCGAGCCGAGCCGAAGAACATCACCTCACCTACCATTGTCAAGATGATCATAATAAAAGCGACAAATTGCTAAAGGGATATGTAGTTGCAATTACAAGCAGACCCTTTATGATTGACAAAAACTACCCTTCGTAATCTGTGGGCTGCCGAAGAGATATTTCCCAGTCACCTCACCTACCCTCTTTCGAATTCATGCACCATCACCTCCTCCTACCCCCGAGCCCCAGGTCCCAGCATGGAAAAACCCCCATTCACCAATTTACACGTGTCCATCTCCATGATAAGCTACCTGGCATATTCTTTCAAATATTTTCTTGGTGACGACTGAAAACTGAAGAGTGGGAGGAAACAAAAAAAAACTCAATTTTTGAAATTTAGCTGACAGCCAGGAGTGATTATCAGTAGATGGAGCTCAAGCTCAATAAGCCCGTGTTCCGTGGTTGGTCGCAATTTCAGAAGTTTTAAAGGATTACGTAAGTCGGCTTCAAGACGTTCGTTGAAGTCACACGCATGTGCAATCTAATTATTATACAATAAGACTAGAATATTATAGTGTTTTTGCCCGCGTTCTCTTTGCCGTTTGGATAAAAAAAAATTATTTTTTAATAAAAAAAATAATAATGACCATCAACATCTTTTGTAGGTTGAAGATTTTTTTTATTGTGAATAAAAAATATTAACTTGGTTATTTAATTAAATAAATTAAGAATTAAATATATAAATAAAAATAAAATGCTAGTATGAGGTATTAACATAATTATAAGATTTAATTGAGAAGATAACAAATAAATATATATTAAAATATTTAATCTCGTGTTGTTGAGAGCTATTCATATTTTTTTATTTCATCATATGTTAATAATTTTTTT
>Ga0325402_1004044_pt1 | contig 13462 bp, 8 predicted proteins | sample PopdelMetagenome_22_FD_207212 | JGI IMG/M metagenome (GOLD analysis project Ga0325402, IMG submission 207212) | Populus deltoides microbial communities from Bellville, Georgia, United States - Xylem-PdKOR-R3 | ecosystem: Host-associated > Plants > Phyllosphere > Stem > Wood/Secondary xylem... | reverse complement strand
AGTGGATCCTCTAACCTTGACATTTGTTGTTATCATTGTTTAATCCTTACGTTAATCTTCCATCTCAAAGTTCTCATCAACTTCTTCTTTATTATTATTATTATTATTATTATTATTATTATTACTATTATTGTTGTTGTTATTGTGTTGCTGTTAACTATAATTTATATAATTAACCTCTCTGTGGTTCGACTCCGGTCTTGCCGGGTTATTTATTACTTCGACACTCCTGCACTTGGGAGAAGACATCAATCTTTTGGTCGTGTCAGCTAGCATCATCAAGGTTTGAATTGAAAGCTTTGATAGCCCAATAAGCTTTATGTTCAAGTTCCACAAGCAAGTAACAAGGTTTTCCATAAACCAACCTATAAGGTGACATACCTAATGATGTTTTAAAAGCAGTTCAATAAGCCCAAAGTACATCATTAAGTTTTGAAGACCAGTCCTTCCGATTAGGGTTCAATGTTTTTTTCCAAGATTTGTTTGATCTCCCTATTAGCAAGTTCTACTTGTCCACTTGTCTGAGAAGGGGTAGCAACTTTGTGTGTGATTCTATATTTCTTCATCAAAAACTTAAATGGCTTATTGCATAAATGTGTTCCACCATCACTTATCATGGCTCAAGGGATTCCAAACCGACTCAAAATATTTTCTTTCAAAAACTTGATCATTATTTCGACTTGGAATTGCCTTTATCCATTTTGAAACATAATTCACTGTGACTAATATGTACACAAAACCAAATGATAGAGGAAATGGACCCATGAAATCTATACCCCAACAGTCAAAGATTTCAATCACAAGAATAAGATTTCAGGAATGCATCTTCGAAATATTTGATCAGGACAATATTTGAAGAAGTAAGGGCCATCCCAATAAAAGTTATTTACTTCGTTCAATGAGCTGTCAAATCTCTTGTTGCAAGAAAATTAACAATATTAACAAACCAAGGCATTGTAGAAATAGAAAGTAAAGATTCGTCAGGAAAGTAATCATTGATTTGTGTGATGTCATATGTGGAATCAATTGTCAATCTTGATAAATGATCCGCAACAACATTTTCGGTGCCTTTCTTGTCCTTGATTGTGATATCAAATTCTTGAAGTAACAAAATCCACTGCACCAATCTAGCCTTTAGATTCCTTTTTAGAAAGAAGATATTTCAATGTTGCGTGATCACTAAAAACAATAACAGGTGAGCCAACAAGATAAGACCTGAATTTTTCACATGCAAATACTACTGTAAGTGGTAGTGTAATTCATTTGAGCACTATTTAAAGTTTTACTTGCATAGTAAATCACATAAAGTTTCTTATCTTTTATTTGTCCCAAGACAGCACCCACGACATAATCACTAGCGTCACATATTATTTCAAAAGGTAATGACCAATCAGGAGGTTGAATGACAGGAGCAGAAATATTATCTAACATCTTTAACAAAGCAAGTTTTTAAGTTTAACAAAGGCTTCTTCATAATATTCAATCCATTCAAAAATATTATCCTTTGTTAGAAGTTACTCAATGGCTTAGATATTACACTAAAATCTTTGATGAACCCTATATAAAAACCAGCATGTCCTAAAAATGATCTAACATCTTTAACAAATTTCGGTGTTGGTAAGTTGGCAATTAACTCGATTTTAGATTTGTCACCCTCAATTCTTGTTGATGAAACAATGTGACCAAGTACAATGCCGTTTGTTACCATAAAATGACATTTTCCTAATTCATCACAAGATTCTTCTCTTCACACATGTTCAAAACTTTTTCCAAGTTAGTTAAACAATCATTAAATGAATCACCAAAAACAGAAAAATCATCCATAAAAATCTCAAGAAAACATTCAACCATATCACTAAATATGCTAAGCATGCATCTTTGAAACGTGGCTGGTGCATTACATAATGCAAAAGGCATCCTTCGATATGCAAAAATACCAAATGGACATGTGAAAGTAGTCTTCTCTTGATCTTCCAATGCAATTTCAATTTGGTTGTAACTTGATTAGCCATCTAGGAAACAATAAAATTCATGACCTGCAACTCTTTCTAGGATTTGATTCATGAAAGGTAAAGGAAAATGATCTTTTCTAGTTAATTAAATAAAATTTCCTATAGTTAATGCACATGCGCCAACTAGTAATAGTCCTAATTGGAATTAACTTATTTTTCTCATTTGTTATCATAGTGACTCCAGATTTTTTAGGTACAACTTGGGTAGGACTCACCCATTTGCTGTCAGAAATAGGATAAATGATTCCATTATCTAGAAGCATAATGACTTCATTCCTCACTACTTCTTTCATATTAGGATTACGCCTTCATTTTATTTCTCTAGAGGGTTTATCATTTTCCTCCAAATAAATCTTGTGTGTGCAAATCAAAGGACTAATTCCTTTTATGTCAGCTATGGTCCATCCTAATGCATTTATTTTGCATTTTCAGAGTTTATAATAACTTACCTTCTTGATGTGCATTAAGTTTGGAAGAGATTATTACCGGAAAAGTTCTATTCTCCTAAAAATGAGTATTTGAGATTGAATGGTACGACTTCAAATCAGGTTTTGGTGGTTGAACACTTGAAGGTATGGACTCAATTGATCATGGTGGCAATTCTTTAATTTTTGGTCTCCAACTATTTGCCTTTGATTCTTCTTGAAAATAAACCATTTGCAAATCTTTAGATTCATTAAACTCATTTTCACTGGAAGTAGTTTCAAATTGATCATAAACTAATTTTTCAATAAAGTCTACTTCCTCTAAATCATTATCATCTCCAGGTTGCTTGCAAATGTTAAAAACATTCATCTTCAATGTCATGTTTTCAAAAGATAACTTCATCACTCCATTCCTACAGTTAATCAATGCATTAGAAGTTGCAAGAAATAGACGTCCTAAAATAACATGAATTAAATTACATGCTTCAATAGGTTGTGTATCCAAGATAATAAAATCCACGGGATAAATAAATTTATCAACCTGTACTAACACATCTTTAATTATTCCTCTAGGCACTTTTACAAATCTATCAGCAAGTATAAAAGTTACAGAAGTTGGTTTTAACTCACCTAAATTGAGACTTTGAAAAACTGAATATGGAAGTAAATTCACACTAGCTCCAAGATCAAGTAAAGCTTTTTTAATTTTATGTTCTCCAATAAAGCATGAAATTGTAGGACAACTAGGGTCTTTATATTTCAAAGCATTATTATTTTGAAGAATAACGCTTACTTGTTCGACTAAAAAGGCTTTCTTTTTCACATTTAGTTTTCTCTTCACGGTGCACAAGTCTTTCAAAAATTTAGCATAAGAAGGTACTTGTTTAATAGCATCCAACAAAGTTATATTGATCCTTACTTGTTTGAAAGTTTCAAAGATTTCAAAATTGTGATTGACTTTCCTTTGTTTGGTCATAACATGAGGAAATGGAAGTACAGGTGAGGAATCAGTCTTTTCTTTGCAATGTTCAGGTTCAACCCTTTCCTTACCCTTAGAGATTAACTCATCATCTTTCTTACAAGGTTCAAGAATAAGTTTTTCAATAACCTTACCACTGCGGAGAGTAGTGACTGATTTGACTTTATCCATGTGTTGGTTTTCAAAACTACTTGCACTTGAATTGTATTGCCCTTTGGGATTTTGCTGAGGTTGAGATGGAAACTTACCTTTCTCCTTAAAACTAAGAGCAGATGTGAACTTTGCAAGAGTATCTTTCAAATCTGCCATAATTTGAGCATTTTGAGTGTTGATTGTCTATTGCTTTTCAATGAATACATGAAGCGACTGATTATCCTCTTCTGCCATGCTTTCTGAAAATGATAAGGATTTCCTAGAAAGTCTACCACTTAATGTGCATGTCCAAACTCTCATGCAAGCGCAGAAAGACAAGAAAAAGAAACGAAAATTAGAAAAAACAATAAAAGTGAAAAGAAAAATAAAATAAAATATATAATTTATACAGTAACTTACATCCTTGACAACGACGCCAAAAACTTGACATGATCAAAAGATTGATATCTTATCCCAAGTGCAACAATGTCGAAGTAATAAATAACTCGGCAAGACCGGGGTCGAACCACAGGGAGGTGAACTATATAAAATTATAAACAATAAATGAAAAGGACTTGAAGAGAATTTTTGAGATGTGATATTGATGTAAGGATTAAATAGGGATAAAACAATTGTCAAGGTTAGAGGATCCACTAATGGTATTTGAAATAAGTACAGTATAAACTCTTTTTATTACTCAACTGGAAACCGCACACAAAAGAGGTTCCAATCGGATTAAAAATTATTAACATGATTATATTAATTATCTTATTTGAGTAATGCCAATACTTGTAAATGTGGTCACATATTCATGATGATAACTTATGTTAACAACAAATCAAGTTCTTTTTCATAGCATAAGTGTTGGTTATACCATATAGTAGGCTATGAAAGTGTCAAGTATTTGTTGTACCAAGGGTTGTACAACACAAATCTAGATTAATCATTTAACAAGTAAGGAATTAAGAGTAAGTAAGATAACAAATACAAAATATGTTAGTATCAAACATTAAAATTCATGTTGAGGTTATATTATACTTATTCTTACACCATTACTGTAACATTTTCACCTTGACAAAATTAACTTAGCTAAACATAATAAAGAAGAAAAACATAAATAAACAATATAAGAACATAAACATGATATAAGTTAACTAAGTATAGTAAAGAAAATGAACAGCATAAACAAGAGATTAATATAACATAAAATAAAAATTGAAGATTACAAAATACAAAGAGAGATAGTGATCTTGATTTGAACACCAAGATGTCTAAATGTATGGCAAATGTCTCCTTTTATAGACTAAAATTCAGAACTATTGATTTGATTAGTAATTATTGAGCACGTGGCCACCTCTTGACTTGGTGACAACCATTATCTTCTTGTATGAACAAAACATCATTGCTAACGTCAGAATTTGAACACATAGTCCTATGAAAGTTCTGGGCATTTGTCTCAGCTTTCCAACAAAACAAGAATGAGCTCATTTGAACTTTTAGAACTCGAGATATGAGCCGCACACTGAACAGCTGCAGGACAGATTCTGACTTCTTCTTTTTTTGCTACAATTTGAACTTGAAAACAACCGTTTTGAATCTTGGACTCTTCATGAAATTTTTAGGCCTATGTCTTAGCTTTTCATCCATATAAACCAGACCTAAATCGAAGTTCTACACCTCCAGCTATGATCCAATAACCAAATGGTGTTCCAGTTTGAATTGAACCACAATCTCTTCTTTAAGCTTAGCCCTCTCTTTGTCCTCTCAATTTCAATAGTTAAACAAATCAATGAAACCTTTGAATTGTGAAACATGCCTGCATTTAAAATGAGCATTTATCATAAATTAAAGATATCTTATGTTATCAGACTTGTTATTATAAAACATACTTAAGTTAGGGAATTTAATGATACTTTAAGTGTAATATGATGATATAAAACCTTGATAAAAATGCACTTTTAAGTACTAATCAATCTTCATATGAACTTGTGGCAATACCCGTGAGGGGTCTATCTTGGCCTTTTACAGTAATGACACATGGAATACATTGTGAATCTTTTCCAAATATACATGCAATTCTAATTGATAGACAATTGGCCCGATTCTTTCCTTAATCCCAAAAAGGCCGATATATCTCGGGGCTAATTTTCCTTTTACTCCAAATCGAATGATGCCTTTTCAAGGCGCCACCTTCAAAAATATCTTATCCCCCACTTGGAATTCCAAAGGCCTTCTTCGGCTATCCATGTAACTTTTTTGTTTATCTTGGGCTTCCTCCATCCTCTTTCCGATCACCCTCACCTTGTCAGTTGTTAGTTGCACCATTTCAGGTCCCAAAAGCTTCCTTTCTCCTACTTCCTCCCAGTAAATTGGGGCATAACATTTCCTCTCATACAATGCTTTATATGGAGCCACACCAATAGTAGTTTGATGGCTATTATTATAAGGAAACTCCACCAATGGCAGGAGATCCTTCCAATTCCCTCCAAACTCTAGCACACATGACCTCAGGAGATCCTCAAGAGTTTGAATGGTCCTTTCAGATTGACCATCCATCTGAGGATGAAATGTCGTGCTTAGATTCAACTTTGTCCCCATTGCCCGTTGTAAGCTAGGCCACAATCTCAATGTGAACCTTGGATCCCGATCCGATATAATTGAAACTGGCACTCCGTGAAGTCTGATTACTTCATTGACATACAATTTTGCTAGTTTATCCACCGAATCAGTCATCTTCATAGGCAAAAGCAAAGCAGATTTTGTTAGTCAATCCACGATCACCCATATGGCATCATTCCCCTTCTTTCCTCTGGGTAATCCCGTCACAAAATCCATAGAAATATCCTCCAATTTCCATTCTGGAATTGTTAATGATTGTAATTCCCCTGCAGGTTTCTGGTGTTCTATCTTTACTTGTTGACAAATCTCATAATTCGACATAAATTCTGCTATTTCCTTCTTCATATTTGGCCACCAATAGTATTCCTTTAAATCCCTATACATCTTTGTACTCCAGGATGAGTAGCAAATTGAGATTCATGAGCTTCTCTTAATACTTCATCTTTCAAAGTCTTATCCTCAGGCAAATAAATTCGCCTTCCTATAGTTATTAGCCTATCGGATAACATTTGAAATGATGTCTCTATACCCTTGTTTACCCTCTCCTTGATCTCTTTTACTTTGCCATCTGCCTGTTGAGTGATTAGTACTTAAAAGTGCATTTTTATCAAGGTTTTATATCATCATTTTGCACTTAAAGTATCAATAACTCCTTAACTAAAGCATGTTTCATAATAACAAGTCTGATACCATAAGATACCTTTAATTTATGGTAAATGTTCATCTTAAATGCAGGCCTATCACATAAATGAAAGGATTGATTGATGAGTTTAAGTACAGAAATTGAAAGGACAAAGAGAGGGCCAAACTTAGAAAAGAGATGCTGGTTTAGTACAAACTGGAACACCATTCGGTAATTGGGTCATATCTAGAGCTATAGATCTTGGATTTAGGTCTGCCTTATATGGATGGAAAGCTAAGACATAGGCCTAAAACGTTATAGGAGTCTAAGATTTAAAAAGGCCGTTTTCAAGTCCAACTTGTAGCAACAACGGAGAAGTCTAAATCTGTCCGGCAGCCCACACACTGTTCAATGTTCAGCCCATATCTCGAGTTCTAGAAGTCCAAATGACCTCAACTGTCTTTTCTTGAAAAGCTGAGACAATTTCCTAGAACTTTCATGATTTAAGTCTGTTCAAATTATGACGTTATCAATGATGTTTTTGGCAGACAAGAAGATAAGGATTGTCACCAAGTCAAGATGTGGCCACTCACTCAACAATTAGTTAACAAATGAATAGTTCTGAATTTTGGCCTATAAAAGGAGGTATTTGCCATGTATTTAGGCATCTTGGTTTTCAAATCAAGATCATGCTCCTGCTCTCTCTTTATATTTTGCAATGTTTAAGTTTTACTTATATTAATCTCTTGCTTCTGCTTTTCATTTCCTTAGGGTTTATTTATGTTTCTCTCTTTCATTATGTTTAGCTAAGTTTATCATGGCAAGGTGAAAAGGTTACACTAATGGTGTAAGAATAAGTATAATATAAACTCAACATGCACCTTATTAATGTTTGATACTAACATGTTTTATATTTGTTATCTTGTTCACTTTTAATACTTTACTTGTTAAATGGTTAATCTAGATTTATGTTGTATAACCCTTGGTATAACAAATACTTGGTACTTTAATAGCCCAACTGTATGGTATAACCGACACCTATGCTATGAAAGAAACTTGATTTGTTGTTAACATAAGTTATAATCATGAATGCCTGACAACATTTATAAGTATTAGCATTATTCGAATAAGATAACTAAAATAATCGTGTTAAGAATTTATAATCCGATTGGAACCTTCTTTATTTGTGGTTTCCAGTTGAGTAACAAAAAGAGTTATACTATACTTGTTTGAAATATCATTAGTGGATCACCTAACCTTGACAATTATTTTATCCTTGTTTAATCCTTACATCAATATCACATCTCAAAGCTCTCTTTAACTTATTATTATTGTTATTGTTGTTGTTGTTCTTATTTTTATTTATAATTTATATGGTTAACCTCCCTGTGGTTCGACCTCGGTCTTGCAGGGATATTTATTACTTCGACACTCTTGCACTTGAAAGAAGACATCTTTTAGTCATGTCAAGTTTTTGGCGCCGTTGCTGGGGAGGTAAATTCTTGTATAAATTATAGTATTTATTTTATTTTTTCTTTTCACTTTTCTTGTATAACTTTTGATTCGACCGTTGGATTACGCTCAAAGTTTTGCGGTAGTTTATGGAGGCCGTTTTCCTTATAATACTAAAGGAACTCATACTCGTTCAAGAGGAGGTCTTTTCGCGTTAGACAATAGTAAAAGCTGAAAAGGGCCATAACTTTTGATCCGACCGTTGGATCGCGCTCAAAGTTTTCCTGTAGTTTCAGAGGCCGTTTTCCTTGTAGCACTTATGGAATCCCCACTCGTTGAAGAGGAGGCCTTTTCGCGCCAGACAGGAATAAAAGCTCAAAAGGGCCATAAATTATGATCCGACCGTTAGATCGCCCTCAAAGTTTTACAGTAGTTTTCGGAGGCCATTTTCCTTCTAGTACCTATGGAATCCATACTCATTGAAGAGGAGGTCTTGTCACGTCAGACAGGAATAACAGCTCAAAAGGGCCATAACTGTTGATTTGACTATTGGATCGCGCTCAACGTTTGACAGTATTTTTTGGAGGACGTTTTTTTTGTAGTAATTATGGAATCCCTCCTCATTGAAGAGGAGGTCTTGTCGCGCTAGATAGGAATAGCAGCTCAAAAGGGCCATAACTTTGGATCCGACCGTTGGATCGCGCTCATAGTTTGATAGTAGTTTCCGGTGGCCGTTTTCCTTGTAATACTTATGAAACCCCACTCGTTGAAGAGGAGGCCTTTTCGCTCTAGATCGAAATAACTGCTGAAAAGGGTCACAACTTTTGATACGACCATTGGATCCCGCTCAAATTTTTACAGTATTTTACGAGGGCTGTTTTCCTTGTAATAACAATGGAATCCATACTCGTTCAAGAGAAGGTCTTTTCATGCCAGACCAGAATAACAGCTGAAAACGGCCATAACTTTTGATCCGACCATTGGATCGCACTCAAAGTTTGACAGTAGTTTTCGGAGGCCATTTTCCTTGTAGTACTTTTGGAATCCCCACTCGTTGAAGAGTAGGTCTTTTCGTGCCAGACAGGAATAACAGCTCAAAAGGGCCATAACTTTTGATCCAACCGTTGAATTGCGCTCAAAGTTTGACAGTAATTTCTGGAGGCTGTTTTCCTTGTAGTACTTATGGAATCCCTCGTTGTTGAAGAGGAGGTCTTGTCGCCCAGACTGGATAGCAGCTCAAAAGGGCCATAACTTTTGATCCGACCGTTGGATCGCGCTCAAAGTTTTGCAGTACTTTCTAGAGGCTGTTTTCCTTATTGTACCTATGGAGTCCCTACTCGTTGAAGAGGAGGTCTTGTCGCGTTAGACAGGAATAACAGCTCAAAAGGGCCATAACTGTTGATCCTACCGTTGAATCGCGCTCAAAGTTTGACAGTAGTTTACAGAGGCTGTTTTCCTTCTAGTAATTATGGAATCCCTCCTCGTTGAAGAGGAGGTCTTGTCACGCCAGACAAGAATAGCAGATTAAAAGGCTCATAACTTTGGATCCGACCGTTTGATCGCGCTCAAAGTTTGATAGTAGTTTCCGGAGGCCGTTTTCTTTGGAGTACTTATGAAACTTGTTGAAGAGGAGGTCCGTTCGCGCCACACCGGAATAACTGCTGAAAAGGTCCATAACTTTCCTTATAGTAACAGTGGAATCCATACTCGTTCAAGAGTAGGTCTTTTTGCACCAGACCAGAATAACAATTGAAAAGGGCACTAACTTTTGATATGACCGTTGGATCACGCTCAAAGTTTGACAGTAGTTTCCGGAAGCCGTTTTCCTTATAGTACCTATGGAATGCCTACTCGTTGAAGAAGAGGTCTTGTCGCGCCAGACATGAATAGCAGCTCAAAAGGGCCATAACTTTTTATCCGACCGTTGAATCGCGCTTAAAGTTTGACAGTAGTTTCCGGAGGCTGTTTTCTTTGTAGTACTTAAGGAATCCCTCGTCCTTGAAGAGGAGGTCTTGTCGCACCAGACAGGAATAGCAGCTTAAAGGGGCCATAACTTTTGATCCGACCTTTGGATCGCGCTCAAAGTTTTACAGTAGTTTCCAGAGGCTGTTTTCCTTGTAGTACTTAAGGAATCCCTCGTCGTTGAAGAGGAGGTCTTGTCGCACCACATATGAATAGCAGCTCAAAGGGGCCATAACTTTTGATCCAACCGTTTAATCGCACTCAAAGTTTTACTTTTGCTTCCAGAGGCTGTTTTCCTTATAGTACCTATTGAATTCCTACTCGTTGAAGAGGAGGTATTGTCACGGCAGACATGAACAACAGCTCAAAAGGGCCATAACTTTTGATCTGACCGTTGGATAGCGCTCAAAGGTTTACAGTAGTTTCCGTAGGCCATTTTCCTTATAGTACCTATGAAATCCCTACTCGTTGAAAAGGAGGCTTTGTCGTGCAGACAGGAATAACAGCTCTAAAGGGCCATAACTTTTGATCCGACCGTTGGATCGCACTTAAAGTTTGATAGTAGTATTCGAAGGACGTTTTCCTTGTAGTACGTTTGGAATCCCCACTCGTTGAAGAGCAGGTCCTTTCGCGCCAGACAGGAATAACAGCTTAAAAGCGCCATAACTTTTGATCCGACCGATGAATTGCGCTCAAAGTTTGGCAGTAGTTTCTTGAGGTCATTTTCCATGTAGTACCAATGGAATGCCTACTCGTTGAAGAGGAGTTCTTGTCGTGCCACATAGGAATAACAGTTTAAAAGGGCCATAACTTTTGATCCGACCGTTGGATCGAGCTCAAAGTTTTACAGTAGCTCACAGAGGCTGTTTTCCTTGTAGTACCTATGGAATGCGTACTCGTTGAAGAGCAGGTCTTGTCGCGTCAGACTGGAATAACAGCTCAAAAAGGCCATAACTTTTGATCCTACCATTGGATCGCGTTCAAAGTTTGACAGTAGTTTTCGAAGGCCGATTTCCTTGTAGTACATATGGAATTCCTAATCGTTGAAGAGGAGGTCTTGTCGTGCCAGGCCGGAATACCAGCTTAAAAAGGCCAAAACTTTTTATCCGACCTTTGGATCGCGCTCCAAGTTTTACAGTAGTTTCCGGAGGCTGTTTTCCTTGTAGTTGCTATAGAATCCCTACTTGTTGAAGATGAGGTCTTGTCGCGCCAGACCGGAATAACAGTTGAAAAGGGCCATAACTTTTGATCTGACCGTTAGATTGCGCTCAAAGTTTTACAGTAGTTTAGAGAGGCTGTTTTCCTTGTAGTTCCTATTCAATCCGTACTCGTTGAAGAGCAGGTCTTGTCGCGCTAGATTGGAATAGCAGCTCAAAAAGGCCATAACTTTTGATCCTACCTTTGGATCGCGTTCAAAGTTTGACAGTAGTTTTCGGAGGCCGATTTCCTTGTAGTACCTATGGAATTCCTACTCGTTGAAGAGGAGGTATTGTCACGGCAGACATGAACAACAGCTCAAAAGGGCCATAACTTTTGATATGACCGTTGGATAGCGCTCAAAGGTTTACAGTAGTTTCCTTAGGCCGTTTTCCTTGTAGTACTCAAGGAATCCCTCGTCATTGAAGAGGAGGTCTTGTCGCCCCAGACAGGAATAGCTGCTCAAAAGGGCCATAACTTTTTATTCGACCGTTGAATCGTGCTTAAAGTTTGATAGTAGTTTCCGGAAGCTGTTTTCCTTGTAGTACTTAAGGAATCCCTCGTCGTTGAAGAGGAGGTCTTGTCGCACCATATAGGAATAGCAGCTCAAAAGGGCCATAACTTTTGATCCAACCGTTTAATCGCTTTCAAAGTTTTACTTTTGCTTCCGGAGGCCGTTTTCCTTATAGTACCTATGGAATTCCTACTCGTTGAAGAGGAGGTATTGTCACGGCAGACATGAACAACAGCTCAAAAGGGCCATAACTTTTGATATGACCGTTGGATAGCGCTCAAAGGTTTACAGTAGTTTCCTTAGGCCGTTTTTCTTATAGTACCTATGAAATCCCTACTCGTTGAAAAGGAGGCTTTGTCGTGCAGACAGGAATAACAGCTCTAAAGGGCCATAACTGTTGATCCAAGCGTTGAATTGTGCTCAAATATTTACAATAGTTTCTGGAGGCCGTGTTTCTTGTAGTACTTAAGGAATCCCTCCTCATTGAAGAGGAGGTCTTTTCGAGCCAGACAGCAATAACAGCTCAAAAGGGACATAACTTTTGATCCGACCGTTGGATCGCACTCAAAGTTTTACAGTAGTATCCAAAGGTTGTTTTCCTTGTAGTACTTTTGGAATCCCCACTCGTTGAAGAGCAGGTCTTTTCACGCCAGATAGGAATAACAGCTCAAAAGCGCCATAACTTTTGATCCGACCATTGAATTGCGTTCAAAGTTTGGCAGTAGTTTCCTGAGGTCGTTTTCCATGTAGTACCAATGGAATGCCTACTCGTTGAAGACGAGTTCTTGTCTCGCCACATAGGAATAACAGTTTAAAAGGGCTATAAGTTTTGATCTGACCGTTGGATCGAGCTCAAAGTTTTACAGTAGTTTCCGGAGGCTGTTTTCCTTGTAGTACCTATGGAATCCTAACTCGTTGAAGATGAGGTCTTGTCGCGCCAGACCGGAATAACAATTGAAATGGGTCATAACTTTTGATCCAACCGTTGGATCGTGCTCAAAGTTTTACAATAGTTTCCGGAGGCCGTTTTCCTCATAGTACCTATGGAATCCCTACTCTTTGAAGAGGAGGTCTTGTCACACCAGACATGAATAACAGCTTAAAAGGGCCATAACTTTTGATCCGACCGTTGGATCGCGCTCAAAGTTTTATTGTAGTTTCTTGATGATCTTTTCCTTGTTGTAGGTATGGAATCCGTACTTGTTGAAGAGGAGATCGTTTTGCGCCAGACCGAAATAACAGCTGAAAATGGCCATAACTTTTGATCAGACCGTTGAATCGCGATCAAATGTTTACAGTAGTTTACAAAGGTTATTTTCCTTGTAGTACCTATGGAATCTCTACACGTTGAAGAGTAGGTCTTGTCATGTCAGACCAGAATAACTTCTGAAAAGGGCCATAACTTTTGATCCGACTGTTGAATCGCGCTCAAAGTTTGACAATAGTTTTCGGAGGCTGTTTTCCTTATAGTTCTTATAGAATCCTTACTCGTTGAAGAAGAGGTCTTTTCGCACCACACAAGAATAACAGCTCAAAAGAGCAATAACT
>Ga0325402_1004043_pt1 | contig 13462 bp, 11 predicted proteins | sample PopdelMetagenome_22_FD_207212 | JGI IMG/M metagenome (GOLD analysis project Ga0325402, IMG submission 207212) | Populus deltoides microbial communities from Bellville, Georgia, United States - Xylem-PdKOR-R3 | ecosystem: Host-associated > Plants > Phyllosphere > Stem > Wood/Secondary xylem... | reverse complement strand
ATCTTGACTAAAATTTGAGGACATCCCAAGGAAAAAACAATTATATTGTAATCTAGAACTGATGGAGGACAAGGTGATGAACAAATATAAAAAGACAGATTCAATATTGGGTTTCTAACTAAAATGAAAACATAGAAATTAAAAAATAATATACTCTTTTAAATATCCAAGCCGAATGCCAAGAGACTACTCAGATGCAGTTGCGGGCCTCTTGAACTCGTAGCCCTATTCCATTCAGGCTGCAGCCTATTGTAATGGTCCAGGCTAATTTAGCCGGACTTAAACACTGGCCCATTAGAGAGGAATGTAAACAAAGAAAAAAGGAAAACAGATCGAGCTTGGAATTTTGGAGAGAGCATGTACGGGAAAAAAAGAAATGGATATGGTGTATCTTGTCTGTCATCTTCTCATTCGAAGTTTTGAAGCTTAACAGGATATGGAAAAAGCGCGAACCTTTCTTCTCCAATTGCAACAGGTAACCTCCCTAACATAATCTATAACATCTGACTTTTTATTGTCTTCTACTTTAAGCATTTCATGGCAACCAAATTTACTTAGTATGCAGGCAATCTTAAAGTCTGTGAATTCTCTACTTTGTCGATCGAAGTTGGAAAGATAATACCCACTTCAGTTTAATTGTTTCCTTTTCAATTGTTTTGTTACAGTGTCATGTAATGTTGGAAAAATACTGAAAATTTGAGAATTGTAGACTGCATAGAGATTTTTTTTTGTATAGCTTAAACATGATATGTGTGGGGAGGTTTTTTTTTATCCCACTTTTGGTGGTCAGAAGAGAATTTGAAATATTATTTGTATAATTTTAGGAACATGAATATCAAGAAATGTATTTTCAGGACCACCTTTTCATGACATCCTTTGGAATATCTTTTTTTTAATTTCAGATATTTCCATTGAAGTAATAATTCTGATATTTCTGGTTTTGTATAGTGACGCATTGAATGCCACTCGGTTGATGGAATGATATGAAGAGTGAGGAATTTTTGGATGATGAATATATCAGTTGATGGATATATTGTTGTTGATATGCCAAAAGTTTAGCTTGTAAAATTCTTGTTTTTTTTAATTAGCATATAGATTGCGGAGGCTCGCTGAACGTTGTCATGCAAAAGCAGAACATTCTATATTCCAAGGCCTCTTTTGGTGTTGGAAGGAACCCAGATAGACAACTTGATTGTAGAATTCCTTGTGTAGCTCCAAGCATGCTTCCTTGTAGAGGTAATGAGAAGTCATGTCTTATGAAGGCAAAATTCCCCTCTATCACTAAACATGCAGGCTTGAATTTTCCAAAAAACAATGATGGTTGGCGGCCCGGGAGAATCAAAGCCGTGGTTGATGAAAACCCAGGTGAATTATCTGATGAAGATGATGATCTCTGTCCTGTGGATTGTGTTAGAGAATTCAAGACTGATGAGGAATTCCTTAGAATTCTTGAGAAGGCCAAAGAAACTGATTCTTTAGTGGTGGTAGATTTTTATCGCACTTCTTGTGGAAGCTGCAAGTATATAGAGCAGGGGTTCGCAAAATTGTGCAAGGGTTCTGGTGATCAAGAGGCTGCAGTAACCTTCTTAAAGCATAATGTGAGCATTTCTGTAAGCTTAATTTGTCCAGATTGCACAACTCATATAATCTCTAAATATTGTTCAAGGACCGTGCACGAAAAGCACATAAATGTTTGGGAGTTAGTGACCATCATCAACCTAATATGATACTCCCCCAACAAGCTACCAACAAAAAGTAGGATGTTTGTGATAACTTGATGTCTATTTGAATTGTGCTATCAAATATATTAACAAAAATCAGCAGACAATTTCCGAAAACCATTTAAATAAGAGGATATTAATGTGAAGGTACCTCAATTTAAAAGGATGCCTTTTCTAGCAAAGCACCTACCTGTCAGCGTTGGACTCTCCTAGCCAGGTTTTGGCCTATTTTGATTGAATGATCATCAGTTTCAGCGTGACTTTATTCTGCAATAAACCAAGAAATATAGCTTTTATATTCTGGTTTCAAATGAATGTGAGTTCCCGACTATGTAATTTAATGCAGGTAATTGATGAGTATGATGAACAATCTGAGGTTGCTGAACGACTTAGAATCAAGGTAATATATGGTATCTATATGCTCTTCTTTGTTCACTACGAGGAGTCAGGCCAGGAAAAACATGTCTTGTGCAAAGCTAAATTGAGAGGGACAAAAGAGGGGACGATTCTTTAACAGAGTTCTTCCTGGTTTTACCTGCCTATCCTGTAATTCTGGCCCATGCATTTTTACGATCTCAGTATGCATCCCACTGATCGTTTTTTTCCCCAGTTGATATTTATATTGATATGAATGAACCTGAATTGATGCAGACTGTTCCCCTCTTCCAGTTCTATAAAAAGGGAGTGCTGGTGGAATCGTTCCCTACAAGGGACAAAGAGAGGATTCTTGGAGCAATTCTGAAATACACTTCACCAGCAGCTCAAGACACCTAAGTTGAATATGGTTCTGTCCAGCCTCAAACTCCTGTACAAAAGTAATGTAATACTTTATGTGGAGACAGATTTGATTAAGTGACATATAGGACATATTCATCTGCAATAATATATAGGGTGTGCGCTTCATTTGAAACATAAATTTTTCTTTAAGCATACAAGTATAAGTCCATCTTCGAACTTTTGTTGTTTCTATTTAATCAACACTATTGTGAAGTGCTAGTTCGGTTTCTGCTTTTGAAGGGAGCGGGGGTTACTTCATAAGGTGTGCTGGTCATTTTGCTGCAGCTGCAAGAGGTAATGAGCCACCATCTTGTGACATTCTATACAAGTGCAAATGTTTAAGGCTTGAAGCATGCTCTAAGTCATGGTTGAAGCTGTTTGTTTATACGAATGGCATTATCATTGTTGTTACTGAGAGTATATAGGAAAAATCAGGATATAGGAAACACCAAAACAAGGTAGACCACAAGAGTCCTGCTGGAAAGGAATCCAATCTCATATTATTTACCACATACCGATTCTTTCTGATTACAAAAAAAAAAAGAAGCTATAATATGATCGAGCATATATGATTTTATTTATTATATATAAAGCTAAAAAATATCAGATTTTCGCCGTTCTCACACTCATAATTTACTATGCTTTGGACAATAAATTCAATATTTTACTCCTACCCTACAAAAACAACATGCTTTGCTAGGAGGGTAGTTCGATCTTTTTATAAGGGTTTACATATCACTATAAATTTCATTAGGGTTATTATAGATATCTTATATTTGTATAGCACAGTAAAAATATTAAATTATTATTTACATTTAATTAATTTAAGGGGTATTTTTGGTTTTTTATGTTTTTCAAAAAATCAAATGACCAAATTACCTCTAATATGAAATTTCCTAAGCTTTGGGTCCATGTGTATTTTTTTAATTATTTTCTATAAGTTTTTATGTTATTATTAGGTTGTATTAGGGGTGATTTAATCTTTCTTCATTTTTAAAAATAATTAAAAAAAATTGTTATTGCATACTATGCATGTGCCAGCGTTTGAGGCAGATCAATGCTATTTGAGTGGCATATGAGCCGTCGCCCGATAGAATAATACTAGCTTCCACCACGATGTTTGAAGCTGTATAGTGCCCTCTTCCACATAAAGCGATGCATGTGATGTTTTGAATGAGGGTTTGCTGTCGACCACCCTTTTCTTTTCTTTTCCTTTTCTCTCTCTCCTCCTCGTTGAATATCATGTTAGCCATGAAAAAAAATCAACTTTATCCTCTTATTTTATGACATTTTATATTTGGCTCTCAATATTTTTATTTCTAAGTTTGATTCTTAGTTCTTTTATCAAATTTTAATTTGTTTTTAATTTCATCATTGAATCCATAATCTTGATTTTTTATTTGGATTCTTTTGTAAATTTAATTTTTCTTTTCAATTTTACCTTTTAATTCAAAGTTTCATGATATTTAATGTTAGGCCCTCAATATTTTAATTTCAAATTTTAGTTCCTAGTCCTTTTATCAAATTTTAATTTGTTTTCAATTTTATCATTGGATTCATAATCTTAGTTTTTTTTTTTAAAAAAAAAATTGGCCTTCATTGTCTTGATTTTTATTTTTTATTTTGGATTATTTTGTTAATTTGATATTTTTTTTCAATTTTATCCTTTGATATTTAAGGTTAGACCCTTAATGTTTTGATTTTAAATTTTGATTTTGAATCCTTTTATCAAATTTTAATTTATTTTCTGTATTATCCTTGATTCCATAATCTTGATTTTTTTTGTTTTTTCATATTTGATCCTCATTCTCTTTATTTTTATTTTTTTATTTTGGATTCTTATGCAAATTTGATTTTTCTTTTTGATTTTGCCATTTAATTCAAAATTTTAGGTTGTCCTTTTATTTTTCAGGATTCGACCCTAGAGTTAATTCGAGACAAGTACCGGGTCACTTGTCAGGTGGGTTGACATGAGTTAACTCAAGTCAAACAATTTTTATTTTTATTAAAAAAGTAAAAAATGATATTATTTTGAAATAAAAAAATAAAAAAATTAACGAGTTTTGACTAGGTTTACCACGGATTAACCAAGTCAGGGGTCAATCTGTGTTTTTAATCGTTCCGCACCGAGTCAATTTTCCTAAATTTCTTTTGAAACTAGACCCACCATATACCTTGAGTCACTCTAGTCACAAGTCAACCTAACATTTTGCCTTCTATGGGTTATTCTATTTGCATTGGATTTGCTAGTTTTTTGTTTTTTTTTTCAATTGATTTCTTGTTATAGATTTCATCCTTATATATGTTTGTGAGTCTTTGGAATTGGCAATCATTGTTTTTTTCAATTTTTTTTTAGTTTTTTTCTCTTTTTTTAAAATATATCAACAACGCTGGAGTATTGATTTTTTACATTAAATTTTTTTTATCCTGATCCATAACAAAATATGAGCCACCTATCTAATTTTAAACTATTAAAATATACTTAAAAGAACAGTTATAAAATTTGTCTAGATTCGGTGACTCACCAAATTGGAATATGTACGGGGTTGAGTTTATTTTCAAACTAAATTGAGAGAAGATCTAGTCAAATTTGAGTAATTTGAGAGTCAACTCATAATCTGGTTGATTCAACCAAACTAGAGTGAAAGCCGGCTAAATTAACCCTAAATTTTTTTTTTAATTTTTCTGTAAAATAATATATATATTGACTGACCTACATGTTTATCCAACCAGCTAGTCGACTTAAATGTTAACCTAGCATACCTACAATCTGGACCACCTTGTCGTTCATGAATCATGACATTCGCTTTCAGTGTCTTCACTTATAGAGAGATTCAGCACAATGATCTGTCCGTCCAATGAACGAACAGCATCTGGTTTATTTTAGTAACCTCTTCCAAGGATTCCCTAATCCTATATCGTGAAAGCCCTCCGGAGGGAATGGTCCACGGCAAGCCCTCCGGAGGGCCTCCTCAGGTCCTTCAGAGAGAAGCTAAATACAGGGAGTGGGCCCACATTGCTTGATTGGCTGGTGCAGTGAAACCAAGTGCTATTACTATCCACCGTACAAAATCACTGCAATATGATTGATGAAATATGAAAAAACCTGTGCAAAAATTCTTCTCCGACATCGGTCGTCCTTCAGATATCGTGAAATCTGGAGCCACTTGGGAAAATACAATAGCATTAGGGCTATCAAGCTCTAGTAGCCACATCTTAGTAGGGTCCATGACCATAATCCAGGGAAAAGATTTGTAGTTAGCCAAAGTCTGTGCCCTTTAGAGGTGCCTTCCAGCCAGTGAGGCCTTCTTTTTGCAACGAGGCCAATCACCGTGCAACATTTGGCTCTCGTGCAGCCTCTTTCAGAGAACTCCCCTGGGGGCCAAATGCGTGACCACGCTTCTCAGACAGACACGTGGCCATATAAAAAAATGTGATGCTACTCAACTCAAGTTGGGCTGCGTTTCCAAAATTTCAGATTTTTTTTCCACATGTTTTGTATCGTTAAAAAAATATTATTTAAATATATTTTTAAATAAAAAAATATTTTAAAGAGTAATTGAATATCAAATACGCTAGTAATATAATTTTTTTTATCGAGTTTTTTTTTAAATTAAATTTAAGAAAAATACATTTACTTAAGGTTTTTAAAAAATATGTATTTAATGAAAATTATTATGAGATAGATTTTTATATATAAAATAAATAAAAATTATATGATATTTTAATTTTTATAAAATTAAAATATAAAATGCAATCATGTATGACACCCCGTGTAAAAAACAGAAATCATTTAATTAATATAATAACTTTTTTCTTATTGTTAGGTTAAAATTTTTTTTTATTACAATAATAAACGACATCTAAAAGCTCACGTACATTTCAACATGCATAGCAAAATAAAGTTTAAAAAGAAGTTTGCATGTATTAAACAAGTGTTTTTTTATAACTGTAATTTTTTATTTAATAATTTAATCATTGAAATACATTCTAAAGTCCAAGGTCAAATTCAAGAATACCTTCAAATTCGACTCACAATATAATGTTTTTGAATTTTCTTTCCCGATCAATTTTGGACTCTTTTTTTTTTTTTAATTTTTGGAATTCCTTTTCTTTTCAGCCTAGCTCAGTCAAACTCTTATTTAAATAGTTTTGTAAATTATTTTATAACAAATTTTAGAATTTATAAAATATAAATTCTCTTTACAAGTTGATCTAGAGTTTAGAAAGCTCTGATCTTCTATTTTATTGTACGATGTGTCATAATAATAACTCAGGGAATTTGGATCGATTCGACATGCATGGTTGCTAATTTAGAATCAAACCCTCATGAAGATTATTACACATATCCCAGAATAGATATAAAAAAATGGCTGAATCAGAATGAGAATTATAAGAGATGGGATTCGATAAGAAAAATAGGAATCTCTTACAATCCCCAGATGGGCCTTGGGAGAGGATATGGCTTAGACCCTACTGCTAATTAGGAGCAAAAATAAGAAATACTCGGCTAAAAAGGAATACAATACTATTTGTTAAAATAACAAGTGAATTTGGAGAAAAATGGCATCCCAGCTTATGAAAGAGCACCACTCCTAGCTGGTAGATTCTTTCCAAAATCTGGCTGGAAGTCCATGCAATGGCACAGGGAATGGGCCATACTGAATCCCACTTTGAGATCCCACCACTTTCCATCTGCAAAGCAAAATAACAAAAAGCCACTGTCAATTCCTTACACACAGAGATTGAGCAATCTCTAAGGCCCTCTGCAATGCACCAAGAATCTGCTCTATCGCTTAGATTTCTTATAATTCCCCCCCACAATCTACCCTAAATCTATTTTGGATTAAACGCCTGAGATCACTGAACTGTTTAGCTGCTAAATCTACCGTGCAGTACGTTAACATAGACTGGAATACTAAGGTCAAAGCATGTTAGGAAAAAGTTTTACACGCAAATCTCGTTAGAGGGGACCAGCAGAAGGATATCTCGTATTCGTTAACCAAATATAGACAGACAATACATTCAATGTATAGTTGCTGTGATTTTCGGCAATACCTGAACTTGGTGAGCACATGGTGGATCATAACAAGAATCTCCAACTTGGCAAGTTCATTGCCTGGACAGGCATGTTGTCCACTACCAAATGGCATATATGTATTGGGTTTTGGTGCAACCTACACACACACACACACACAAAAAGTGAGATAAAATCTGAAAAAAAGAAATTCCTTGGTCACAAACCAAAAATTAATTACTATGTTTATTCACACCTCAAATCTTGTAGGATCAAATTTCTGAGGATCACTGAAATATTCTGGATTGTGATGAATGTTCCTGAACAAAGGCATCACCTTCCAACCTTTCGGAATCAAGTACCCTGTCACAAAGTTCGGTGTGAGTCACTTTCCCTAAACGTCAATTTCTATGATAAATGCTGAAAGAATTGTGGCCAGATCCAACATAAGCTCAATTGACCACTCCATCTAAGCAGGATCATCTATGGTTTTAATCTTACATTTGCTCTCCGAATATTGAAAATACAGTCGAATTTGACCACCCCATCTGAACAGGACGCCTAGTTTTTTTGCTAAATCGATATGGGTAGGTCTCCAGGGATAGCCTAACTGTTAAGACTTGGATTTCTACTAGGAGTCTTAGATTCAGATATCTGGAAATTCAAATAGATATGAGTTATTCTTCCTCTTATTACCCTTGTATTCGACATCAGCCACTGCTTCCCTAAATGTAAAAGATATAATGCTTGCCATTCTCAAGCTCTCCAGCACAACCTGCCAGTCCGTAGTTTCTTGCTGTTAGCCATTTGTATAACAAAATGATATCCCACTAGGCAAATAAGTAGAACTACAAATTTACAGTCCCAAAATTCATGCCTTGTGCTTGGAAGTGTTAAAATCACAGCTCTGAAACATGATTGCATACCTTGTGGGTTAATGGCATGCTCCTAGTTTGACTCCAACTCAATGGTTGATCTTCCTCATCGTTCAGTTTGCGAATTGCATTCTGTTCGGCCTATAGGAAACATCATCATCAATAATTATCAACAATTAATGCAATTACTGTATCTATGGATAGAATTCAAAGACAGACAAGAAACAAATGTGAGAAAGACTTGTTCTAGACCCTGCTGATGACTTGGCTTGTTCTTAATCATACCTTTACAGCCTCTAGAATTTTCTGGTTGTCATGGAGATACTTGACAATCCATGTCATGGCAGTAGCTGTGGTGTCTTGAGCAGCAAAGAGCACTCCAATAATGTTATCCGCGATTTGATCATCGGTTAAGACTTCTCCTTTCTCATCTTTTGAGTTCAATAGACAACCCAAGAGATCCTTTTCAAGCAACCTCTTCTCTTTTCTTTCACAAATAATATCACCAAGAATCTTGCTTAACCTCTTTCTTGCCTGTAGGACATCCATTTTTTAGAAATTATTTGAAGAGTCAATGCATGTCGAAGGACAATTCATGAGACATCATAGAGCAAAATCTGAAGGCAAATGTACTCTTGTTTGTTACGCTCACCAGCACTGCCTTCTTGAAAGGAGTTCCCGGGAGGCTTGTTGGAAAGGAATTATAGCCTTTATCCACAATTCTGTAGTTCCTTTTCAATTCTTCTCTATAATGGGCTTCCAAATTGCCAAAAATTGCTAGTATTCCTACCTCAAAAGAAAACTGCAAAGGTAAAGCACAAATCCATGAGAAATATAAGGATTCCGAGTAAGAGCATTTAAATAATGCAAACAGGACCTTAAAAAGGGCTCGTTCGCACAATCAAGGAATATAAAACTATGTAAAGATTCACTAAGAGTTAACACTTAAAGAAAGCCATATAGAATCTAGGCTGGGTGTAACAACATATCAAAAGTAGAAAAGTAGCATTAAAAAATTGATCTGTGCTAAATGTTGACCACATATTGAACCACACCAACTAACCTTTTTCATTTCTTGGAAGGTGTTAAGGACATGTCCACCATCCCATGAGTCTAAGGTAGAGGCTGCTGTAGCTGAAATATCAGCAACCAAATTTCGAATTGCATCCAGAGACAAGGATCCCTGAACCAACTTCCTTAGACGGACATGGTAATCTCCTTGATGAAAAAAAAGAGCTGATGGACCGATCAAATGTTCCTTGCTTTTGGGATATGTTGGCTTGAACAAATGAGCTTGAGTCACAAGCACAAACCGAGCTGCCTCAGGGCTAGCCAGCATAACACTAGGGCAACCAAGAATATGGGTCTTGAATATTTCTCCATACCTATATCACCATGTACACCACATTCAATTGCATGCAAACAAAATGTTCAAAAAGAAAACTAACACGCACTGGAGGGAAACAAATGATGAAATCAGAAGGATTCAAAGATGATCATGGGAAACAATTAAGAGTTGACCAAGAAAAGAACCTTTTTTGTTTAGAAGCAAAGAACACATTTGGGTCTTGAGAGTAGAGTTGAAGAGTCTCTCCTATGTAAGGCCATCCCAACGAACCTGGTGGGAGCTTAATTCCTGTGTAGGGTTCTTTGTTGTTTCTTTTCTTAATGATATAAGCCACTACACTTACAAGAAAGATGAGAACGTAAGCAAGAATCCCTCCCATCTCTATCTCTATCTCTGTCTCTCTGTCTCTTTCTCTCCCTCACCTGAGAGCAGGTTTTAACAGCAGTATCACACAAGGTATTAGAATTGGTTGTTCTAGTCATGGGGAGAGCGGGAGAGGAAGTCGATTTATAGATGTCCAAAAGTATAAAAGACAAAACATCTAATGCGACCTCTCTAGTTATATATCGTATTAATTTAATAGGAAACAAATCCAGACAACTTTTTATCACACGGGCGAATTTTACCGCGGAGGATATGGATATTCACACTTAAGCCTATCCAGATGCTCTACAACTTCTTGCTAAGGCCTACTCTTTATTGTAGGTCCAAGAATTCACCATTCATTGTCCATAACTCCTGCTCAGTGTGTTTATATAATCTTCATAGTGACCACACAGAATCACTAATCTTTTTTACTTTCTTATTCCTATCGATCCCCCAAGTCTAGAGTGAAGAATTGCTTAACCAATATCTAAGGGCTTTTTTGCCACCCATGTAGTCATGTGGGGACAGCCGGACAGGGGCCATTTACTGTTTACGTTCTTGCTATATCTAGTTGTCTACCATATTTATGGACTGCACTTAACAGATTGAATTGGCTTTTATGGTAAGAAAACGAAGCTTTTTGGTGTTGGTGGTGGCAAGGGATAGTACGTGGTAGAAATTCTAGATTCGTGGGAGAAAGCTCTGTGTCACAGAAGAATCAAAAGGCATTGATGATCATGTTCATATGCTTCTCATTTAATTCAATTTGCATATTGGTCTTTAAAATACGACTATACTATTGTATATCTGTCATGTGTCCTGTAATATACAACAAATATAGGAGACACAAAACTTATTTTGTTAAATAGATAAAGATAAAATATAAAATAAATCTATTTTTAAAATAATTTTAACGTGAATTTATGTCATTTTAAAATGTAAAAGAAACGGAAGAAAAGGATAAAACTTGTTTTTGTTAAATAGATAAAGACAAAAACATAAAATAAATTCATTTTTAATATAATTTTAAAGTGAATTTTTGTCATTTCAAAATAGAAATAGAAATAACAAATATAAAAGACACAACTTGTTTTGTTTAATAGATAAAGACAAAAACATAAAATAAACTCGTCTTTAATATAATTTTAGGGTGAATTTCTTATTTCAAAATGTAAAAGAAATAGAAAGAACAAATATAGAAGAAACAAAACTTGTTTTGTTAAATAGATAAAGACAAAAATATAAAATAAACCTGTTTTTAAGATAATTTTAGAGTGAATTTTATTCATTTTAAAATATAAAAGAAATAGAAAGAACAAATATAAAAGACACAAAATTTGTTTTGTTAAATAGATTAAGACAAAAACATAAAATAAACCTGTTTTTAAGATAATTTTAGAGTGAATTTTTGTCATTTTAAAATGTAAAAGAAATAGAAAAAACAAATATAGAATACACAAAACTTGTTTTTGTTAAATAGATAAAGACAAAAACATAAAATAAACTCATCTTTACTATAATTTTCGAATGAATTTCTGTCATTTAAAAAGTATGTATATGTTCTTTGTTCCAATTATCACATGATAATAATCAAACTCCACAAAATCCTGGTTAAAATTTATGTGCTCAAAATTTCCAACAAACACTGTTCAAGTTTTTTTCTCTTGGAGGGTAGCTCTGTTTTATGCTCTCTTGATTTTACTACAAAGTCGTCGATGGACATAAAAAACACTGATCACAGATTGCCAAAAGTTATTCCAAAGTCGTCATAACGTGGAATCCAAATCAAAAAGATCAATGGAGATATATACTCCTATACGGCCTCAAGAATAGAAATTTCTAGGAATTCCATACAAAAATCGATTGATTTTCAACTCTTTTATTTGGTAGTTTGGGCAGGTAATCTGACGTGATGCCACCGTCCTATGTAATCAATCCAAGAAACAACTAGCGGCTTCTTCTTGACTTTCATGGCCTTCTTAATTACAACTTCTCCGGCATAAGAAGTTGGAAGAAATCAGTTCATTGTCGGTCCCGGCGGTGCTATTTTGTTTTTTGGAGAGCTTAATAATAATGTTAAACATGTCACAGAACAACATCAATTAATCGTGGTCGTGTTTGATTTATCCTCGACATGCATTTATGGTGTTACATTCAACTGCAAAAGATGGATCACACAAGCACACTAGAGAAGACATTCCCTTCGGGCCACCACGACTAGCTAGTTCTTCCATGTATATATGGCTCAGAACTGGCCGCACCAGTCCTCATTAATTTGCCGAACATTGAAGCACTGCCTCATTAGCGGCATGATTTATACGAGTCTTCATTTGACTGTTAGGGTTGATAGCAATGAGATTAAAGGATAAGTGCATTTCGTTTTGCTTCCGCTGCAGGGTAAAGAAAGAAACAAAAATGAAGTGACGGTGTATCACGTGAGTTCACATATCTCTGGATAAAATAGACGAATACAGGAAAAAAAGAAAAGGATAAAAACGTGTAAGATATAGAAATATAAAATAAATTTATTTTTAAAATATTTTTGAATAAATCTTTTTTTTTCAAATAAAAATTACAAGAGGAAATATCCTCTTTCTCTCTATTATATTTAAACTGAAAAATAGAGTTTAGAGTATAAAGATATGAATATTCGGTTTGAATTTCACGATTCTATTAGGAGAGATCGACGGGGCAATGGCGGAGACGGGAGCTTGCTGGGGCCAGCTATTGTGAGGAGATTTTTTTTCCGGCCCTCCTTAACAATATTTATAATTTTAGCCTAGAAAATAAAAAAAAAAATTGAAAATTTACGTGACACGCGCATGCTAAAGTGCAAGATTAGTGCTGGACCTCGGGCACCATGCAATGAAGGATTTAATTTGTAAACACTTTTAATAATTGTGATTAATTATCTGATTACCTTTTCATTGATTGAGAAATTCTAGTAAATACTACTCAATCACATGTCACTTCAATCCCAGTCTCGACTCTAGAGCAACGTGGTATAAGATGTAGACAACGAACCCAAATTCATACATGGAAGTGGATTGAGGATTTTGTTTTTTTTTTAAAAAATAAAACAATTGAAAGAATTTGGAAAAATAACATATTCTCACGTCTCCACTCCTAGTTGTAAAATAAAAAAAATTAAGAAGGTTGCGCATCTCAAAAATTATTTTTAAAAATATTTTATCTACAAGTTAACAACCCATTCTTATAATAAAAAAACATATAAGAATAAGAATGAGTTGTTAATTAATTAACTTGTAGATACAAATATATATAAAAAATAATTATTTTAAATGTCGTGCAACTTCTAATTTTGCAACCTTTTAAAATGTGCTATTTAAAAAAAAAA
>Ga0325402_1004042_pt1 | contig 13463 bp, 15 predicted proteins | sample PopdelMetagenome_22_FD_207212 | JGI IMG/M metagenome (GOLD analysis project Ga0325402, IMG submission 207212) | Populus deltoides microbial communities from Bellville, Georgia, United States - Xylem-PdKOR-R3 | ecosystem: Host-associated > Plants > Phyllosphere > Stem > Wood/Secondary xylem... | reverse complement strand
ATTTTTTTAATTTAAAATTTTTATCTATCGTATATGATTCATATTCTTTTGATTGCTATTTATTATTATTTAAAATAATTTATGAAATTGTATTTTTTTAAATTTCACCATCTTTCAACTTTAAAACATGTTTGATTTGATCTTTATTATTTTAATTATTATTTATATTATTTAAAATAACGTATTAAATTATTTTTTTAATTTCATCCTCTAACTTTTTTATTTGTAAGATTTTGTCCTTATTATTTTAATTAATTTGAAAAAAAATTCAAAACATTGATATGTTATTTTTAAACTCGTTTTTCATGACTTAGCTAAACATTGAAAAATCTTTCTAACTCATTGTTTTTATAATACTATTAAATATTGAAAAATAATTCATTTTTCAGAAATTTATTTTCTAAAAACAACCACTTAAAAAAAACTTTTCAATAAATAAATGAGACTTGAATCTCATGTCAAAGATCACCAAATTAACTCACTAAATTAGATCGGGTTTAATAATACCAAAAATCCATAAATAATAGATTTATTATTTATCTTGTTCCTCTCGCCGCATTAAAGTAGTGTTTAGTATTGTAACAGTAATTTTTTAAAAAAATGTATTAAAATAATATATATATATATATTAAATTTATTTTTAATATTAGCAATTTAAATTAATAAAAAAATATTTTAAAAATTCAGAATTTGTTGCCAAACACACCCTAACCACTCCTCCAACCCACAGTGGCACATTCCGTAAATTAACCACAAAAGTGGTGGCAAAACCGCAACCACTCCAACCCCCACCATTTTATAGTTAGAGAGAGAGAGAGACAGGGAGAAAAAAGAAAAGAAAAGAAAAAAAAGCGTCGCAGTTTCGCACTATCTCCTCCTACTCCGCCTGTCAAAGCAGCGGAGCCACTTTACTTCACTCTCTCTAAACCACCACTTTCTCCTCCGCTAAATCTTCCTCTCTTTACTTCGCTGTCACCAACACAGCCTCTTCGCTAATCTTGTTTAATCCTCATTAATTAACTAAATTAAGTTAAATTCAGTTAATTCGTCGTCAGATCTGAGCGAACCGCACCAGATCCGACAATCAAGAGACTTCAAAATGGAGGAGGCGCTGGAACTGGCGCGCGCGAAGGACACGAAGGAGAGGATGGCAGGAGTCGAGAGGCTACACCAACTTCTTGAAGCTTGTAGAAAGAGTTTGAGTTCGTCCGAAACGACGTCGCTTGTCGATTGCTGCTTGGATCTTTTGAAAGACAACAATTTCAAGGTTTCTCAAGGTGCTTTACAGGCGTTGGCTTCTGCTGCTGTTTTGTCTGGTGACTACTTTAAGTTGCATTTCAATGCGCTTGTTCCTGCTGTTGTTGAACGCCTAGGTGACGGTAAACAACCCGTTCGTGACGCCGCTCGACGCCTTTTGCTCACTCTCATGGAGGTTTTTCTTACTTTTCACTTTTTTTTTCAAATTTGAAATGTTTTTATACACGCGCACACACACAAATGGTTGGATTTTTATTTATTTAGTTAAAAGTTTAAACTGTAATTAATTTGATACTTTTTATCTAGTTAAGATAATTAATTATGTTTTTTTAATAGTAAACTGTTAGTTAATTTTGTTGGTTTTAATTAATCTTTCACTTTGAAAGAAAGATTTACTGAATTTGTTCTGAGTAGAATTAAATAATTTGAATCAAAAGTCATTACGATTGATTACTCTCTTTCATTGATCTCAATTGAATTACTGTTTTATCCTTGGGTTGAAATCGTAATAGCATAATACCATGCATTAATTTAGGTTGACATTGGAAGAATATGAATAATCTGGGATCTAAAAGCACCGGTTCATTCTCTTTGTAGTAGAGATACTTTTTCATCTTGTCCTTGTAGAGCGGCTCGAATCTTCTATAAAAATTAGACCGAGTTTCTTTGTGCATAACTTATCTTGATAATGGCCTGCGTATACGTTGTTAATTTTAGTGAAAGAACACAAACACTCAGTTGTAGTTGTAGTTGTAGATGGTCGCTTGAATTTTGTAGCTCAGCAGGGACAATAGTACAGGACTTGTAAAATCTTTATAATTTAGACACGGGGTAGTGGCAATGTATTTGATTGGTGTTGATTGAGTATATGTTTGGGTGGAATTTGTTATATTTTTTTCTTGCCTCTAATTCCATTAGGAGTCAATGACACCATGCTCATGAGTTGCATGTTTGTGTGTGCAAAGAGAATGGACAAACATTAAATATGGGGTTATATCAATATGTGTTTGTGATTCAGGTTTCTTCGCCTACAATCATTGTTGAGAGAGCTGGCTCGTTTGCCTGGACGCACAGAAGCTGGAGAGTTCGGGAAGAGTTTGCTCGAACAGTAACATCTGCAATTAATCTTTTTGCATCTACTGAGCTTCCTCTTCAGCGGGCTATTCTACCTCCTGTATGATCCAAAACATTTCTGATTTTCCAAACCTACACCTTTTGCATAAATAGTTCTTTGGGTGGAGATAAATTAATTATTGAAAAATTTCTCCAACCAGATTTTGCAGATGTTGAATGACCCAAATCCTGGTGTTAGGGAAGCAGCTATATTATGCATCGAGGTCAGTGGAAGTTGTTGCATTGTTGTTCCCATGTTATTGTTTCTGCGAGCTTAACTATTTTTCATTGCTTTTCAGTCGCATTAATCCGACTATTCGTCTTTCAGGAGATGTACTCACAGGCCGGGCCCCAATTCCGTGACGAGCTTCATCGCCATAATCTTCCTAATTCCATGGTGAAGATTTAGCAAAAACCAATCTGCAGTTCTCTCTTCTATATTATTAGGTGCTAGGATCTTCAAATGTAGGCTAGTTTGGTCTTTAATGCTCATGTCCACCATATCTAGATGTAATGCAGTACTCATTGAAATTATTCTCTGATTAATGAATGTCTTACCACTGCCTGCCAAAGAAAGGAAGCTATAGCTTTATTTTTAACGTGGTAGTACAATGCATCACTGCAGATGAAAGATATCAATGCCAGACTAGAGAGGATTGAACCACAAGTACGCCCTTCAGATGGACTTGGCGGTAACTTTGCTCCTGTTGAGATGAAGCCCACAAGCCTTCATCCCAAGAAAAGCAGTCCAAAAGCCAAAAGTTCCACGAGGGAGATATCTCTTTTTGGAGGTTAGCATTCTTTTATCTAAAATACTGTGGATGTTAAGATATCGTAGACATTATTATGGTCTGTTTGATTCTGTGTTATTTAATACTTGCTGTCCTCGATTTTCTGTTTTTGTCTTTCTCCAATCATGGTAAATTAATAACTTTAACATCCCCAGGGAGCGCATCAATTTGGAACATTGAGTGTAGAATTAATGTTCATCCCCTCCTCTACTTAGAATAAGTTGGAAAACTTAAATTTGCTTGAAACAGCTTCCAAATAGCTATTTTGCGCCTTTGTGTTTGCATGGAGCCTTTTATTATATCTCGACAAAAGTCTTCACAACAATTGTATCAAAGCCACTTCACCTGTTTGATCAAAATTAGTTGTATCTTTAGTTTAGGAATTATTATAAACATTAGGATGAAGATTTTCTTGATTATCAGTAAAAATTACTACAGGTTTTTTATTTTTATTTTTTTTTATTTTTATGAATGAATCCCATGATCCTCTGCCACGTTCCCTTCATTTTCATCCTCATGTTGTTGCAAATGGTTGATTAATTTGTTTGGCCAACGAGGAATTTGTTTACTTATTTCTTTTTTATCCCTGTAGATTTTTTTTTTTAATTTCTTATTCTTGGAATCCACTATAATTGCATCAAATGAAATCTTTAATTTTTTTTTAAATATTTTGTGGTATTAAAAAATTTCTTTAATTCAAGTCTTGATGTTGCAAAAAATTGTGTATATATTGATACGAGCTACACTGTAGCTAGTGTCCTTGTTCGGCGAAGTAAGGAAAACTGTTATAGCATGAATTATTGTTGTTCACTATGGTTGCTATTTCACATTATGCAGCGGAGAGTGATGTCACAGAGAAACCCATAGAGCCAATTAAAGTTTACTCAGAAAAGGAGCTAACTAGAGAATTTGAGAAGATTGCAGCTACCCTTGTTCCAGAGAAGGATTGGACTATCCGCATAGCTGCCATGCAGAGAGTTGAAGGCCTTGTTTTGGGAGGTAGCCCTTCTTTTTTCTCCTTGTATCCTTCTTTCCCTGCCAAAGTATTATGCTATCAGATTATTGTTAGCCTGATCTATGATATTCTGTTAAATCTTCTTATTTCTCATAATTAGTAGAATGTGCAATTGAATGATTGAAATTGTTGGAAAATCCCTTCTGCCGATCATTCGGGGATGCTAAAGTACAGAGACTGAGGTTTTGTTTTTTAATAATTTCCTCAAGAAAGGGATGTTAATGATTTCTTCATATCAGGTGCTACTGATTACCCATGTTTTCGGGGGCTTTTGAAGCAATTTGTTGGCCCTCTAAACACACAGTTATCTGATCGAAGGTCTAGCGTAGTGAAGCAGGTCAGCCAGAATTTTCTTCTGCTGTAGATGGTGGTTTATAGATTTCTTCTTTTGGTCTCTTCCTTCACATATTAGCTCCTCATCTACCAGTTCAAGGTTTATAGTTGCTAAGTGTGTGTGTGTGTTTGTGTTTTCAAGGCTTGCCATCTATTATGCTTTTTATCGAAGGACCTGTTGGGAGATTTTGAGGCATGTGCTGAGATGTTCATTCCTGTAAGTTACTTTCATTTTTCTTTCACTGATTGTTGCAAATCTAATATGCTCAAAGAGTTCTGTTAATTCTGTGCTATGATAATCAGGCCCTTTTCAAGCTCGTTGTGATTACTGTACTTGTAATTGCAGAATCTGCAGATAACTGCATAAAAACGGTAATGGATTTTTATTATTATGTGCAAAAAAATTCTTTTAAATGCTACTCCCTCACAGTTTCCTTTTTGGCTTCTCAGATGTTGCGTAACTGTAAAGTTGCTCGTGTGCTTCCTCGCATAGCTGATTGTGCAAAGAATGACCGCGCTGCAGTACTCCGTGCAAGGTAAGGCAATGCGACTTGTTCTCCAAGTCTGGCATTTGATTTTTTGTCTAGGATATAATTGATTTTGGTCACTATTATGTCTCTCTTTGGATTGCAGATGTTGTGAATATGCACTATTGATACTTGAACATTGGCCCGATGCTCCTGAAATACAGCGATCTGCTGATCTCTATGAAGATCTGATTAGATGTTGTGTTGCAGACGCAATGAGCGAGGTATGTGTGTTCAGATCTTTGATGTTGTGCATGCATGTATGTTTGTCGTGTCTGTCAGTTTTGTCAGGCTATTGTGTTATGATTTTGCTTTGCCTTTCATGCTTCAACAAGCAAAAACTGTGTTCTGATGAAGTTTTTCTCAACTATTTTTTTTTGAATGAGTAAAAAGGAAAATATATTGAAGGGACTGTGTGGATACTGGCCTAATCTAACTTCAGAGAGGTGGAAGTTTAGTTTCAAAATGATGTAAAGTGCAGACCACAAATGGCCGAGGGTAAATATACATCTGGTAGGAAATAATTTCAATTAGCTAACAACAAGCATCTCTAAGAGAAGGAATTGTTCATATCATTTAATTTTAACATCCGTGGCTGTATCGAGGAGCTTACATCAGGTGGAGCTGTCAAATGGTAGGAGTAATTGGGTTTTTTCTCCTGCACAATAACTGGGTCAAGTTGGAGATGGTTGCTAGACCCAAAAGACTTGAGATGTTGAAGATGGCAGGATAAGTAATTAACTTTACTGCAATTTTGTGTGCTTGCTTGGGATGTGAGGCATGGAGAGCATAGAAATGGACCTGTATGGAATGTGGCTCTGCTATGTCTGGTGTGGAGCATTTTGTGTGAGAGGACTAATCACAGTTTAGAGGGTGCACAGTGTGAAGCAACCATTTTATATGTTCTTTTCTGTTTTTGGCTTCCTTGGCCTGCCAAGTTTTGCACTTATTTTCCCCTGATTTCCTACTTTGGCCTAATCTTTTCTGCCATATTCACTAGTTTCTTTTCCCTTGTCTTCTTTCATGGAGCATCTCTTGTATATTACTGATACTTGTATGGTCCTGTCTTCCTTTAAATACTAGATCTTTGCTGCATTTCTCTGTTAGGGTAAGACTTGGCAGTGTTTCTGAAACTATGAATGCATCTTTTCTCTCAATGAATGTGAGGAAGAACATAGAAAGTTTCATTTAGGTGGAATAATGATCAGAACTGTTTCTTGATTCTAGAATAATCTTTGTTAATGCTGCCATGGAAGGAATTTTGGATTGCAAGAGCATGAATCTTGGCTTGAGATGAAGTCAGTTGTTTTGTATGTGTAGCTTCCTTCTAGCCAATCTCCTTTGGTTCATCATGATACTATATATTTCAGCATGAGATGTATTTTATTGGTCTATGGACTTCTCTTTTATTCTCTCAATCATTGGTTTTCTCTGTAAGGCTCCAACACCCAAGAAAAAAATGATTTGAAGTGGATGAGTGTTCCATGTATATTATATGATCAGCTTTGATGAGTTGTTATATGTCATAAAATAAGGAAAGTTTCTTCGATACAGTTCCTCTGTATGATGCATCTGTTTGTACTTCTTTTTCTTATTTTGTCTCTCACCTTATTTTCCATTAATTCTTAGTATGTGTCTGTGAAGGCTCTGGAAGTGTGCCTGATATATGTAACTTGGCAGGTGCGCTCAACTGCAAGGATGTGCTACAGAATGTTTGCAAAAACTTGGCCAGAGCGTTCCCGTCGTTTATTTATGTCCTTTGATCCTGTTATTCAACGGGTATATTCTTGTGGACCCAATGCATTTATCTTAATAACTTCACTGATTAGATCATATTTTCCTTACGTGTTCTTTATTTTTTGGCACAGATTGTTAACGAAGAGGATGGAGGCTTGCACAGGAGACATGCATCTCCTTCCATCCGTGATAGAACTGCTCAAACATCATTTACCCCTCAGGCATCTGCAGCTTCACATGTACCTGGATATGGAACTTCTGCTATTGTTGCAATGGATAGAACTTCAAGTTTATCGTCTGGGACATCTCTGTCTTCTGGTCTTTTGCTCTCACAAGCAAAGTCCCTTGGTAAAGGTACTGAACGTAGTCTGGAAAGTGTGTTGCACGCTAGTAAGCAGAAGGTCACTGCAATTGAAAGCATGCTTAGAGGTTTGGAATTATCCGACAAACAAAATCCTTCAGCTCTCCGTTCATCAAGTTTGGATCTAGGTATCAAGTGACTTTGCCTGTCAATTTTCTTCCTCAATCTCATAAATTATTTGTCATTTTCAGTATACAAGCCTTTTCTTTAATTCAACAATACATCATTCTAAAAAAGAATACTCAATTTGTTTTCAAAATGATTGAGGACTGTAGCTTCACATTGTTTTGTGAACGGCTAAATTTCTCTCTTATTGCCCCTAGTGCAGGAGTTGACCCTCCATCATCTCGTGATCCACCATTCCCTGCATCCGTTCCAGTCTCTAATCATCTCACAAACTCTTTGACAGCAGAATCAACTGCTTCTGGTATTGGTAAAGGCAGTAACCGCAATGGTGGCTTGGTCTTGTCTGATATTATTACCCAAATTCAAGCTTCCAAAGATTCTGCTAAGCTATCATATCGGAATAATATGGCAGCCGAGTCTTTGCCAACATTTTCATCATATTCAACAAAGAGGATTTCTGAAAGAGGTTCAGTTGAAGAGGACAATGACATTAGGGAACCTAGGCGATTTGTGAACCCACATGTAGACAGGCAGTATATGGACACGCCTTACAAAGATTTAAACTACAGGGATTCACATAGCAGTCACATCCCCAACTTCCAGAGACCACTTTTGAGAAAGCATGTGGCTGGACGAATGTCTGCGGGCAGGCGAAAGAGTTTTGATGATAGTCAACTCTCACTTGGAGAGGTGTCAAGTTATGTAGAAGGTCCAGCATCTCTCAGTGACGCATTGAGCGAGGGACTTAGTCCAAGTTCTGACTGGAATGCTAGGGTTGCTGCTTTCAATTACCTCCATTCTTTGCTGCAGCAAGGCCCAAAAGGTGTTCAAGAAGTAATTCAGAATTTTGAGAAGGTAATGAAGTTGTTTTTCCAGCATCTGGATGATCCGCATCATAAAGTTGCACAAGCAGCTCTCTCGACACTTGCAGATATTATTCCATCTTGCCGAAAGCCATTTGAGAGTTACATGGAACGGATCTTACCCCATGTTTTCTCCCGATTAATTGACCCCAAGGAGCTAGTCAGGCAACCTTGCTCCACAACTTTGGAAATTGTCAGCAAAACTTATGGGGTTGATATTCTTTTACCAGCATTGCTCCGTTCACTAGATGAGCAGAGGTCACCAAAAGCCAAATTGGCTGTTATTGAGTTTGCCCTCAGTTCATTTAACAAGCATGCAATGAACTCTGAAGGCTCTGGGAATACTGGCATTTTGAAGTTATGGCTTGCTAAGCTGACACCGTTAGTACATGATAAAAATACTAAGCTCAAGGAAGCTGCTATTACTTGCATTATATCGGTCTATTCACACTTTGATTCCATAGCTGTCCTCAATTTCATTCTTAGTTTATCAGTTGAAGAACAAAATTCCTTGCGACGAGCCCTTAAACAGTACACTCCTCGTATTGAAGTGGACCTAATGAACTTTGTGCAGAGCAAGAAAGAGCGACAGCGATCTAAGTCCTCTTACGACCCATCTGATGTTGTTGGAACATCATCAGAAGAAGGATATATTGGTGCATCAAAGAAGAGTCACTATTTTGGAAGGTATTCTGGTGGTTCTGTTGATAGTGATGGCGGCAGGAAGTGGAGTTCTACCCAAGAATCAACCCTGATATCGGGAAGTATTGGCCAAGCAGCTCCTGATGAAACTCAGGAGAACTTGTATCAGAATTTTGAGACTAGTTCTAATACTGATGTCTATAGTTCAAAAAATAGGGATTCGAATTATGTGGTTGGTTCTACCGGTCTGAACTTGGGATCCCGGCCTGGCCGGCTGGAAAACATGGACAATGGCCTTAACTTTGAAGGGCTGTTGACCCCAGGTATGGACATTAATGGATTGATGAGTTCTGAACCTCTGCGTGCTGCTGAAGGCTATGGGCATGACAATAATGTTCTTTCTGAGTTGGACCTTAATAATCATAAACCTGCAGCTGTGAAGATTAATTCTTTGGCTGACACTGGTCCTAGCATTCCTCAAATTCTTCATCTGGTGAGATATTTAACATCGACGATTTCCTTATTGATAATTAATGTTCCATTAAAAATGCTTATATATAGTAACATAGTTAGTTTAATAGAAATAATAAAGCATAAAGCATCTCAATGAATTCTCACCTCCCTTTTGTGTCTAGATATGCAATGGTAATGATGAAAGCCCTACCTCAAGCAAGCGTGGTGCACTTCAGCAGTTAATTGAAGCTTCTATGGCTAACGATCCCTCTGTTTGGTCCAAAGTATGCTCATTTTCAGTGCCCCCCCCCCTCTCTCACACACACAAATGCACGCGCGCACTCACACTCATTTTTCTGGCAGGCACTATTATGCAATAGGGTGCTTCTTGGTCATAATTGAGAAACTAGTTCTTGGAATTTTGCATCTTTTATTAAGCTTGTCCATGATTCCTTGTCTCTATAGTGGAAGAGTAATGCTAGGGGTACTCATTTTTTTTGTTGTTGCAAACTTCTTTACTAAATGACACGGCATCTTGTAATTGTTGTTTTGTTAACCACTCAATCCATTATTATAAATTTTCCATTAAATGTGAATTTGTACATTCCATGATTAGAAACACCTTCCTATATAGTAAATACCATGTCATTTAGTAAGAAAATCTCTGTAAAAAGATTTAAGTTCCCCTAGCATTATTCATAGCGAACAGCTCTTGCTGAATGTTGGAGGGACACCTCAATTAATTGGACAGGTTCAGGTTTTGGGAAAATGAATTTCAGTTTAATTTTTTATATAAAAAAACAAAAAAACGAGAAGTTGATAATGATTGTGTTATTATAGCCAACAGCGCTGCCTCTTTTGTCTGATGGTTGCCCTGTTCAACCTGCAATTTTGCAAATGGGATGAAGTCTGTCCAGGTTTAGAGCCTGGCATCTGTCTTTGCTTGGCCTGGAATTGAGGGGTGTGAGGGGCATAATGGTAGATGTGCCTTGTGTCTTTACTCTGGTAGTAATATTTGTTTAGACAAATTTAGCTGGAATGATTTCAGGATGTTCAAGTCTTTCTAGCGCATTTAAACCATAATGTGTGGCTCCTATTAATTATAATTAAGAGCTATGATCTGACGTTTATTAGGATTGTGTGTTTTTCCATCATAAAAAGGGACACTGCAACATTGTGGGGGTTGACATTATGATTAGCAATAAAATTTACTGTCTCTTGCTACTTCTGCAGATTGAGTTTTCGTACATTGATCATTTTGTGCTCTCATGGTCATTCTATTTTTCATGTTCTTCTGAAAAAGTGTCTTGTTTGTGCGAGTAGACACTTTTGTGCCATTATATCAGTTCTAGCTTAATGTTGATGATTCATTTATAATTTCAGTACTTCAATCAAATTTTAACGGCTGTACTGGAGGTGTTGGATGATTCTGATTCATCAATCCGAGAACTTACTCTTTCATTGATTGTGGAAATGCTAAAAAATCAGGTGCATCATCATCTTTATGTGATTCTGAATGAAATGCTCCCTTTGTTTATTTAGTAATAATCATTGCAAAATCTTTTCTTTTTTCTTGCCATGTTTCCAGAAAGATGCCATGGAAGATTCTATTGAGATTGCTATTGAGAAGCTGCTTCATGTTACAGAGGATATTGTTCCAAAAGTAATTCTCTTTCCAAACATGTGCTGTGATTATTCTTGTTTGCTTTATGTCTCACTGGTTTCTGGTCTGTATCCAGGTTTCCAATGAAGCCGAGCACTGCTTGACTGTTGCATTGTCTCAGTATGATCCATTCAGATGCTTAAGTGTATGTGGTTGTGATATTCTGTGTCTCCATCTCTAAGCATTCTCATTTTTTCTTAAATTAAGAGTTTATGGATTTGTTTCCTGTAACACTTGCATTATTCTGATGCTGGCAATAACTGATTCACAGGTAATTGTCCCTTTATTGGTTACTGAAGATGAGAAAACTCTTGTAACCTGCATAAACTGTTTAACTAAGGTATTTCACTTAAACCATTGACTAAATTGAGAAGGATTAAGTTTTGATGTCTTATGCGATTCCATACCATCTGTTCATTCTCTTAACACAGTTTCATTCAAGTATCAAACTGGAAACTCTGCTATATTAATAAAGGATCGGTTGCTTTTTACTCTTTGTTTTTCAGCTTGTGGGTCGTCTTTCACAAGAAGAGCTGATGGTCCAGTTACCATCATTTTTGCCAGCACTTTTTGAAGCTTTTGGAAACCAGAGTGCTGATGTTCGCAAGGTAATAGGGAACTGTTTGTCCTTGTTTGATAGTTCATATTTCTCGCTTTACAAATGCGTTAGCTCGGGTATAAATAAAACAAAAAAATGATGACCGAACATATCACAATTAATTGGCAATGACACTATTTGTCAATGACCAGGTGCCCTGTCAAACACCTTGACATCCTCTTTCAGGGGTTTTTCACTTCCTAAGAATCTGTTTTTGTTTTCTAGTTCTTAACACATTACTTGTTGGTGTTTGGTGCTGCAGACTGTGGTTTTCTGTCTGGTGGATATATATATCATGCTCGGAAAAGCATTTTTGCCGCACTTGGAAGGGCTTAACAGTACACAGCTGCGTTTGGTGACCATTTATGCTAATCGGATATCACAGGCAAGAACAGGTACTGCAATAGATGCTAGCCATGATTAGTTTGGTTTCGTCTAGGAAGGAATTGTTGGTTTGTGGTGTTGGTTAATTCATTGTTGTGTATTTTGTATATCTGTGAGAATGCGTTGTGAGAGTGATCATCTTCTTTTCCGTTCTCATTTTCTTTTTGATCCCTCGGTATATTGATTTCCCCTTTTCTTGTGTGCGTGTAAACCCTCGTGTTTGTTTGGTTTGGAGGGAAGAGTGCTTCAGTGGGAAACAAAAATTGAATTGTATTATTTTGCAAATATTTTGTAATCACTATTTTGAGAAGAGTATTAGTGATATGAAAGAAATTTTTTATCCCTTGTGGAAGTTGATTTGTGCTTTATTATGGTAATGGAAAGATATCCACACCAAGCACTTTTTTAAAATAAAAGAAATTTAAAGACTTGGAAGAACACTCAGTTCAGTACCTGGAAACCTTGTTAATTAAACCCGGCTCTGTCTGTCTGGCTGGTGGGACGAACTGGGATCTGACTTGAGCTAGTTTCACTATAAATAGAGGCCATTGAGTCATTTTAATCCGGGTTGATCGATGATCAATCTAGTTATAACATGATACAAAATTGTTGATATTTTTTTAAAAAAATGAAATGCTGTTAATTATTTTTTTAAATTATGTTGGTTTTTTTTTTATAAAAAAATTGGGTTAATTAGGGAGGCTGGTAAGGGCCCCACTCCACTCCTGTAAGGATTTTTTTTCTTACCCTTCCGTAACTCAAATAGAAAATTTTAAGTTTTAGTTTTATTTTTTAAAAAATAATTTTGGGTCTCCCAGACTAAAATTTCTAGCTACTTGTTGTGAGCTATATAATTATGGTTGAAAAAGACGAGCAGTTGTCGATGAAGGACGAAGCTGAGCAAAAGCTCAGCGAACATAAACACAGCAGCTCTTTAGAGGTGGCGACGCCCTAGGATACGTGTGCCCAACAATTCTGTCCCCTAGTATTCTTCAAGAATGTGTTTCCTGCACTACAAAGGAGACGATATGTAATATGCATTTGACTGTCGGAATAGAGCTCCCAAGTCCAAAATTGCCATTTATCAGCGAACTTTAACCCCCACATGATCAAGAAACAAATCACGACAAGGGTAAATCAAATGAAGAAAGTTGCTTGAAACGGCTATCAATCTGTCATGGTGTCTTAGTGACAGTGGTGAATCGAACGTGGCTAGAAACTGCTGAGAAATCTTCTTGGGTTTATGGAGGCATGCGTGAGAGCGAAGAAGAAAGAGTCAAGTAGTGGGACTGCCATCCTCCTATGACATGCAATGCTGGGCATTATCTCTATTGCTTCGCGAACCGTGCAGAACTCCGTTTTAGTAAGCTAATTTCCTTCAACTTGTGTTTCTTCCGTTCTAGTTGATCAGAATTTTAGAGGGTTCATAATAGTAAGTCTTGTTCTTTAATGATGATTGTATTGTCGTCGATAAATAAAGAGTTCAGTGAAAATGATGTGCATGCTGAAGTAAACATGAATTTCTGTAATGTATTGGATCAAGAACAATTGGAGGTGTTCATTCCAAACTGATCCACAAGGACAGGGATGTTATCAATCT
>Ga0325402_1004041_pt1 | contig 13464 bp, 12 predicted proteins | sample PopdelMetagenome_22_FD_207212 | JGI IMG/M metagenome (GOLD analysis project Ga0325402, IMG submission 207212) | Populus deltoides microbial communities from Bellville, Georgia, United States - Xylem-PdKOR-R3 | ecosystem: Host-associated > Plants > Phyllosphere > Stem > Wood/Secondary xylem... | reverse complement strand
CACAGCCCCATCCAAAGAACTTCCAGACGGAGGATTCTTCAGACCAATAGCATTAATAACGGAAGACAATATAGATTCAAACTATGATATCAGAATGAATATAGATACCACCATATTTGCTTAACCCGAACATACAAAGGACAAATTGCAGAAACAATGATTCTAAACATAATAGAACCAGCACGTGCAATATAAAACAAAAATTCATCTTAACTCGAGTGAAGAGATATTCTGGGGGAGTTTTTTCGATCCATTTTGAGTGGTTTGTTGGGTCCATTTTATTTTTATCCATTAGCAGCCTTCAAAGTCTTTATGGTATTAATCCATAAAGACTTGTAAAAGTACCTAATTATCATGACAAGTTTGTCAAATTTTTTATATGAAAAAAGAGGTTGAAATCCCGGACCTGTAACCCACATGGAAGTGTGAGATCAACCTTTTGGGAATCATTGTCCACCCCAACTCACATGCAAGTGTGTAATTGTTGGTGGTGGGCTCTCTCTTGTGGTTTTGTTTTTGAGAGTGGCTCACTGCTCACCCATGGGTGGTGTCAAGGAGCATGTCCGCGATATAAGAAAAAAAGAGATATTAACTAATACATGGTTTCCAGTTCAAGAGCCATCATCAAAATCACAAGATTTTGATTGCCAAATTTCTCAACCAAATAAAAGTTTGATTAAATTGAATTGAATAGCACCAAATATTCAATGGATCAGCTCAAATAAAAGTTACTGTTTGTAAAATCAAATTTAATATAGCTCGAAATTAAGTGGATCTTTTCAATAATTAAGGTAAGAACTTAAAAAAAAAAAGAATTAATATGGCCTGACCTAGTTAAAATATCGCGGTAAACTCAAGTGAAATTTGGTTAAATATTATTGAATTTTTTTGAAAAAAATAATTTTAGTCAAAACGATGTTATTTTAATCTCTTTTAAAATATAGGTCAACTGGATTAATCTTTGCATTCCGAACATGGTTCTTGACCCCAGTTGATTCTGGAGTAAGCTTTAAAAACTATTTTATTGATGATACATAGCTTGCAGGATGGTGTATAACTTGAGTTGGTTGTTGATGGTATTTAACTCCTTGTAGGTCAATGTTCTTTACTGGTCTGGTTATGGACTTGACTTTGACATGGAGTACATGTACCCTGTTGCTGTTTCTACAGGAAAAGAAGAAAAAGAGGGGGACAAATATGCAGTTCCTTAGAAAAATAAAAATACGGCATTCCTCTGTACTTAGGTTTGAAATAAGACATCCTGGCTATTTGTTTGCTCAACGAACCACTTCTTACCAACTTTTGCAACTTTTGTCAAAAAGGGTTGCTCTGCTCTACTTTTTTCTTAACAGTGCTGAACCACACTTATTTTGTTGCAGTGGAATGGGTCCTGACTTTCGAGTTTTGGTTCGCAGAAGGAGGAAGCAAGCAGAGCAAAATCATATACTGTACATAACTCATCTTCAAGATTTTGACACAATGAAAGTTGTGTTTAAGAAATATCTCAGTTTTTTGTATGCTGAGGTGATATAACGACGAGTGTTATAAGAGCAGGTAGTAAAGGCAATATTGAGGAAGAGATGGTAATGGTTATAATGGCCGCAATAACGATTTTGACACGATGAAAGTGGAGTACAAGTTGGTAGGATGGCTGTGGTAATGCTAATTAGAGTTGTTGAATTATATTGCAATGCAATTCCATGATGTAAAAGTATTTTTCAACTTGGATTAAACTTACTTAATTAGTTTATTAATTTGTACAAAAATAGATTTATTTCATAAAATCTCATAAAATAAAAATTACAAATATTAATTCAACTCATAATTTCATCTAGTATCATGTTCTCTCTCTCACAAGATTTTGAGTTTTATATATGTATTTTTTCTCTTTGATAAAATTTTAATTTGAACTAAACTATTTTTTATGGAATGAATTATTATTGCTTTCCATCTAGAAATGAAACACAATAAATTATTTCATAAAAAAATACATGCAAAATAATTCAATACTACGTATGAAAGAAAAACCATTTTAAAGTATTAAGTCAAAAATTCAAGATGTTTTAAAGTAATCCCTAGTAATTTTGATTTTCTCATAAATCTAATTTTATTGAGTGAATGCAAGATTTCAAATATATAGTACGTAGTATATAAATAATTTTCTGAACCAAAGAAAAAACAGAATTTTTAGGAGTGATTTAAAATCATGAACTAGAATTTAAGTATTCAAGTTGAGCATATTAAATTTGAATTCCCAGTCGTTCAAGTGCAAGGGACACAAATCCTTCTTCAAGAATCGTTGTGTTTTCTTCCCCTTGGAACCCATTAAAACATAGAGCCCAAAAGTATTTAGATTGCCCAATTCACCAAGTCATAATGAGAGAACCCAAGCCCAAGCAGAGTACTCAGGGCTAATTCATTTTATTTAGTACTATGATTATTATATGCACTCCATTAATTATTAGTTCCACTTCATTTTGTAGCCACGATGATCAATTATGCATATGACCTCACCTCAACACTAGTTTTGTACCCGCACTCTGCAATGAGGTGCATATGGTGTTTTTTCAGAGCATCAAAGCATTGACTAAGAAAGACTGACTGAATTGAAACAGAACGCAACGAGACTTTTTGATGCAGAACGCTTGGCAGGGGAATTTGAAGCACAAATTGACAGGTGCATAGTGAAGACGAAAAGGTTATGAGTATTGTACGCTGAGATTTAAATGGCATTCAATAGGTATAATTAATCATGCATGTTTCAAGTAGAATAAATAGATAACGTAAGCGTTGCCTTACTTTTATTTTTTGTATTCCAAATATTCAATACAGTTTTGAGATTTTCTCTCATTTTCTGGTGGATTCCAGATAAGTTTTTGAGGATGAACATGAGGATCCCTCTGTTAATTTCCCTGCTGCGTCAATTGGTATCAAAGCAGGTTTGTCTTGGCTCGATGGCGAATGACCCGAACAATAATCGACCCCTTCCTGGTGGGGAACCAGTTTCCAGGAGAGAGTTTGACGCTCTTGCTACGAGCGTTGAAGAGATTCGACAATTGCTTCTCAACATGGGAAACAACAACAACAACAACAACAACAATGAACGAGATAACCAACGTGGTGGTGGCAGAGGCAACCGCGATGGTTGTCGTCAGCGGGAGGAGATTGAATCGAATTTTGAGGAGGAGATGGAACATCCCGAGAATGCATTTGCTGCTAATTTAAATAATCGACAACCCATTGAAGACTATCGGATGAAGGCCGACATCCCTTATTTTAATGGTCATCTATCCATTGAAGGATTTTTAGATTGGCTTGTAGAGGTAGAGAGATTTTTTGAGATTATGTCAGTACTAGAGGAGAGGATGACTAAGATAGCGGCTTTTTGCTTAAAAGGGAGTGCAGCTGTATGGTGGGATAATTTGCAGAAGTCACGACAGAGGCAGGCCAAACAACCGGTCAGGACATGGCGTAGGATGAAACAATTGATGATGAACCGTTTCCTTCCAGTAGATTATGAGCAGCATCTTTATCGCCTCTACCATAATTGTACCCAGGGAAGCAGGGCAGTAGAGGATTATACTGATGAGTTCCTATGGTTGGCAGAGAGAAATTTGTTGAATGAGACTCAGGGGCAGACGGTATCAAGATATGTCAATGGATTGACTACATCAATACAGGATAGAATCGGGTTACAAGTTTTATGGGACGTCCATGAGGCTCAAATTATGGCTATGAAGGCACAACAGTTAGAGAAAGAACTGAAGGAACGTGAGCAGAAGGAGAAAAAGATGAACTATGGCAACAACAATAATTACCCGAGGAAGGCAGCAGATTCTTATGTTCCTAACAAGGAGAAGAAAGAGGTCCAGCCGATCCAAAGAAATAATTATAAAGGGCAGAATTACAGAGGAGAGAGCAACCAAATCACAAGATTCTGATTGCCAAATTCTTCTCAACCAAATAAAAGTTTGATTAAATTGAATTGAATAGCACCAAATACTCAATGGATCAGCTAAAATAAAAGATACTGTTTATAAAACCAAATTTAATATAGCTCAAAATTAAGGAGATCTTTTCTGTAATTAAGGTAAGAACTTCAAAAAAAAAAAAGAAAAGAAAAGAATTAATACCTACTGGTTAAAATATCCCGGTAAACTCAAGTAAAATTTGATTATATATGGTTAAAGAAAAGAATTAATACCACAATTAGATTTATACTAAGTATAAAACTCGTTAAAATTTACATATTCACCATAATATAAAATGTGAAAGTTTTGATACATTATTTTTTAGCATCTTAAGCTAAAAGATTTCGTCATTGAATTTGTAATATATAAGTTATTTTTTAGTCTATTCTCTTCATGTAACATGTTTTTAGCCTATTTTATGATGTTATCATAACCAGATTTTCTCAATTTATAATCTAACTTGAAGATAAAAACTCATGCAATGACAAAAAAACTTGTTGTGAGTTGTGCATCTATTATAGAATAGAATGGTTTATCAAAATCTTGTATATATGACCTTAACTCAATTAATTACCACCTCCTTTCTCTTTGCTTTTGGTTATTGATAGGATTCTATGGAATACTTTACCACATAGATTTTCTTTATTTTATACATAGCATTGTGATCTACCAATCTAGAGTCATTCTTGTTTCTATTCGTAGATTCATGCTGTTATAATCTTAATTGAAATGGGTCATTTGTTTCGTGTATTCTAACTATTTTATAGAAGTGTTTTTCTTTGTATTTCTTTTGTATGAGATATTTCACAATCAAATCTATAATTTGAGACTTCTTTTACATAAAACAAGACTTATACTGTTTGATAAGTAATAAGGTAAGAAGAATGGTAAACTCTTCAAACGCATATGAATGCAGTTTTTTGACAAGGGAGTTTGGTGTTCCTGAAGCAGCAACATTGGCTGCTAAGCTACGCATAATTTGTTGTCTTCTTCCCAACAATGCCATTCTGACCCCAAACGCTGCTGAATCTAGCATGCTGATTTCCCCTGTAATTTCGATCTGAATTTCAATTTCCAGATTCCATAACCTTAGCCCTTATTTTAGTAACCAAACAACTCTCTTCCTATGTTCCTGCATCTGCATGTCGACTCTTCACTCTCTGATTCCTGAATCTTGAAAAGTACTCTCTTCCTTTGTTTTTCTAGTTGTCTTGCATTATGTTTCTAGCTAAAAGAAGAAAGAAGTGCCTTAAATTATGAAAAAGTAGAAAAAGACAATGAAAGAAGTGCCTTAACTCACGTTAAGTTGAGGAAGGAATGAAAACAAAAAAAGAAGAAAGGAAGGTGATGCAGTCCAGACTAAATGAATCCTTTCCTCCAGAAAATCTTGCTCAGTTCTTGTCCTCTTCACACCCATTTGCTCCCCTTCACAAACAAAGCTCCCCATTTAAAGGAGCTCCAATCACGCAAACCAGCAATCCTTCCAAACTTTTTTCCATGACCACAGCACGCTACTGCTATCCACACAACCCCAGCTTCAGACAGCTTCCATCACGCAGACCAGCAATCCCTGCAATCCCTTTCCTGTTAACACAACCGCAGAGCCTGTAGCTGCCGCCAACAAAACCCCAGCATCCTCTCCATGAATAAACCAAAACACATCCCTGCTCATCCACTGATAACTCCTTAAACTACCCAGATACATGACCTTCCAAAAGGTATATGATTTTTAAAGTTAAATGTAACCTCTAAAAGTATGGAGAGTTGGAGACTTGAATTATTCTTTGCACGGTGACAAATGAATTCTAGAATTTAGATTTTCATTTGCCATCTAAATATTAAAATATTTGACATTAAACATATTTTAATATATTTTTAAACAAAAATATATTAAAAAATACTTTACAGCATAATCTCAAGCACCATCAACAAATCCAATCATACAACGTCAACAAATCTGGACCATCCATTTTCAGACCCAAAAATCAAAGATCAATATCAAACCCCAGTCCCTGCTATGAAAACAGGATAAAATCATCAGATCTCAAAAACCCAGATAGATAGATGCTTGTTTATATTTCCATTACACAAGACCTAATTGGTTACTACTTTTGGTTTGTGTAAATTAGTTTGAATGGCCAGATATATATTACCATGATCCAGTTTGCAAGATTAGTGGAATAACATAAAATGAAGAGAAGAAATAGAGAAGCAGATGAGAAGCAGGAATTTCAGTAGAATGCTATAATCAGATGTCCATATCAGATACATTTCAGTAGAAACTACAGCATTCTTAACCTAAGGTCAGTATCAATAAAAAATAATTGCTATATATCGAAGAAGAAATTACTTTCCACAAATAATAATCCTTAGCCTCGAACTCGGTAGAATTGAAAAGCACAAGTGTTTCACCTTTGGAGCTCAAAACGGCATGTCATTCTAAGTAGAAACATACAACCAGGACTAGGCTGAAAAGCTACAATAATATAGGGACTGAATTGAAGTGTTAGAAACAGTACAGGGACTGAAACAAAACTCAACCCTCATCACCAAACCCTAAGTACATAAACTAACTAAACCAGCAGCCTCCTTCCACTCACGCTCTCTTCTCTCTCTTTCTCAGGTCATCCTATCATCATTGTCTCTTTTTTTAAAATAATTAAATTAAATTAAATTAAATTAAACAGACAAATGGCAGAGGCACTTGTATCGCCAATTTTGGAGCAGTTAAGCGTGGTCGTTGCTCAACAGGTAATTACTTGTATACAATTTGCAATGATCTAATTAACCCTTACATGAATAAGAAATATAAAAATGAAGTCTCTTTTTCTTCCTTTATTAGAAAAATAAAATAAAATATCAAATCCTCAGATCTAGATTTGGATTTGGATTTTATTAAAGAAATTTCTTTTTATTGTTTTATTATTTTTCATATTTCTGGAAATAATCTAAAACAAATATTCTAAGAAGGAAAATGGAGTTGTCGATCCTCTCATTAAACTGAACTACTAAGGGTAAAATAATCAATGAAATGTTAAAATAATAAGTTCCATAATCTTATTTCCAAATAGATTTTACGAATACCAACAAATACAGAACCTTTTATTCTCTATATTTCCAAGCTTATGTTGTATATAGGTTTCTTCCTTCTTGTATAGTAACAGAGTGCAGACAGAGATATCATCATGATGATGATAAAAAGAAATATTATTATTTTTAATATATTGGTTTTTAATAAATATTTTATATGTAAATTATTAATATAGCCAATCCATTTCACAGTACGTGTCAACTACGTACTGCAAAAAAAAGATTAATAAAAATTATATAATCTATTAATTACCAAAATTAAAATTAAAAACTTGTAGTGAAATCATGGAAATGTTTCCTCTGCTTGAACTTCCTTATCTTTTCCACACTAATAGGTACGAGAAGAGGTGAGCCTAGTAGGGGATGTGAAGAAACAAGTCGACAAGCTGAAAAGCAATCTCCTTTCTATCCAATCTGTCCTTGAAGATGCAGATAGAAAACAAGTGAAGGATAAGGCTGTAAGGGATTGGGTAGACAAGCTCAAAGATGTATGTTATGATATGGATGACGTGCTAGATGAATGGAGCACTGCAATTCTTAGATGGAAAATGGAGGAAGCTGAAGAAAATACTCGCAGCCTACAGAAGATGCGATGCTCCTTATCTCCTTGCTCTTGTCTCAATCAAGTGGTTCTACGTCGCGACATTGCCCTTAAGATCAAAGAAGTTAGTGAAAAAGTGGATGACATTGCCAAAGAGAGAGTTGTGTATGGCTTTGATCTGTACAGAGCCACTTATGAACTACAACGACTAACAAGTACCTCCTTTGTTGATGAATCAAGCGTGATTGGTCGAGATGTTGAAAAGAAAACTATTGTAAGCAAGTTGGTGGGTGAAAGTAGTCAGGAAGCACGGGACGTTGATGTCATCACTCTAGTAGGGCTGGGCGGAATTGGAAAAACAACTCTCGCCCAACTAGCTTATAAGGATGCTGAGGTTACGGCTCATTTTGAGAAAAAGATATGGGTCTGTGTTTCAGAACCATTTGATGAGGTTAGAATAGCAAAAGCTATCCTTGAGCAGCTTGAAGGGAGTGCACCGAATTTGATTGAATTGCAATCCCTTTTGCAAATGGTTTCTGAATCCATTAAGGGAAAGAGGTTGCTTCTTGTCCTTGATGATGTATGGACAGACAATCATAGACAATGGGAACAACTGAAACCATCTTTCACAGGCTGTGCACGAGGAAGCAGAATTCTAGTAACCACTCGTAAGGGCACTGTGGCAACGATTATGGGAACTGACCACCAGATCAATGTTGAGAAATTGTCCGACGAGATATGCAGGTCAATATTCAATCATGTGGCATTCCAGGAAAGAAGCAAAGATGAGCGCGAAAGATTGACAGATATCGGTGATAAAATTGCTAACAAGTGCTAGGGCTTGCCGCTAGCTGCCAAGGTATTAGGAGGTCTAATGCAGTTTAAAAGAACAAGAGAAGAGTGGGAACGTGTTTTATCTAGCGAACTGTGGGGGCTAGATGAGGTTGATAGAGATCAGGTTGAAAGAGGAATATTTCTACGTACGTACCTTTGCTTTTGAGTTACTACGATTTACCTTCTGTGGTAAGACGATGTTTCTTGTATTGTGCCATGTTTCCAAAAAACTACGAGATGCGCAAATATGAATTGGTGAAGATGTGGATAGCTCAAGGTTACCTCAAGGAGACTTCCGGTGGAGATATGGAGGCTGTTGGAGAGGAGTACTTTCAAGTCTTAGCAGCGCGCTCTTTCTTCCAAGATTTTAAGACGTATGGTCGAGAAGATATTAGATTCAAGATGCATGATATAGTGCATGATTTTGCCCAATATATGACAAAAAATGAATGTCTAACAGTGGATGTCAATACACTTGGAGGAGCAACAGTGGAGACTTCAATTGAAAGGGTTCGTCATTTAAGCATAATGCTGCCCAACGAGACCTCTTTTCCCGTGTCCATTCACAAAGCAAAAGGTCTTCGCAGCCTCTTGATCGACACTAGAGACGCTTGGCTTGGAGCTGCACTACCTGATGTATTCAAGCAGTTGAGATGCATCAGGTCATTGAATTTGTCAATGTCTCCAATCAAAGAAATACCAAACGAGGTAGGGAAATTGATACATTTGAGATACCTCAATTTGGTAGCCTGTAGAGAGTTGGAGTCCCTGTCAGAAACCATTTGTGATTTATGCAATCTGCAATCCCTAGACGTTGATTGGTGTGATTCTCTCAAGGAATTGCCTAATGCGATTGGAAAACTTATCAAATTGAGGCATCTCCGGATTTCTGGTTCAGGTGTGGCCTTCATACCAAAGGGAATAGAGAGGATAACAGGTCTGCGAACATTGGATGGGTTTACTGTTTGTGGTGGTGGTGCGAATGAAAGTAAAGCAGCTAATCTAAGAGAATTAAAAAACTTAAATCGCATCGGGAGTCTTGTTATATGGAATCTACGAGGAGGTGAAGAATATGTGAGTGACGCTGCAGAAGCACAACTCAAGAATAAGAATCGTCTGCTTTGTTTGCAATTGGATTTCAACTTCAACCGGGAGAACAACATTTTAATTGAAGTTTTACAGCCTCCGTCAGACTTGGAAAATCTAACCATAACTAGGTACGGAGGGTTGGATTTGCCAAATTGGATGATGACATTAACCAGATTACAGGTGCTTACACTCGGGTCTTTGTACAAACGTGGAGGTCTTGCCTCCGTTGGGAAGATTGCCCAGCCTTGAAAGCCTGGTACTGAGGTCGATGAAGGTGAGAAGGCTGGATGCTGGATTTTTAGGTATAGAAAAAGCTGCGAATGCCAGTATTAATGAAGGAGAAATTGCAAGGGTCACTGCTTTCCCCAAATTAAAACAACTTTGGATTTGGAATCTGGAAGAAGTAGAAGAGTGGGATGGAATTGAAAGGAGAGTGGGAGAAGAAGATGCCAACACAACTTCAATAATATCCATTATGCCACAACTTCGAGATTTGATGATTCTTGATTGCCCGTTGTTGAGAGCACTACCAGACTATGTTTTGGCAGCGCCTATACAGGAACTACGCATAAGAAGGTGCCCCATTCTAACGAATCGTTACGGGAAGGAGGAGATGGGTGATGATTCTTAAATTATTATTTTTTTTTGCTTTTTTTTGCTTTGAGTGTATTAATTATTTGCTTTGGTGTTTGCTAAGGTTGAGTGTAAAATAATATGTAAGCCTTGCCATTTACTCTATGTGACCTCTTTACTTAGATGGAGGATTTATTGCAAGTCAAATATTTTTATTTTTTATAAAAATTTAGTTCTTTAAATATATTTTTCTAGTTTAAAAATATAATAAATTAAAAAATTTATATACAACTAATCAAATAAATTAAAAATTATTTATGTTAAAAAATAAATAAAAATTTATTAACAATACTTAAAAACAAAACTGGTTCAAAGCCTTCATTGAGCTCAATGTAAAGAGGACCAACCTGCCGTCATAAAAGCCCAAAATACTCCATTGTAAAAGCCCTCGTAAGAAAACACCTTCTTCTCCAACAAGAAAAGCAAAGTTAAAACCCCAAGTAAATATCCCTGTCTTTCTCTCCCACACGCTCGCATTCTCAGTTTTTCATCTCTGCGTCTTCAAGCAATAAACCATGGGTGATAGCCAGTACTCCTTTTCTCTCACTACTTTCAGTCCTACCGGAAAGCTAGTACAGATTGAGCACGCATTGACTGCCGTTGGATCAGGCCAAACTTCTCTCGGAATCGAAGGTTGTTGCAATTTAAGCTCTCTCTCTTCTTCTTTTTTTTTCTCATTCTCTTGTCATTTTCGAATGTACTATGTTGTTGATGGGTGCTTAGATACTATGTTGTTGATTTTATATTATTTTTTTTGGAGTTGTAGCGGCAAACGGTGTTGTTATTGCAACTGAGAAGAAATTGCCATCTATTTTAGTCGATGAATCTTCTATAAGTAAACATTTATTATTTTCTTTTATTGGTTTTGTTATATTCTTTGGTTGAAATTCAAGAAACGCTTTTGTGTTTTTTGCGTTTTTGATTGTGTTTTCTTTGTGAACTTTTCTGGTTGGCCATGTGATATTTTAGTAATAACATAAGTATAGAGACATGGGTTTGTAGCATTCTAATTAAAGAAGCTGATGATTGTTGTGGAAAAGCAACGTGGATTCTTGCCAATGAGGTGTTGGTCTGGTAGTTAATGGGTTTATATTGAGATTCTTAGGAGTGATTTGAGTTTAGTGACATCGGCTGGTAGAAATCTATTCAAATTCAGTGTAAATTTGTAATTTGTATTAGTAATTTGAGCTTAGTGATTTGGGTTCTTGCCAATGAGGCGTTACTATACTAGTCAATGACTCTAAGATTGGGACTTTGAATGTTGGAGTGTGTAGATTTATATCCTCTTTAATCCCACTTTGTATAAAAAGGCGGTGTTGGTTATTTTAAATCGTGTTGAATGAGGTGGAGATGGTTTGATTTTGGAGCCAGTTGATTGGTCTATTATTCTAATTTGCAAGATGGTATATAACTTGAGTTGGTTGTTGATGGTATTTAATTGCTTCTTGTTTCAGGTTCAGAAAATACAGAATCTGACACCCAATATTGGAGTTGTCTACAGGTTTGTTTCTGCCTGCTTCTCAGTAATTAGGAATTTCCATTTTTTTAGCTTGTGTTTCTCTGGCCTTAACTATTGCTAAAATATCTGTCATGAATGATTGTAGCAGGCGGGTGTGTAGATTCAAAGCTCTCTTTATGTTTGGTGGGAAATTATATAGTTTCTGCTGTTGTTATAGTGTCCTGATAAGTGTGAAATTTGACCCGGGGTGTTAAATTGAGATAGAAGCATGCCTGCTTATAATCTGAACTTCAGTGGAACTCCTTGTAGGTCAATGCTCTTAATTGGTCTGGTTATGGACTTGACTTTGACACGTTGTACATGTACCCTGTTTCAGAAGCCAACCCCGTGTAAAGATAGTGACTGCAACCTCTTATGCAATCCAAATTTGGTGTATCTTCATCCTCAATCTTTTCTGAAAAATATGAAAGTGTATGAAAGAAAGATTGTATGAATTCAGAGAAAAGAAACAGGTAATATCATCAAGAGCATCTGAAGTGGCTTCTAGATGTGTTTTTTGTAATAAAAGCCTGAATCTTCAAGTCACCTCTTCATCCACTACCACTTTGCTTGGCATCTATGAATGAAATTCCTTCACGGTGGGGGTATTATCAATGTTTTTTCAAAATCTATTGATGATATGTACTGCTAGTGGTTTCCTATAGAGAAAGGCAAACAACAAAATCTCTCATGACAACTTCTCTTCTCTTGCGTTGTGTGAAATTTTTGACTTCATCGGAATGATATCATCTTTAATAGGGCTGCTCCAAACCTTCAAAGCTGTTTTTCCTTGATCTTCGGCAGTTTCTCATTATGGCTGAGACTTGATACCAATTCTTCAGACTCTGCTGGCGAGGATGTTCATAACAGCTATGATGGCATTGGTTTTGTAAAAAGGAGGAGCTGATTTCAATTGTTTTTTTCCTTTTCCCACACTGTTTTCCTTCCCCTGTTTCAAAACCTCTAAAGCTTGTTTGCTTTTTTTTTTGGGTCAGCTAGAACTTCTGGATGCTAGGCTATTATCTTTTTAGCCATTTTCTTATAATACACTCGACTATTATAAGAAAAAAAGCATGTGAAGTGGATGAATATATAAGCTTCGGTTCCATCTCCATCAGCATCAAATGCACCCGAGCTATTGGTGAGCAGCGCCAATGAGAGGGAAAAATAAAAAACACCATCCAGCATTTACTCTAACCTTCCAACTCATCTATTCACAGAACTTTCAATCTTGCCTTGCATAGAAACCAACAGTGAACCTTAGTGGAGAGGTGACTCGCAGAAACTAAAAAAGCGGAATCCACATGCAGACAGTAACTCGGCCAACTCAGTCGATTACTCAATGTAATTAATTATAGCACTCTTTGCTGATTATTTCAAAAAGGGACCTCCTCTAGCCTTATTTCGAGTCACCAGCTAGCTACAAGTCTTCAAGCTTTCAAATGACTAGTGGCGTACCACTCTGCCACTGGTAAGGAAAATAAATCTCTTCAAAGTCACCAAGGAACTTTTTTTTTTAAACAACAGTGGAGATTTTATTAAAAATTTAGGCTAAAAAGAGAATAGCCTAATAGCAAAAAAAAAAAAAAAAGCAACAAAGAGAAGATAAAATAAAGAAGACATAAAAGCAAGGTATCTACAACAGGAAGGAGAAAACAGGGACCAAACAATAGAATGAGGATAGGAATTCCATCCAAAGCTTCCAGGCAAAAACACATTGAATGAAGAGATGGCTTGAAGTTTCAAATCGTCTTTTACAAAACACACATCTAGCTTGCTGAAGAGAAAGGAAATCATGCTGAAACAAG
>Ga0325402_1004039_pt1 | contig 13465 bp, 9 predicted proteins | sample PopdelMetagenome_22_FD_207212 | JGI IMG/M metagenome (GOLD analysis project Ga0325402, IMG submission 207212) | Populus deltoides microbial communities from Bellville, Georgia, United States - Xylem-PdKOR-R3 | ecosystem: Host-associated > Plants > Phyllosphere > Stem > Wood/Secondary xylem... | reverse complement strand
TTCTGGTTTTCATTTGAATATCTTCCTTATTCAACTATTAGTAATTGTGCACTCTACCACCATTAACCTCCATTCTAGACTTTATAAGATCAAATATGATTATTTTTGTTTAACACATTACCGATACCAATTTCACTTGTATCATCAGTATCACCCCATAGGAGTTAATGCAAGTTAATCCCCTTACCCAGGATCCTAACATACACTAAATGTATGCTAGCCAATACATGGTGATCCCTTTACCCGGGATCCTAACATACACTAAATCTATGCTAGCCAATACGCGGTGATCCCTTTACCCGGGATCCTAACATACACTAAATATATGCTAACCAAAACATGGTGATCCCCTTACCTGGGATTCTAACATACACTAAATGTATGTTAGTCCAAACATGGCGATCCCCTTACCCAGGATCTTAACATACACTAAATTATACTAGTTTACGCCTCAAATCACATTTCTCATATTTTCTTTGTCAGTGATAGTTTCATCACTTAGCAATTCACACAACAACCTTTCCCCTTGAATACACATACATTCAGTAATTCACATTTCACATTGGTAATATATATTAAATCATGGAATTTAACTAGAAGGAATAGGTGTGATTCACCTACCTGCAATAAAAGCTCTACTCGTGCTCCCCTGCTGCTGCTGTTCCACCACGCCTATGGTCCCTCCTGTAAATCACAGGTTTATCTCATAAATTTTCCTCACTCAATGATATATTTTATAATAACCATATCAACAACCAATAAGTTTTTCTTTCAGTCATTTCTTAATATTTGATGTTTTTCTCATTTCATCCATTAATATTATCGTTCTTTGTCCAACCCCAGTTATCATTCCTTTCTTTATATTTGGATTGTTAGTATCTCGTTTTTTAACTGTTACTGTCTGACTTCTCCTCAGATTTTTAACTATATCTAGAGTTATAGAACTCAAATCTATAATTTAACATCCAGGCATCAATTCATAATCGACTTTAAAACAACTCATAAGACCATGTTTAGAATATCTTACCCAGTACGAATCAAGGTCTCGATCCCTCCTTTTCTTTCTAATGACAGCCAGCCCTTTTCTCTTCTCTTCTTGTTTAATTTTTTCTAGTTAATCCCTTGCCCACCAATGTTTATTGTACCTATAACCCTTAATCTTGGATAGGTTCTTAAAATTTGGTGTTTCTCTCTTGATCTGTAAAAATAGATACCAAAACTCCCTCTCTTCTTTCTTCACGATAGTTGCAGGTTTGTTTTTGGTAAGAAGGGTAGTATTTATGCTCTATAATTATTCTTATTTGCATTTAGGCCCCATTTTCTTTAAGTGTATTTGTTTTGCCCCCACTTCTTTTTAGTTTAGTTTGTTTTCTTTAATTTAATCCAGCCTTTTTTTTTTCTCGAGATTTACACATGTTATTTCAGCGAGGGGAATATGTGTGGACCCAGGAAAAGTAGAGGAAGTTCTAAAGTGGGAGAAACCCACAAATGTGACCGAAATCTGAAGCTTCTTAGGCCTCGCAGGGTATTATAGAAGGTTTATCGAAGGGTTTTCTACAATAGCATCGTCTCTAACCAAGTTAACTCGTAAAGAAGTAAGGTTTATTTGGTCAAAGGAATACGATAAGAGCTTTCAGGAGTTGAAAAGAAGACTCATATCAGCCCCCGTTTTGGCCCTTCTTTCCGGAATAAAAGGGTTTATGGTTTACAATGATGCCTTAAAGAGGGATTTGGGATGTGTGCTAATGCAACATGGGAAGGTGATCGCCTATGCTTCCAGGCAGTTAAAGCTATATGAAACGAACTACCTAGTCCATGACCTGGAACTTGCAGCAGTAGTATTTGCCTTTTGAGTATGAAGACATTATTTGTATGGACATAAGTCCAGATTTTCACCGGTCATAAGAGTTTGAAATATTTAATGTCGTAAAAAGGAGTTAAACATGTGACAGAGGAGATGGGTGCAATTGATAAAGGACTACGATTGCATAATTGACTACCATCCTAGCAGAGCCAATGTAGTGGTGAACGCCTTGAGTCGAAAAGGGAAGGTAATATTGGGTGGTACAGGAAACACAGAACATGAGAATTTATTGGAAATGAAAAAGATGGACTTACAGTTAAGTATGGGTCCTGAAGGGTCACTATTGGCTCATATAAAGATTAGATTAGTGTTGCGGGATAAAGTTCTAGAAGCCTAGTTGACAGATGAAGGCATAGGAAAAATCAAGAAAAAGATAGAGCAAGGCAAAGAGTTATCTTTTCAAGTTTTGCCGGGAGGGTTGGTGGCAATAGGCAGACGAGTTTACTTACTTGAGAGTAAGGTCTTAAAGAATGAGATATTAAAGGAAGCTCATAAATATCATTTTGCAACCCATCCTGAGAGCACCAAGATGTACAAGGATCTCAAGGAGTACTACTAGTGGTCAAAAATGAAGGAGATATCAGAATATGTGTCAAAATGTGGGATATGTCAACAAGTGAAGATAGAACATCAAAGGTCGGCGGGGGAATTGCAACCGCTACCAACTCCAGAATGGAAATGGGAAAATAAAGCCATGGACTTTGTAACCAAATTGCCAAAGGGGAAAAGGGGCATGATGTTATATAGGTGGTTGTAGATAGACTAACGAAGTCGGCTCTGTTCTTGCCCACCAAGATGACAGAACCTGTAGACAAGTTCGCCAAATTATACGTGAATGAAGTGATTAGACTATATGGAGTGCCCTTATCAATTGTCAGATCGAGACCCAAGATTCACCTCGAGGTTATGGCCATTCTTACAACGAGCTTTAAGAACCGAGGTGAACCTGAGCACGACATTGCACCCCCAAACAGATGGCCAATATGAAAGAACTATCCAAACACTTGAAGACCTTCTAACGTCATGTGTGCTAGAGTTTGGGGGAAACTGGGAAGACTTGTTATCGTTAGTAGAGTTCGTGTATAATAATAGTTACCAATCTTCTATCGGGATGGCTCCATATAAAGCCCTTTATGGGATGAAATGTCGCACTCCGATATGTTGGGATGAAATTGTAGAAAGGAAACTCTTGGGTCATGAAATGGTACAAATAACAATTGATAAAGTAAGGGTGATCAGGCAAAGAATGAAGGAAGCCCAAGATAGACAGAAGAGTTATTTGGATAACCAGAGGAGACGTTTAGATTCCAAATAAGGGATATAGTATTCTTAAAGGTGGCACCTTGGAAAGGCATCATTCGAATTGGAATGAAAGGAAATCTTGGTCCGAGATACATTGGCCCATTTGAGGTGATAGCTAGGATAGGACCGGTTACTTACCGCTTGAAGCTACCGGCACACCTAAAGAAGATTCATAATGTGTTCCATGTATCACTATTACGAATGGTGGAAGTGGATCCTTCCTGAGTGTTACCTCCAATTCCCATTGAAGTAAGGGAAGATTTGACACTCGAGACCAGGCCAGTCAAGATCATAGATTGCGGTGAAAAAATATTGAGAAATAAGAGAATACCACTGGTTAGAGTGTTGTGGAGGAACTTACAAATAGAGGAAGAAACGTGGGGGAGAGAATCAGAGATTAAGGAAAAATACCCCCACTTCTTCCTGAAAAGAGGTATGCAGTTTAAATTTCAAGGATGAAATTTTTGTTAGGAGGGGAGAATGTGAAACCCAAGAACAAATTATACAAAAAAAAGGGATTTATAATAATTAAAAATTTTATAATACAAAAATAGTGTAACTACAAAAAATAATAATAATAATAATTATGGTGATAAAATTTAATAGTTTTGGAGAAACAAAAAAGGGCTTGATTGAGAAAAAAAAAAAGGGAGAAAGATGGGGCCAAAATGGAATTAAGAAGAAATGGGACTATAAATACCCCATTCCTTCTCTCTCCTATGGCCGACTGGATAACATCAAGAAGGGAGGAAAATTTTAGATTTTCCTTCATCAAGCCTAGGAGAAAACACCTAAGTTAGTATACCTACATAAGTCTTGGAATTATTAAGTGGAGAAAACACACTTGGGCAGAGGATTTACAAGAATAAAAATGAAGAATTTGTGAAGAAAAGAGGGAGAAGGGAGGGTCAGCTGCAGGTGATGAAAAAGGAGTTGAGAAACCTTAATCAAACTAGAAATTAAACCTAAATTTCCCTCAAGTATGTAGTTCTAAATAAATTATGAAAGCTAATTTAAATTCAATTAAGAATTGTGTAGTAATTTGGTTGGTTACTTGTCCTAGGGAGCCTGTTCCCTTGAACAAGCCTATTTGTTCATGTCTGTATATTTTGACTTGCTGGTTTCTAGCTATGTTTCACTTTTGATCTATACAATTTCTTACATTTGATAAAAAAAAAATAATAATTGTGTAGTGATTTCAAGTTGAACAATTAGGGTTCTAGAGTAAAAAAATTGGGGGAATGCGAAAATAATTGGAATTAAATGGATAGGAGTTGCATAAGTTACCTAAAAGGATGAAATTATATAAAGAAGATTTAAAAAAAAAAACCCATAGCCAAAGGAGCAAGAGTGGCTGGCCAAGGTGGGTTAGAGAGGAAGGGGAGAAATTCTGATTTTTCCTTCTTGTTCCATAAGAACATTGAAAAATATTGTCATGGGGTAAACAATGATGAAATGTTGTGGATGAGTGTATAAAAAGAGGAAAGCAACCCTTAGTTCCCTTAAGCCAAATTCAACTAAGAGCCAAGTGAGGGAAAGAAGGAGAAAAAAATCCTGGTATGTTGTGTGTTCATGATGCATAAATTAGGCATAGTGGAAAGCTTAATTGAAAATCATTGATGAATCTGGTCAGATTCATCACCTCCTTTCCAGAGGAGATTCGGGCCCCAGAAAAAAAAAAACTTAGGGACAATCTCTTCATAAGAGTTGTAGCTAGGAGTGTAGCTTTCCAACGAATCCGACTCCTGTTGGCAGATTTCGCCAAGTCAATAAAACAACGAAATTTAGCCATATCAAAGGTAGAATTTGTTTTCTTAATCCCTTCGTAAAGTGTGTAACATCGTGTCTTGATCTTAAAAAAGAAATAAACTATGATCAAAATTGAATTCATGATGTCCACTTGGGCTCCTAATGAGTTGAAAATGTTAAAGGATAATATTGAGGAATGTAGGTGAGAAAGAAAAGAATGATAAAAGAGAAATGAATATTATTGCCATTGTTGTTGTTGTGTTGTGATATGTGGACTAATATGGAATAATGATAGGTGTTTGTGGTTTTAGGAGGAACTGCGGGAGGAGTGTAACAACAACAGGGGAACGCAAGTCGAGCGTCTATAGTAGATAGATACTCGGTACCTATATCTCCTATAGTTAATAATTATTTTAACTATAAATTTTGGTGCTTATTGAAGAGGAAAAGAAAAGGGGAAAATGAAAGGTTAAACGATGGGAAAATGGAAACGGAGAACTAGATTTAATTTATGGGTCCTTTTGGAGGAAATTGACAGTAAAAATGAACTTTAGGAATGACTGTTCCTTGAATTTGATTAGCTTGTCCCAGATCCGGAAGGCTAATGATGTTAGCCAAGTTGGCTAACATCGGCATGACCGGTTCGTTGGAGGAGGAATATAGAACTTGATTAACTATTCGAGTTCAGAATAGTTAATGATATTGGCGGGTGCCGTCGATATCGGAAACATTTATGGGACTTCATTAGCTTTCTGAGGTGAAAGCTAATTATGTCAAGAATCCTTGACATCAGCATACCCAAGGACCTCCCAAGGTAACATGGAACATTGATTAACTATTTCGGCCTAAAAATAGTTAATGACACCAACGATCGTGTTAGTGTTGACATTTTCATGAATTTGATTAGTTGACCCCAAGACATGGAAATAAATACACTAATAGGGGTCATTAGTGTCGACAGTAGTCTTCCCAATGTGGGGAGAAGTGGCAGGGTGAATACCCTCGATCAGAGCTTGGATTATAAAAAAAAAAGAGGGGCATAGTTAAAGGGAACAAATTTGCTAATCCTTAAAAGGGGCTATTTGTGGTGTATAAAATTGCATATGACTTAAGTAGATAGATGTGTTGTATAATTTTTCTTTCGTGAAATTGGTTGTATTTTTTTTTAATTATATGAAAAATTTATGTTTTGCAGGTCCCTCCTATTCACGTCAGGAGTAGAATTTAGGTTCTTTGATCCCTTTTTATATAAGTTAGGAACTTAGAGATTATTCAAGTAATTGTTTTGTGCAGTAAACATGTAAGCTGAATATAATAGTATACTCATTGTATTATTTTGTGTTTGTAATATTAAATGTATCAATATATGCTTGGGATATTATAATGTACTAGCTTATGTTTAGAATGCTAAACTGTGTTGTGTTTATATATGAAATTTCAGTGCTTGGATAGTTCTTTTAACTACTAATTTATGCATGTGATATGAGATGGAGATTGAGTATGAAGCTTTCTCTCGAGTATATTCTCGAATGAATTAAATGGTTGAATTGGACCAATTATGGATGTGTTTATGGGTGGGTTGTGATTATAAATGTGTGCAGGGTATATTGTTGATACCTTGGGACCTCCCGGTATAAGGGAGACTTGAAATTTTGGTGAACTCAATGTAAAAAAAAAATCTCCATTTACCCTCTACGTGAAAGTTAAACGGATAGATTAATTTAACCAACAAGGCTGTTACATCGCCATATTTGGAGATTATATTGCAACTCATTAAAGATCTTTATGGAACTAGGAAACTCCCGAAACAAGATCTTTGTGGAACTACTCAAAACTTAAACTTTACAAAAATACAAAGAAAGCAACATTATGATCTTGGTCTAAAAACTAAGATGCCTAAATGCATGGTAAATGCCTCCTTTTATAGGCCAAAATTCAAAACTATTGATTTGATGACTAATTGTTGAGTGAGTGGCCACCTCTTGACTTGGTAACAATCCTTATCTTCTTGTCTGCAGAAAATGTCATTGCTAACATCAGAATTTGAACTGATAATCTTCATGAAAGTTCTGGAAAATTGTCTTAGCTTTCCAACAAAAAAGAATGAGGTCATTTTGACTTCTATAACTCAAGATATGGGTTGAACACTGAACAATGTCTAGGCTGCATGACAGATTCTGACTTCTCTATTGTTGCTACAATTTGAACTTGAAAATGGTCCTTTTGAGTCTTGGACTCTCATGAAAATTTTAGGCCTATGTCTTAGCTTTCTATCCATATAAACCAGACCTAAATCCAATTCTACAGCTCTAGTTATGATCCAATAACCGAATGGTGTTCCAATTTGAATTCAACCAGCATCTCTTTTCTAAGCTTAGCCCTCTCTTTGTCTTCTCAATTTCAGTTTTTAAACTCATCAATCAATCCTTCGATTTATGTGATAGGCCTGCATTTAAAATGAACATTTACCATAAATTAAAGGTATCTTATATTATCAGACTTGTTATTATAAAACATGCTCTAGTTAAGGAGTTATTGATACTTCAAGTGTAAAATGATGATATAAAACCTTGATAAAAATGCACTTTTAAGTACTAATCACACCCCCTAACCAGCTTATTACCAGTCCCTAGCAATCAAAGTGTTAAAATAGAAAAACAATGTACAAAACCCAAAAAGCAAGGTATTCATCATTCAACTTCCATTCATCTATCTTAATAAACAAATTCTCATTAGATTTATTTATCTGCTTCATACTGTCGAAACAAGATATTAATAAACCTTCTTTTTATGTGCTTAATGTATGAAAACATAGATGATGAGGTTTTTATTGGAAGAAAACAATATTTTGTTCTAATGTTTTTCTAAGGTTAACTTTCTTGGGATGAGATTATTATCTTTTTTTTTCTTTTTTTTTAAAATATGTATGCATATAACTTAAAACACAATGCATCTTTAACTCATGTAACGAGCTTTCGGCTAATAACTCTCAGACCAGTTGGTCTTAAGACATTAGGTGTTGAGACACCCCTACGAGCTTAGTATCTTGGGTTGCAGATATTGATACGTAGATAGTGCAATGTTTGATTCCCTTAAGCTTTTCTCCTTAACCCATGTAACAAGCACTGGGCCAATAGCTCCCAAGTCAGTTGACTTTAGGGTATTAGGTGTTAAAACACCCCTTTGAGCTTAATTGTTTAGGTTAAGGAGGCTACGAAACCAAACTTATCTACGTTTTTATTATCATATTTTTTTTTGCAAAGTATATACTATCCCTTTTTCTTAGTTGTTACCTTTAACAAAAGAACATAAATAATGTAATAATTCAATGTGCAACTTACAATCATATGTTAAAGTGTGTGTGTGAAAATGAAGGTTTAAGAATACTTGTTAAATAAGTATATGAGCAGAATCAAGTGATAACAATGCGAGAGTTTGTAAACCTGAATATTTCAAGAGGTATTCTGATAGACCTTGATAAGAATATTTACTAAGATGCGTCTCAAGAGTCAATAAAATTCCTCTTTACTCTGCCATCCTAATAACAGTTTTGTCAAATGGTTTTAATAATTGAAAAAAAAACAGTTAGTAAGTTAGGTTTTTTTTTTTAATGTCAACGACTACCCTCTGTTGCAATGTCACGGTTACACAAATTAATTACCCTAACTTCAAACACAACACATAAGATGGTATAGAGCAAGCAAGGGTCAATCCAACGAGGAAGATTCAAGTCAGATTTTTATGCTAGAAAAAATGCCATTTGGGGGGGATTCGGATGTTATCTGGGCTAAAGCAAAAGAAAACAGAAAACTATCAAATAAAATTTAATAAAATCAAAAAATTATCAAGAGAATAAACCTTGGTTGCAAGCACACATCCACCTACAGAAATCAGAACTGATCATGGAAATGAAACATCAATTTATATTCTGAATATTTATCTCTTCTTAACATTGGTTAGTTAATGGATCCGCCGTATAACTAACCCTAACTATCAAACAACCATAACATCCGCACTAGTAATTTAATTCAATGGCAGCCTTAAGAACTAGATAAGTTGAGTAATTAAGAAAACATAACTGTTCGCAGTCTATGTTTGATTTGATTAAATGTTCTCCCTAAGATTAATAACATAGATTCGCCATAATTATTAAACTCGGTTGCTTCACAAGTTCATATACCACAACTCTGGTTTTGATATCAAACTTAGCAATAGATTGTCTACAATAATAACTTAGAGTCCGCTCTAGCAATTAAAATAAGCAATCATAGAAAAAATAAGCATAGGAGAACAAACATATTCATCATATAAACTAGAAAGAAAAGGTAAAATAAATCTCACAGTTCTTGAAATCCGAAGGTTTCCGTGTCCTTGCAACCAAGAAAAAGAGTTTAGTCTTGCATATTTGTTGAACAACTAATAAAAAAGAAGGAGGAATGCATGATTTCAGGTTTCTTAGAGGAAGGGGGTGTTTTTCTCTTCTTGGCTGGCTCCCCACTTCTCTTCTCTCATTCTTTTTACATCCTAGGAAACTCTAGTCTCTATTTTACAAAATAGCCCTCCCTTAAGTAGACAGTTTACATTTAAGTACTTCAATAACTATTTTCCTAAAAAAGAGAAATAGCCTTGCATGAAATCTTCAAGCTTTGACTTAGAGGAGCTAAATTTCTGAAATAAAAACTTGGATGTCGGTTTAGATGCTTCAGAACGTAATTTGAACTCGTTTTTTCATGAAACCTGTTTGCTAGCAGAATTAAGTTGTCATCTTTGAAAAATCATATCTCCCTCATATGACATTTTTTGTCTGAAATTTGGAGCGTTAATAGGTCTTCGAGTCAGGAATCTAAAACAATTGAGTTTGCATCAAATGGACTTCTATAGCTTCATATATTCAAATTGGAATGGTTGAAGGTCAACACTGGCAGATTGCAAGATTTGACTTTGAAGGCTGCGATTTCCATGCTCTTCCTTATTTTATTTTCTTGCCTTAGAGGCCCAGAAATGTATGGATGTTAGATTTTTAATGCCACTAGAATCACTTCATTTCGACCTCTAAAGCTCATGCTCTACACAAAACATCGACTGAAGGTCTAATCTGTCAATTACCTCCAATTTACTTCTTTTTGCATCTATCATCCAAAAGTGCCTTCAAAACATAAAACAAATAATATCAAGGCATTTTATATATAAAACATAGGCAAAACACTAGTTAAATGTGGGTGAAACTATCAAATAATAATGTTGCATCAAATACCGCCACACTTAGCTCTTGCTCGTCCTCGAGAAATGATAGATAAAATCAAATTGAAATTAAATTAAATCAAATCACTATGACTAATCTCCTAATCTCCCATCAATATCCAAGAATATATGCATTATAAACAAGAATACACTCAAGAAGGATAAAAAGTATAAATTTTCATGAATTTATTTACATGCAAACTTCAAAACTCAATTAATCGTCGGGATTTAAATGAAAGTTGTGTCATGCCAAAGTGATAGTTCCTCTCATTGATATACACTCGAATAATATGGTTGCACCAAACATCAATGAAGCAAACTTGATCCTAGAGCTCTCAAATGTGTTTTTATAGGATATGTCATCATATATAAAAAGGTTACAAATGTTATCATCCATCTTCAAAGAAAATCTTTATGTCAAAGGATGTAACTTTTGATGAAAACCAATCTTATTTTCACAGGTCTTATCTTCAGGGGGAGGATAACACAGAAGATAAGAATAAAAGATATTTTTTCATTCCAAATCCCAGCTCAGCATCAATCATCTTCTTTTATTTCACCTTCTGTTGAGTCTCTAAATCTTGAATCTTTAAAACCAGAAACCAATCTGATTGAGTCTCCAAATCTTACAAAAGAATCTTTACAGTTAGAAACTACTGCTACTCGACCTTTTCAAGTATATAGAAGGAGAATACAGCCTAACCAAACACTCTTGCAAGCTCAAGAATCTGAACTAAAGTAGGGTAATGAACTTTCTCATCCATCTTTATATGCTCCCTGATGTTAATAACCTTGATCAACTTTTTTATCCATCTTCATCTACTCCTGATATTAATAACCTTGATCAACCAATTGCTATTAGAAAAGGAATAAGAGAATGCACTAAAAATCCTTTATATCCTATAGCTAATTTTATATCCTTCCAAAAATTCTCACCATCACACAGAGTATTTCTCTTAAAAATAAATACTATACCTATTCTGAAAACCTTGCATGAGGCTCTAACAAAAGAGAATTGAAAACTATCTTAAGAGAAGAGATGAATGCACTAGAGAAGAATCAAATATAGGAAATAGTTGAGTTACTAAAAGAAAAAAACAGTGGGGCGTAAGTGGGTTTATGCCCTGAAATATAAAGTTGATGGTAGCCTAGAAAGGTATAAAGTCAGGTTGGTTGCAAAAGGATATACACAAATATTTGGGATAGACCAAGAGATATTTGCTCCAGTTGCTGAGAGAACACCATTTGAATTTTTTTTCTTTATCAACTAATTTTGGATGGTGTATACAACAATATGATGTAAAGAATGCTTTCTTACATGGAGAGTTGGAAAAGGAGGTTTTTATTGATCCACCAATAAGATCCAGCCACTCTCTTCCTCCTAACCAAGTCTGCAAACTAAAAAAGGCACTCTATGGCTTAAAACAATCACCTAAAGCATGGTTCAAAAGGTTCATAAAAGCCATGATTTCAATGGGATATCGACAAAGTCAATGAGATCATACTTTGTTCATTAAACACTCCACTTCAAAGAAAGTTACTATTTTGATTGTTTATGTTGATGACATCATAATAACAGGTGATGATCTTATTGAAAGAGACATGTTAAGAAAGAGACTTGCTGTAGAATTTGAAATAAAAAAAACTAGGGATGCTAAAATATTTTCTTGGTATAAAGGTGGCACATTCAGAAAAAGGAATTTTTATCTCCCAACAGAAATATATTCTTGATCTTCTAAAGAAAACAAGAATGATAAATTGCAAACCATATGAGACACCTATTGATCTAAAGCATAGGCTTGACAATGATGAGGAAGGAACCACAACTAATAAGGGTCAATACTTTAGGTTAGCTGGTAAGCTGATTTACTTAGCTCACATTCATCCAAACATTGTCTTTGTAATGAGCTTGGTGAATCAATTCATGCACAACCTAAAAGATTCACACCTGCAGGCAATTTATAGACTCTCCAGATATTTAAAGTCTACTCCTAGAAAAGAATTCTATATAAGAAGCATGAGAATCTGAAACTTGAATGCTATATACAGATGTTGATTATGTTGGTGCCTTAATGGATAGAAGGTCAACATCAAGTTATTATACTCTACTATGAGGAAATCTTGTGATGTGGAGAAGCAAAAAACATAATGTTGTGTCAAAATCAAGTGTAGAAGCAAAGTTCATATTAATAGCATTTGGAATTTGTGAGTTACTATGGATGAAGATTGTCCTATAGGATCTAAGAATCAAGTGGGATGAGCTATTGAGGTTGTACTGTGACCATAAATCTGCCATTGGAATAGCACATCCAATTCAACATGATAAAACTAAACATGTGGAAGTAGACAGACATTTCATCAAAGAAAAATTGGATAATGGATTGATTTGCACGCCATATGTTCCTACTGGGGGACAACTTGCTGATATATTTACCAAAGGTGTTCAGAATCCTTCGTTCAGAAGCATCTTGGACAAGCTAGGATGAAAGATCTCTTCTATCCAGCTTAAGGGGGAGTGTTGAAGATTCTGAAAGAATTAAGGATGATTTGGATCTAATTTGTAGGAGATGAAAACAGAAAGACAAATATTCTTTCCAGTTGAATTAGAATCTGGAAGTAATACCTATTTATGTGTAGTTAATAGCTTTCCTAAATTAGACTCATAAATGTTGTATATATTCATGAATTTCTTCTGAGATAAATGAGAAAAACAGAGATAAAAAATTCTCCATACCTCCCACTTGGATGGAGAAGAAAAAGACTTACAGCCCCTCGAAAAAGAAAAGAAAAAACTTATAAATACACTTTGAACAACCCAAGCAAGGGATTCACAATCTTCTTTCTCAAAATTTATTCTTAGTATTTATGATACATAAACAAAACAAAAGGAAGCATTTTTATTCTTAGAATTTAATGCTCATTTACCATAAATTTTCATAATAAAGTCATTGATTTAATTATTAAAATGTCACTAAAATTCCTAAAAATATATTATTTTTGCAGGAAATCTAATCTCTGTCACCAATCCTAGAATCATCAGTTATGAAAAATAGAAAATTGACATGAATTTATGATCATTCAAATACAGCGAAAAATAACATCCTTTACATTCTGGATTTTGAAAGCATCATCACGATAATAATATTAAAGAGCTCAGTTATTCTAGATTGAACTGCAATGTAATTGATTTTGTTTTTGTCAATCAGGAAGGGCATCAAGAAAATTAAAAAAAAAAATGTGAGCCTTGAGATACAATTGCACGTCCATAGTCTCAACTCTAAAAAGACTTCACCTAAGTCAGCTGACATT
>Ga0325402_1004036_pt1 | contig 13469 bp, 11 predicted proteins | sample PopdelMetagenome_22_FD_207212 | JGI IMG/M metagenome (GOLD analysis project Ga0325402, IMG submission 207212) | Populus deltoides microbial communities from Bellville, Georgia, United States - Xylem-PdKOR-R3 | ecosystem: Host-associated > Plants > Phyllosphere > Stem > Wood/Secondary xylem... | reverse complement strand
TTATATCTTGTACTATTTTTATTTTATATGAATTATTTATATACACAGAACAAATTTGAGTGGGATAGGGCGGACAACAATGTTGTGAGGAGGGTATGGGAGAATCATGCGGCAACTAGGTAACATCAAAAATAATATTTATTTTTGTTTTATAATTTTATGTTTTAAATTCTAATTTGTTACTATGAAAGTAGGTTGCGTGATTTTTGGTATGACACCCAAAAAAATCAAAAAGACAAGCGAGGGATAACGGTCTTGAAGGATGGAATGAGGTGGCGGTTTGGCAGGAATTCAAACCGCCATTCATCTCGGGGGAAATATGGACGGCATATATTGAGCACGTGACCTCAGAGCAGTTCTCACGGCGCTCACATTCTAGCGCCGACAACCGGAACCGGCAAATTCATGGTTCGGTGACCACGCACACTGGCGGATCCATCCCATTCAGCGCACATGCAAAGCGGATGGTAAGAGTAATTTTATTGAAATATATAGTTAATTAATTTGTCGTTCCTTATAATATATTTAACTTTCAACCTATTTTTTATATTACAGGCTGCGTCTCTTGGACGTGAACCGAGTCCAATGGAGCTGTTTCTAGAGACGCATGTGCGGAGTCAAGACCGCCAAAAGGGGGTGCAGCAGTTCGTGGACAACCGTGCTCAGCACTTCGTGGTATGTTTGTTCATTCATTTTATTTTGTAAGTTATTATTTTCTTGAATTGCATCTTGAATGAATTGCATTTGATGATTTTTTTACCGATGAAATTTTCAGGAGACCTATAATAGCCGGTTGAGGGAGAGATATGGGGACAATCCGTCGACCCATCCAGATTTCGATCCAGATTTGTGGATGGAGGCGGGATCGTCTGGTGGACCCGATAAAAACAGGGTCTACGGGCTCTCCAACACTATGGCTGACAACTTGCGTTCAACTCGTAGTGTCTCAACTGTTGGAAGCTCTCCATCAGTATCGAACACCCAGTCTGAGGAGTTCATTGCGTTGAAACAACAATATCAACAACTCTCAACGAATTATGATGAGCTCCGTCAAATAGTCATGGAGATGAGATCAAAGATGGGTGACGATACTTGTGCAGCTTCTTTTTGGCCGTATGGTCCCGGGAACAATCAGCCTCCTCCTCCTCCAACTCCGCCGCTATTCTAGTTTAATTTTGTTTTTTAAACACATTAAATTTGTAATTAATATTATTTAACATTACTTTTATATTTTTAATGTTTAATCCATTTTTATTTGTTTATTAAGGTTTTTTACTATTAATAAATTATTTTTTTATATATTTTAAATACATACCGATGGATATACCGACAGATAATATCCATCGGTATTTCACAGAGAGTTGCCAAACAATTACCAGCCATGCCATAATTACCGACGGAATCTATCTGTCGGTGATTAAATACAGACGGATTTACCGACGAATACTGTCCGTCGGTATTTCACAGAGAGTTGCCAAACAATTACCAGTCATGCCATAATTACCGACGGATTTATTACGTCGGTAATGTTCCCGCGGGAAATGTTTTTTTTGGTGCGCACGTATCTGTCTGTAAGACCGTCGGTGTTCTGTCGGTGGATGTTTTTTTTATTTGCGACAGACTTAGCGACGAAAATGGGAGTTACCGACGACTGGTATACCGACGGACGTGTTCCGTCGGTGAGGCCGTCGGTAATTATTTCACCGACGGATTTTATTCCTGTCACCGACGGAATTAGTCCGTCGGTAAAACTGTTTAATGGTGTAGTGATATTCTAGTTTGATTCTCACTTTTAACACTTCATCATCAAACTGTTGTACCTCTAATATTTTCTCTCGATATCCTTACTTCACCCTTACTTAAGCCATTAAGGATCCTTCCGAACTAACATTTAATATTGCCCTCAATCTCTTTAGCTCAATCACAGTTTTCTTATCCCAAGTTGATGGTCCACCCACAATTGTCTTGTCTTTACAGCTAAGAACATCCGCGTCTACATTTACTTTTCTTGAACGATAATCTATAATGCAGTCGTAGTCTTTAATGAATTCGCTTTCCCTGAATGAGGGCGGCTGGACTAATCGTCACGGTTGCTGTATTGGTGGAGAAGGCCCTATCGTTGCTGAGAGAATGGGCGTTGACCACGATTGGAGCTGCTGTGAGGAGTAGATGAAGTGGACGGCTGAGGCTGGTGTTTTGGGGCTGATTTCGGGCTGAAAAAATGGAGAAAATGGTGGCTATGGAAATCGCGATGGCTGGAAGTGAAGAGGATGAGGATGCTGGCGTGGTGTTTGTATTTGTGATGATGTGTATGGCAATCGGAAAGGAAGGGTTGTGGGGAGGAACTGGATCGGTTGTGTCCCAGAATCAGAAAATTAATTAGCCCTGTACATTTATTTAACTTGGAGGAACTCCGCTCAGTCAAGAGATTTCTGATTTTTTTATTCCCCCCTCTTTAATAGTGCAGTAGGATCTGTTTATATAATACAGTAATCCTAAATGATATGGAATTCAAAGTCTTAAACATTCTATCCTTTTCTTTAAATTCAAATTTTGATTAAGTTTAAAATCAAGAAGGATTGACTAAATATTATGTGATTTGTTTCATATTCAAAACAAATATTAATTATTGCCCTTAATTCTTCTGTACATTATTGAATTGCATCCTCGATAAAAAAATCAAACCCCCATTTATTTATTCTAAATTTTAATCCTTTTAAAATTAAATTATAAATTATAACAGAATATATATTAAAATTCTATATTTAATTTTGCAATTAGACAAATATATACAGACACACTAGCATAATCTAGTTGTTTTATAGCTTTTAATGTTCATTTGATAGATGAAACGGTCGACTGATTCAGATTGGTCAAGTCAATCGGTCGATCGGTTCCTGCAGATTTCTAGGTGTTCATCCCGGATGAACAAGCGGTCGATCGGTTCACTTGATATAGCCAAGCGGTTGACCGGTTCAACTTTAAAATTCAAATTTGGCAAATTTAAACCTAGTGAATCTTGAGCCGACTTAATGCCATTTCAATCCTATAATGCATGCAATGTGAAGTGTGTGAATTCATTTTAATTTGTGTTATCAAGGTATAAAGATTTATATAATTTACACTAAAATGAATCCTTAAGAACTAAGTCTTTACTTGTTTTGTGTCTTGGATTTGTTGATTGATTTCTTCATTTAATTTTTCATGCTTGTTAATGTCATATTCATATAAAACCTGTTTATACTTATTCTTAACCAAGCATATCATTTGTCTATATTTATTTAATTGTTATCATCAAAATATATAAATATTAATATGTGACCTAAAGGTCAACAATTTTCTACTTTTTTATGATGACAATTAATTGACAAGTATAGATATAAAAAAAATATCCCCTTATATTTTGCAATATAGTTCCTCTTGGAGACTTTAACAATTATCAAGAATCTATATATATACATGTGTGTGTGTGTTTCTCCCCCTAATTGATATAACCAATATGAATTATTTTATATCTATTCTCTTTTTTCTCTAAATCTTTTCTTTGTCATCAACGAAAAGTAATAGGAAAGCATAAAAACATAGGGAAATTGAATATAAAAACATGCCATAATGTTCAAAATGTAATATACGTTGTAATTATTGAAAGAAAATACAAAAACATGAAAAGATAAAATCATGAAAATGGGAAAATGCTTTTGGTACAATTTTTTAGGGTGGTGGATATCGAGAAAGTAGATTTACCATTATGGTTTTTATATCGTATAAGTTGTTGGCCATATGCTCTTGATTAGTTATGATATGCACTTGAGAGTCTCGAAGATAGCTCACATCCATCTGTTATGTGATCTTCCATCCTAGATCTCTATGAACTAGTACCAACAACTTTAGAGGAGGAAGTTAAAGGTGGTGTCTCAAACATATCAGCAAACTCATTATCACTACTAACATGCAATTCTTCTTTTTCATCGTGGTCTTCCTCACCATGAGCTTCCACCTGGTGACCCAAGCACCTTCCTCGATTAATACAAATTTCATTTTAGTGAGGATTTTATGGTTTATATATAAATCCTCAGAACACGATGTCCTATCCATACTTATTGGCACAATATCAAAATGCTAAAAAATGGTGGTTAAACATTAATCATAGGGTAATGACTTTTAGTTTTGATCATATGCCATAAACATATTCTTTATCATTATGTATGGCAAGTTTATAGGCCTTCTTCTAATCATGTAGTCAATCAAGCACATATCTATAAAAATAACATCCTCATAATGCTTTTTTTTTTTGGGCAAGATATTATGTGTTATGATCTTATGTAGCAATCTAGGCCTAAACATCAAGTCTTGACTTTTAATTTTTAGCATCCGGTGTAAAATCATGTCTACTAGTGTGCATTATGACCATATCATCATACACAAATCCATCAATAATAGGGATAATCTTCATCTTAACAACATGACAACCATCATTACTAATATCCAAAATATTGGCTAATATAACACAATTAAACTATATACTCTTATTTTGAAAACTACTAGTATATAAGTTTTTTTTCATATTATAAATCATACTCCAACCCATTTCATCAATCAATGATTCTATCCCAAATTCATTTAAATCATCTCATATGCATCTTTCAATAGCAACAACTCTATTTTATAAAATAGTCATATACCTTTCCACATTATCACTTGGAAGAGAAGGAGGATCATTGGCTTGTTTTCTCATTGATTCAACATCCTAGGAAAGGTTCGTAGGTGCCATACCCTTTGAAACTTGAAGAAGGTTAGGTGTTGTTGAAATTTGAGAGATTTGTAGAGAGGGTTTCGAGTTACGGTTTTCAAAATTGATTTGAAGATTTATGAGCTGCTGGAAAAGAACAACAATATTTATATTGTCATGCAAACTGGTCTACCAATTGCCTTGAGTTAATTAAACTAATAGACCGGTTCAACCTCAAGCTTGAAATTTTCCAATTTTTTCTTTGATCCTTCTTATACATTTAAAAGGGATCCTTTTTGTGTAGGAATTATGTCCAAAACCCAAGGAAATCAAGGGGTTAAAAACTAAAATTTTTGGAGTAGCCAACTATCTGTGCTTTGTCTTAACTAGTTGGTCGGTTGATCTACTTGTGTGAATTGATCGACCGATTCACACAAAATTCAGATTTTTCTGTATTTTCTCTTTTAGATATATTTTATGAGTCCAAATATACCTTTTTGTTCAACTTATAGATCAAAAAATAGAACATATCTAAAACCTCAAAATGTTACTATTCATATAGTAGCAAATACTTTGTTTCTTTGTTTCAATCGGTTTCATTGGTATGACAAACCAATTGACCGATTTATCCCAAAGTTGCATTGGCAATGATTTTTGTAGCAAAACAAATTTTTCACGCTAAGAGGTATATATTTTATCACTCAATTATGTCTAACTTATTTCTAAAAAAAATATACACACAAAGATAAAACCTCAAATGTCATTAGCTTGAATAAAGCTTAAATTCCTTTTTATTTCGCAAAAGTGATCCTTACTTAAAGATTTATAAAAATATCTGCTAGTTGATGTTTTGTGTTTACAAACTCAAGAACAATATCACCATTCATCATGTGATCTCTTAGGAAGTGATGTTTTGCTTCAATATGTTTTGTACGTGAGTGTTCTATAGGATTCTTAAACAGACTTAGTGCATTAGTGTTATCACACTTAATAGGTATATAATCAAAATTAAGTCCAAAGTATTTTAAGGTTTGTTTTCATCCGTAAGTTTTGTGCACAACAACTACCAACTTCTATATATTCTGCTTCAGTTGTTGATAGGGCTATCGAGTTTTGTTTCTTACTTGACCAAGATACTAGTGATGATCCTAGAAAATAACATGTTCCACTAGTATTTTTTCTATTAACCTTACACTCAGTAAAATTAGCATTCGAATAGCTAATCAAACTCAACTCGCTTCATTTTGAATACTATCTAAGTTAATTATACCATGCAAATATCTAAAAATATGTTTATTAATAGTTATATGAGATTCTTTAGGACATGCTTGAAAACGTGCACATAAACAAATACAAAACATAATATCGGGTCTACTTGCAGCTGCTACATACAAAAGTGAGCCAATTATACCTCAATATTTGATGGTGTCTACATTCTTAACATTTTCATCCATATTAAACTTTGATGTTCATATAGGCGTGTCGGCTTCTTTGACATGTACCATCCCAAATCTCTTTAGTAAATCCTTGATGTACATGTTTTGGTTGATGACATCTCTTGTTTGCTTGATTTGCAATTCAAGAAAGAAGTTCAATTTTCCTATCATACTCATTCTGAATTCTTCTTACATGCATTTTGTAAATTCCTTACAAAGAGTTTTGTTAGTACCATCGAATATAATATCATCAACATATATTTTTACAAGCAAGATATCTTACCTGTTTTCTTTGTGAAAAAGATGGTGTCAATTTTGCCAATATTGAAACCATTATCAACAAGAAAAGATTTTAATCTATCATACCATGCTCTTAATGCTTGTAAAGGGTGATTATAGGTTTGAGTCTCATCTTAGTCAATCCATTAACTAATACACACAAACACACACACAATACAATTATGTATGTCCAGAGGTTTAGCACCATGAGGTGTAATTTATAAATCAAGTACAATTTGAATGGGTGGAATTGAAGACAAGATCAATTTCTTAAATGATTTTCTTGATGCAAAAGGTTATGATACATTTGCTAAAGATATTAACATTTGTTGATGCTATATTTATTGTTATGTTTTTAATATTTGTTCTTGACAATCAAATACAATACATAGTATAAAATCAAATACAATACATGGTGTAAGTGTATGAATGTTTTCATTTCATCAGCCACTCTTTCATAAAATCTGTACGTGGTTATGTTTTTGTATGAAAGATCCAGGAGAATAGGATAGGTAAATTAATCCAATCCGAAATTATTATATGTATATTATCTCATTTAAAGTATTTTTAATATAGTTATTTTAGTATATAAATAATGAGTTAAATGAGTAAGGATTAAATATTATTAAATTTATTCGAATTTTATTGAAAAGTGTTTGTATATATGTATTATTTTTTATTAAATAATAATTAGATAATAAATATCTAAGACCTTATAAATATATAAATTTATATATTAATTGGGATTAAATCTATTTTTTAAGGAGAATTCTCAAATGCATTCATTCTAATTAAATTCGTTTTAAAGTTGATTCCAAAATTCAAAATCAAGAAGAGAACATTCCCTTTTATCTATCCCGGTATGTAATTAGCTGGAAAGTAAAACTGTAAACTGCAATAATTTTCAGTTACCAAAAATATTTTTATTTTTAGGTCTTGAAAGAAAAACATTGGGAATGTGTATTTCATAATTAATTAATATTAGATGCAACCTCAACTAACCCAAGCAAAGCAAAGCCAAGCCTCGTCCAGCCCGGCCTTACCCAAGCAATCCTTCTCCAGTTCTGGTCTTGTAGTTGGCCGTTTCTCTCATAAACCCTAAGTAAACCCTCAAAAGGCAGGCTTACTTTCATTTTCATTCCATTAATTCAATGGCCTCCTCCTCTTCATCTTGCAGGAAATTTATCTCCAAATCATCTCTATCGTCCATCATATCAGCCATCAGATCATCTAAGGCTCCTAAATCTCCCTCCACCCCCACCAGATCTGCCACCGCTTCTCACATCCTTCTCCCATCCAAACCACCAACCTCCTCTCGATTCTCCTTTTCCAGGTTAACTCACTCTTACGGATACACGTATATATCTATCACTTTATGTATGTATTATAGGGTGTGTTTTAAATTTATTAACTCATTGATTTTGTGTGTCCGTAGGGCACCATGTGAGTTGGGATGCGTTCAGTCGCTGCTGCCACTACACAGCGCGGCGGCGGCGTCGTGGATGACATCATGCTTAAGTACCACATCCAGGAATTTCCGAGCGCTCTCTCAGGGTACACTCTGCTGCACCTCTCCCGGCCTCTAATACTAGCTTTTATTGTTTCTCTAGTGAGTATTCCCCCCCCCCCTTTCAGCTGTTGAATTGAATTTTTCTTCTTCATTCTGGAAATGTTTAATTTCTCTTATGATTTCGTGAATGAATAATGAAGCGTTTAATTCAATTCGATTTATCTTTTTGAAATTGGAATTTAAAATTCCAATGGATGTAATACTGAAAATTGCTGAAAAAAGTTTTTGCAGTTAAAGAATTACAAGTTTAGTTTGGGTTTGACGTGGCGAGTTAATGCTTACTTAGTATATAAATTTGATCAAGGTATTAATTAGAAATTGAAGAGTCTAGTGCTAGTGCTAAAATTAAGATTCTTTATCCAGGTTGTATCTTTGCTTGAGCTTATTGGGCTCATTTTTTGTACATTAAGCTGGCATTACGTTGTTAAGACAAATTGAGGGTGTTGAGCGGGATGAGAATTGAGAGTGCTTTAATTGGGTTTAACGCAATCTGACTGGAATATTTGGTTCCTGCAGGCACATAATTCAAAGAAAAAAACCGGGGACTTGTTGTCTGCATCGTTGTCAAGTATGAAACTATGAGTGCTTTTTTAATCATCTTAAAAATATTTGGTTATATCAAAATGGAGGCCTCCGTTCCGTGTTGATGTATGCCCATGTCATTGCTGCTTTCTAAACTTGTTTGGATGATGTTAAACTAGCCCTTAAACGTAACATGCATGGGCTTATCTTGCGTCAGTGTAACTTAGGAGAAACCAGTGTTCTTGATTTGTTAGAATCCGCTTTCTATTGGTAATTTTTTCTGGGATAGTTTGCGATCTTTTCAGCTAAACTCAATTTTAACTTTCTGTACTAAAAGTATTCAATCAGAGGATAACTGGTTTCTACACTCATTTGGTTACCAACCAAAACAATAAACTTTGATGGTTTTCAGAACAATTTAGTCTATCATACAACGCAAAGGTTAGAAGATGTTAGTGAGATCATTTTGTTAATTCTGAAATACATATCACAAAAGACTGTTGTCAATTATGGTAGAGGAATTGACAAGCTAGTGTGTGGTTAAAATGTGAAGCTGGTCAGACGGGTTCAAAAAGGTCAATGAGGCTGTCACTGAGTCCTTTTCTTTTTCCTTTATAACAAGCTTCAACTTTATGCACATCAAGTAATGTATCTGTGAGGAATTTAGAATACCTTGGTAACTTAACTGCTACATTTCCCAGATGGAGTTGATTGTACGTGAGACATGTTTGCTGTTTTTGGAGGTGGGTCTTGTCAATCAACCATACAATCTATGACTTGAAAACAATGTGGAACTTCGTTGGATGATGTTTCATGTGACAATTATTAGATTCTATGCATTCAGTCATTTATAGAAAATTATGAAAGAAAGTTCTATGATCACTATGGAATTCGTGGTTCCATAAATAACACGATATAGAAAGTTTTCTTAGGATTATCACATGCGGTAAGCTTGCAATACAGAAAGAGTTTGGTAATTTATGTCGATGTCTTGTTCTTTCCTTAAAGAGGGCGCTTGTCTGTTATCTGATCCTGTGTTTGTGGTGTTCATTTCTTTAGAGCTTGGTCTGTAAGTTCCAAGGTGACCTGTTAGGAGAGATCAGAATAATGGGAGGTTTATTTGTGTACATGTCTTTAGTCAATCAATCAATTTGTTATGCATTACATTGATTTTGTTCATGTAAATATATTTAATTTATTAATAAAAGTTTATTTATTTTTAATATTTATTATATGTTTAATTAATGAATCTAAAGTAAAAATAAAGTTCTTGAAACAAAAATGTTTTGCAAAGGAAATTATGAAGTTGTTATAATTATGAGATTTCTATTAGATCAAAACATTATTTCTAAATATTCATGGTCAATGTTGTATTAGAACTAGACATTAATTAGAGTTGTTGAGGCTAATATATATTATGGTTTTTTTTATATGAAAAGAAGCAGTTGTTCTCATAAGTTGAGGTACGGGGGATACCTAGAACTAAAATGTATGTGTTTGTCGGATGACATACACAATTATACATTGAATTGACTCACATAAGAATTTCATATGGTGAGTTCACATGTGTCTATGAAAAGGCTCACATGACGGTTGTATAAGTGATCCTTAGATTTGAGATCATTAAGCTATCTTATATAGTGAATTATGTTTTGATCTGCTACATGTTATCCTAATCAAGGGTAACAAATGAGTAGATATTAGGTATATATATATGAACTATATAAATATATTTAAGTAATCAATAGAGGATTCATTACACCAAGTGAATTAGAAAAAATACAATACAACTTCGGCAGCGAATCCCAACTTCGCTGCAGGACACAATTCGACAGCGAATGTTAATTCGCTGCAACCAACTCAATTTCGGCAGCGAATTACAAATTCGCTGCAGACAATACAACTTCAGCAGCGAATCCCATCTTCGCTGCAGGACACACAATTCGGCGGTGAATTAACATTCGCTGCAACCAACTCAATTTCGACAGTGAATTTGAAATTCGCTGTAGAATACACATGCATTTTCAATTCCAGCACATAATATATCATCAAATCCCAACAAGGTTACATGGTTTTAACATGAACACACACATGCATTCTCAATGCCAACACATAGTATATCATCAAATCCTAGCAGAGTTACATGGTTTTAACATGAACACATACATGCACTCTCAATTCCAGCATAATATATACCATCAAATCCCTCTAAGTTTCATGATTTTAACATGAACACATGCATTTTCAATTCCAACACACATCTGTCATCAAATCCCAGCCAAGTCACATGATTTTAACATGAACACACATGCATCTTCTTACACAATGCATGCCGGCCAGTCCCATTACTGTGGCCGACCCTCTACCAAGTTTTATTCATTCCATTTTATTCATTATCCTTAGTTAGATGCTCTCAAAATTGGTCTCATTTTGTCATTGTTGTTGTTCTTTTAGTTGTTTTTAGTTTCCTTTACAATTAGCCTAAGGGGTTTAGGTCAATTTTTCTTAGGGATCCTTCATCATTTTCAGTTCTGGGTTTGAAGAACAAGGGGGTAAAGGGAGACTACATGACCCATACCTTTCAACTCTAAGTAGGTCTAGATAGTTTGGTAGTATTTCCCCTCCTTATTTCTCCTGTTTTTTCCCTTCTTCCTCCTCTTTTAGTTCTTTTTTTTTTTTATGTCAGTTTCTTCCCACATTTTAGCCCCCTTTCCTTCCCCTTAAGCACTTGCTCAACCTTCATTCACGATCTCAACTCTCTCACATGTTCAAGAGGTATTCTTTGCTGGTTTTGGTTTGAATTTTTGTTGGGAAGGAGGAAAAGAGACATGTAGCTGCTGCAGGCAGACTTTGGGAAGATGAAAGGTCACTTTCTCTCTCTCTCTCTCTCTTTGCATTTATACTTCACAAAAACTGAGGTGGGGTGTTTGGGGTTGGCTTAGGGGTGTTCTTGTCCCTGTTTTGGTCTATCCAATACCGGTTTTACCCCTCCCTTTTAGCTCCTTAAGATAGTATGGTTTGTTTCCTAAACTTTTAATTAGACTTAGTTGCTGCCAATTTAGAAATCGGCAGTGAAAACTGTCGCTGTCGAATCAGAAATTGGTAGTGAAAACTGAGTTAGAAATCGGTAGTGAAAACCGCGTCGCTGCCAATACAGAAATCGGCAGTTAATGACTGTGTCGCTGCCGATTCAAAAATCGACAGCCAAAAACTTTGCTGATGCCGATTCAGAAATCGGCAGCCAAAAACTTTATCGTTGTCGATTTAGAATTCGGTAGCGATGGTGGAGTCGTTCTGACTTTACTTCTCTATTTTTTTTGGGTGTTTACATTCTCCCCTCCTAATATAAATTTTGTCATTGAAATTAAACGAACTCGTATTGATAGTGCCTTCAGATTTGCTGAGGGCTCCAGATCGTGTATCAAGTAATTTTCTACTTGAGTCTTTAACTGTCTTAAAACATAAGCGATCACTCCCCTATTTACATCTATCACACCCAAGTCCTTTCTTCGAGGCATCAATACTAACTATAAAACCTTCGGTATTTGGAACATACCAGTTTTTGTTGTTGTAAAGTTGTCTATCTAGCCTTGTCCTTACTCAACTAATCATGTCTTCCATCACTGTTTGAACTATCTAGACTAGGAGTCCTAGGTCTACATAAGGCAAGGGAACCCTTGTTGGTATGGTAGATGGTTGTGCCTTTGCACTTCCTTGCTGCCCCATCTATGATATGGGTATTTCCTCCATTAAATTAAGTATTCGGTCTTCACCTACTTTTGTGATTCTTTCTCGCAAGGTTTCAAATGATCTCATTGGGGCAAAAGAAACCATATCATACAAGGGATCTTTGTCTAGCAAATCTTGGGCATTTTGGTCTCTACTCGTCCTTTCTGTGGAGGGTGGCTCGGTTCGTGTCCCTTGTCGAGTGTTTACCATCTTGGAATAGATCGCAACTTTATTCTCTTCGATCATGAGGATACTAAACAGGTGCTCTAATACCAAATGTAACAAACCAACTTTTTTCAAGGCCAAAATCGATGGAGTTTTTTTTTTTGTCCGGTTTTAGATGTTTTTTACCATATCATTTTACAGATTTATAATTGCATTTCATTCATTAACAAGGCACAATCCATGTAGGATTAATGTCAATCAATGTTCCCATAAAATGGATTCTCAATACAAGTGCCCATATTATTATTTTTTCATTCTCGTAGGTTTATATTACATCATATTGACATACTCACAAATTCACATTCCTATTCTAGTCTTGCTAACATCATGAGTTCATACAAGAGTGCCAAACAACAAGTTACACAATTAGTACTTTCGTTATCCCGATCTTATGTAATTTCACAATATGACATCCTTATAAAATGAATACCTCATATGTATATTCATACACATCATATCTACTTGTTCGCACATTCACATGTGTTCCATTTTAATTTTTTGTTACTAGTCTCTACAAAAGGGGTCGGACGACTAATTGAGTGATTAACACGTCTGTTCATATAGAACTCTGATGCAACCATATTATTCGATAGTTTCACCCATACTTAACTAGTGTTTTGCCTATGTTATTTATATAAAATGCCTTGATATTCTTTGTTTTATGTTTTGAAGGCACCTTTAGATGAAAGATGCAAAAAAGGAGTAAATTGCAGGTAATTGACAGATTTGACCCTCAGTCGATGTTTTGTGCAGAGCGTGAGCTCTAAAAGTCGAAACGAAGTGATTCCAGTGGCATTAGAAAGCTAACATCCATATCTTTCTGGAAATCCAAGTCAAGAAAAATAAAAAGATAGAGCATGGAAATCACATCCTTCAAAGTCAAATCTCGCATTCTGCCAATGTTGACCTTTGTCCATTCCAAATTGAATATCTGGAGCTGTAGACATCCAATTGATGCAAACTCAATTGTTTTGGATTC
>Ga0325402_1004031_pt1 | contig 13474 bp, 5 predicted proteins | sample PopdelMetagenome_22_FD_207212 | JGI IMG/M metagenome (GOLD analysis project Ga0325402, IMG submission 207212) | Populus deltoides microbial communities from Bellville, Georgia, United States - Xylem-PdKOR-R3 | ecosystem: Host-associated > Plants > Phyllosphere > Stem > Wood/Secondary xylem... | reverse complement strand
TTCCAAGAAAAATATAAAAATGCAATATTTTTACAAATTAGAAAACAGAAAAAGACTTTTTCATTTTCCCTTATAAAGCTTGGTTTGGAAAACATCTAAAAGATCTTCCCCAAATTTTTCCACCCACTATAAGCATAATGGAAAAGGTGCTCTCCATCTATTTTCCAGTTAAATAATTGTTGTTTACGACAATAACCTTGTTGTTTTCTTATGATGACATTTGTATCTTTTATACACACACATCTTATCGCTGCCCTAAAACCCTCGTAATCTTATCTTTATCAAGGGTATGTTTAGGAATGTATAATAATTATTTTTAAAAATATATTTTTATTTAGAAATATATTAAAATAAAATTTTTTATTTTTAAAAAAATTATTTTTAACATTAGTATATTAAAATGATCTTAAATGAATTTAAAATAAAAAAATAAAAAAAATTTAAATTTTTTTAAATAATTTTTAAAACATAAAAACAAACAAACTTCCAAACCCCTATCTCTCTCCCTCTCCACACACACAGCTCCATGTTTTTTCTTTAGCTCAACCCTTTTATATTAGCTTATGTTTATTTTTACCCTTTTTTATTTAGGTTTTGATTTGTTTTGGGTTATATGTAGGATTTATGATATATTTACCATTGTAGACTTCAATTAAAATAAAAGTAATCTATTTGTTTTTGAATCTCAATTTGTTATATCTTCTCCATCTCATACTTCAATCTTTTCTCTAGGTAAGACGTTCACATAATCTGTAAATTATAAGTTAAATAAACATCAAATAACAATAAGTCGGTGTAATTAATTATTTTATTTAACAAATAGTTCAAAAAATACATGGATAGCTTGTTGTCTAACGACCTTGCTCCGATAAAACACAAGCACATGTGTTGGATTATTTTCAAAAATTCGTTCAGCAACACCACGTAACATTAAAAACATGTTAGTTTAATTTCATTTTTTCAAGTTTCAAGAACACAATATAAATGTATATAATTGTAAAAATAACATTACAATACTTGCATTTTAGTGGGAGATAAAGTGTAACCCTCATAGTTTGGAGTGTCATATCTAGCAATCTTGGTATTTGGAGCCACATGGAGATGTTCTCACGGTCATAATTGTTATAAATAAAAATATTTTGTTAATTTCATTATGCATGAAACATTTAAATTTAAATAGTTATTTAGAATTTTTTTATTTATACTTGTAGAAGTAGCAAACATCCTTCAACATGTTTGACCATTTTCATGCATGCAAGACATATATGACTGTATAAGGATGTCAATATAGCATATCCTCAGCTATATGTGGGGATGACATCGAAATTTCTCGGGAGCATCAGATAAAGCAAATGAACATATATCTCTGTGAGGTCAGTAAATATTACATTGCCAAAGAAATGAATTATATATGCTCTGACATACCTACAAAAAAATTAAAATCATCATAATAATTAACACAATTATAACAAATAATCAACATATTTAAATCATAATTGATTTTGTACCTCCACAAAACCTTCTCGTCACCATCATCTGGTGGTGTCGAAAATGTCTCCTTAATTAACTTAAAACGTATGCGACCCCCCTTCAATTCAGAAGAAGAGGGTGTTAATCCAATCGTTCGCTCGTATAACACAATTGTATTATAAACATCAATAGATATGACTGTTATTCTATCAATAGACAATCCAAGCAAAATCATCACGTCTTGTAATGTTTGTGTCATCTTTCCATGCTTAAGATGGAACATGTGTGTCTCACGTCTTCATCGCTCAATCCGTGCATGGATCAAGCCATGATCAAGCTTAATATGATCAAAACAATTGACATATAAAAAACTAGTTTGGACCACATATGATTGAACTTGCTCAAGTAGTCAAATCCCCCTATGTGTATGCCAACAAATAGTGATCTCATCCTACATAACAATTTAAATTATAATTATTGAAAATATAACATTTAATGATAATTAAATTAAACATAAATTGAAAATATATTGAAATTAAATATTTTTACAATGCTAGCGAATACATTCTTCGATTGTTGTCGATCCTACAATCACGGGACAAAAGTGTCGACGGGTCCGATAGGCATGTATTGTGACTCATGCTTAACATACTCATGCTTAACATGAAATATTATAGGCATGGTCTCCATGCTCATAGTAATGCTCACCCTGATCATCATCCGAATATGGACGCTCAACATGAACATACGATTCACCACCTCGAGTGTGTGACATCTTGTGTAATAATACATGTGATTAATATGAAATGATATAAGTTTAATATGCTTAAAAAATATCATAATATATCATAATACGACCTAACAAATTGTTATACATACGTTGTCGGTCATGACATGTTTTTCTATTATGCCCTGAGTTATTGCATATGCCACACCTATAATGTATATGACCTTCTCATGTATCCATCTCGTTGTGGTAACTTGGTCTTTGAATTTATAGTTGAAAGTTACTAACAAAATGTCTAGCATAATACTAATGGCATCCTAAAGGTTGACGCTAAACTTTTGCTACTTCATTCTTGATGCTTGCATGTTTATTTAATATTATACATATATCGGTTCTACCATCAATAACATATCTTTGTAAGTAAAGCAAAAACCATCTCCAATTGTCATTATTTTTTCATCAACAATTGCAAAAGCTAATGATAATACCCATTATTTAAATAAAAAAGCAACTACAATCAATAACTTTCCATCATATTGCCCATATAAATGTGTCTCATCAACACTAATAAGTGGTTTATAGTACTTGAAATTTTCAATACAAGATCTAAACTCTCCAAAAATCCACTTGATTATCATCAAGATCTCCTTTTTGTATCTAATCAACAACTATTCCACGATTTGATTCATTTATTGCCAACAACAACCTAGACAATTTCTCAAAAGACTCCTTATGTGAACCAAAAAGATACCCAATCACCTTCTGTTTTGCAATTCATGCTTTGTCATGTGATATTTTATACTTATAATTCAATTTTATTTCATCTCATATAGTTGCAACCGTCATTGAAAGAATATTTATTACAAGGGTTGATATAGCACTAGCAATAAAATTTGCATTAAGTTGATGGTGGTCTTTTTAGAAATATATATATATATATATATATATATATATATATATATATAGCCCTTTTAACTTTGCTATCTCAGATAAATTCGACCTTTTATGATATTTCCCACACAAATAACACTTACATTCCAGTGCTTGCACAAATTATAATTGAATAAATGTTGAGTTCGATTGTTGGACTTGGTACTCGATCAAGTGTACAATGTGCCACCGTTTAACAACATTAACCAATTTTTTTTTACTACTAAATGTTTGACTAACCTCTAAATTAAACCCTCTTGGCATATGTCTATGGCTAAGTGCCCAATCATGCGAAACAATAAAATTAGACCCAAAAGCATCTCCAAATTCAGGAACATGAGGAATAATCTCATCATCAACATCATCTTCATTATCACTAGGCTCAGAATTGTCAAATCTCTGTTGATCAACAAAAGGATTGTCAAACATAATATCATTTACCTTTGTAGTAAATTATCCAACAATAAGTTATTTTTACCTCTACCAATTGAATTTGAAGGACCAACAAAAATTGGAACATACACTGATTATGGTCGACTACTTACATATAATATCATTATATTCAAACCACTTTGAATGAAATAATTAAACGTTATCTTAAAACTACCATCACATACAATCGATACAAGATAATATTGTTGTTCACCAATTTGACACCTCCAAGTTATTTTAATATCAATATCATTATAGTTCCTTACAAGTCCATGACAAATGGTTTATTTCATTTCTACATATGACATGTCTAAATTGCCAATTTACAACAAACTACTCCCGCCATTATTTATAGCAAATTCAATTAAATTCCTAAAATTTAACGTTAAAGCAAACTTAACAAAAAAACTAAACATAATTCATGATATATTATCAATTGATATTTTCATGATCAATTTCATTAAATCAAACGCAAATTCATAGAAAATTAATAGAATTCAAAGAAAATACTAAATCCATCAACTTATCAACAATTCAATGAACATGTAATTCATTATAATTCAACTGAATTTATGTTCTTTTGCATGAATGTGTGTGCTTACTTAACTACATATTAGCTGATTCTAACAATATACACAAAATTCCTAATTCAATAACTTAACCTAAATTAAATGCAACACATAATTAGTTAAAATAATTAATTCATAATTAACTTAACTTATTTTCATGTTAAACTATATATCTAATAAATTCTAATTGATTATATTCTTGACTACTTTATCATTAATTCAACAAACTCAAAATTCACTATAAACACTAAATTCAACCTAAAAAATATCAAATACAAATTAATAACAATGTAATATATTTACCTTGCTTATAGAACTATAAAAAAGGCTAGGGCGGTGGCGGCAACAGCCAAGGCAACAAAGGGAATAATGGATTTTTAACATAAAAACATCAAAGGATACTTGAAGACTAAGATGAATTTGATTTTTAGTTGTTTTAAGAGCAAAATCAAAGTGATTAATAAGTTTTTTATGAGATAAATACCTGTGTTGGTGGTTTTTTATGAGAGAGACAACATTTGTGTGTTTTACTAATGTTTAATTTGTTTAAATTTAATTGATGTCGTGTTTGCCTACGTCGGTGGTTTTTTATGAGAGAGACAACGTCCGCGTGTGTTTTGATGTTATTCAATTTGTTTAAATTTTAATTGATATCGTAATTAAAAAACATCATATATAGTTTTTGGTTTAAAAAATGTGATATACACCCCGTTTGTTTGCTGGAAAGTAGTTTTCTTTTGAAAAGTGAATTCCAGAAAAGTATTTTTCGATGTTTGGTAGTGTAATGAAGAATAAGTTGGAAAATATTTTCTAGTGTTTGGTTATGTCATGGAAAATGAGCTGGAAAATAACTTATTAATGTTTTATTTTTCTCAAGTTTATTAAAATAATGAGGAACAAATCTTACAAATTAAAAAGTTGAATGAAAATGAAATTGAAAAAAAATATAATTTCATAAATTATCTCAAATAAAATAAATAATAATCAAAATAATAGAGATCAAATTTAAAAAATTAAAAAAATAAAAGATGAAGAAATTAAAATAATAATAATTAACATTTCATAAATTATTTCAAATAAAATAAGTAACAATCAAAAGAATGAGGACCAAATTTGATAGATAAAAAATTTCAAAAAATAATGATAAGGAGAAAGCAAATAACAATTATAAAAATAAGAACCAAAATTAATATAAAAATTAAGAGATGAAATTGAAAAATAAATATTCAAAAAAAATTATATATAGCAATCAAAAGTTTGAGGATCAAATTTGATATAATCATCAAATAATGACATTTCTAAATTTTTCACAATTTTCGGAAAGTGTTTTTCGCCCAAATTTTTCAGGAAAACATTTTCCTGAAAACCAAGCCAAATTTTCCTTTGACTGGAAAGTATTTTTCGTTGACCAAATTTTTTAATGGCAAACAAACATATGAAAGTTTGGAAAGTGGTTTCCCGGAAACCACTTTTCAAAAAACAAACACAGTCATAAGAGAAAACACTTTTCTGGAAACCAAACCAAATTTTTCTTTGACTGGAAAGTATTTTTCGTTAACCGGAAAGTGTTTTTTGTTAATCAACTTTGTTAATAGCAAATAAATATAGAAAAATTTAAAAAGTGATTTTCTAAAAATTAATTTATGAAAAAACAAACATGGCTAAATGTCTCCATCAAATTTTTAAGTTTATTTTTTTAATTTTTTTTTTAAAAAACACAAATATTATTCCACCTACCACAAACACATTTTTTTTTTTTTTTTTACTGCAATGATGAGATTCTTATGCACAGAGACAGATATAATACATCACAAGTTTATCTCTCTAGCAACGCTTAATAAAACTATCTTGACCCTTCATAAAGGAAAGAAATTCCAAGCGACAGGGGTTACTTAAAGCGACAAGCCTAATTTCACTTTTGTCAGCAATGCATAGTTAAAGAGCTTTTGTGAGCAGTGAAAACAGCTCTGTAGCTGTTGTGCTGTTGTCTAATCAATAGTTGACACGCACACTACTTCTGAGCCACGGCTACTGATATCGCTTTCCTCTCTCACAAGTTACATCAAACAAGAATCTGCTATGAACACAACCCACACTACAAGTAATCCAGAACAATTAGTACACAAGTGACGACAGATTCTTACATTCCTATGATAAAATGTTAAAAATTCAAGCTTTGTCTCGAGTTTCTTATGTTTTCTCAAAAACCAAACAGCAGCAATATCAAAGAATTAACAAATTACCAGCCAAGGCTACCTCTCTCAAACCGACGTATAAAGGAGCCAACTTTGCATTCTGTGAGACTTTCGGTTGAAACCCTGAAATGGGTGTTTGATAAAATGGACAAAAACTGCTTCGAGAGAAACCCATGAAAAATTCTGAGTGAAAAATTCTGGTTATGGTAATGGTGGGTTGGTTTTGTGAAGAGTTGTTTGGGAGCTTTTTGGGGAGGTTTGATGAGGCATTTCTAAGAGAAAGAAGTCTCTGTATTTCCTTCTTGATGCTTTCTTCCTCTCTTCTTTTTCTGGGTTTTTGTTTGAGATGGTTTTGTAATCAAGGGCAATTCCTTGCTTTTAAATTGAAAAAAAACATGACATCAAAAGCTCATCAATACACAATCCTGCTTTTAAATTAAAAAATAACACCCAAAAACTGACATTAATCTTCCAATTACCATGATGTTCCAGAGACAACGAGCTTTTGCTTCCCCAATTATCAACGAAGATCAAATTTTATTTTCAAAATCATTTTAAATACACACTCTATATTATTATGATAAATAAACGATGATGATTTTGTAAGACTTACAAAATATAAAGAAAATAAAGAGACTTCGGTACCTGCTACACTGTGTTAGTTCTAATTCTAAATGCCGCCTTTAGTTTTTAACTTCACTCCTACTCCTGCATTCTCCAAGGTCATGCAGCTATGGGTTGGGTCGATCTAATGCATGTTCATCTCTATTGATAAAATTTATTTTTAAAAAAAATTAAAAATATTATTATTATAATTTTTTTAAAAAAATATCAAATTAAATTTTAACCGGGTAATCAAATTGTTTTTTTACACCAGGCTAAATGATAAGTTATCTAGGAATTTAATAAGAGTGGTATTGTGTGGTTTGATATTAAAAAAATATTATTATTTAATTATTATAAAATATTATTTTTATTTTATACTAAATCACAACATATACTACAATGACTGGGTCTATAGCAATCCATGTAATCATAGTTTTTTATTTTTCAATCTTTATTTTTGAAATTTTTTCAATTACAGTTTTTTATGTTTAAATTAATGATTAATTTATAAAAATTTATTAAGAAGAGTTAAAATTAAAAAAAAAATCAAAGGTCTGCCTATTGTTTATCCTATAATTTTTGGAATTTTAGCTTTAATTTAAAAGTTTATTTAATTTATTTTTGAGTAAGGAATACGAGAGAAAAAAAAAAGAAAGAGAAATGGAATAATGGTGAAAGAAAAAAGAATATGATTGGTTGGACACATCCTATGTTTTGACCGACCAAAATACCAAAACCTGTTTGGTAATTTTTTTGACATGTGGTTTGGCAATGAACCCCCAATAAAAACAGAGTTCAAAACTGTACTTTTTGCTGAGTTTTTAAAGTAGCAAATTATAGCTTTTCCAAGATGAGATATCTGTTTCTCATTACCTTATAACCCACTCAAAAATTTGACAAAAATGTTTTTTATTGTAAATAATAAAAATTGAGAGATTATTTCAAAAAAAATTTAATTTTATATTAGAAAGATATTATTTTTTCTTTTTAAGTTGAGATATTTAAAACAAAAAAATTTCTTATTCCACATTAAAAAAACACAATTTCCTTCCTTTGTACTAATAAGCTTTGTTGCATGGGTGCGAAAGACAGGTAGGGAATTAAAGGAGTCGCCACCTAGTTATTTAGCTCAGAGTCGTTAAGGAACCCGGATGTACTGGTCTTATCAGAAATTCGAGGATAAGGAACTGATTGTGGTTAAGAAATGTATTAGCATGATGTAAGCTGCTTTGTGTGATTTGATGTGGTTTAGAGGTTTAGGATTGAGATTTACTCGTATGAATAAATCCGGTGTTTAAAAATTTATTATGGACTCGTGTACCAAAATAATTCTTAGGGAAGAAAATTCTTCATAATTTGTGTATTATGGTGAAAAATACTCATAATTAAAATTGGTGAATATTTATGATAACCCTGAGAATTTTCTGGTCAACTCTTGACATTCCAAATACCAGTATCAGTGTAGGTCCAATGTTCTATACAAGAATTTTTAATCATTAATTCTCATAAATTAAAAAAAAAGATGATTTATTGAACTATTGGCCAAATTTTCATGGATTTAATAAATTGATTATTACATCCTAAAATGCATGCCAAAACACATATATTTTTTTTGTTTTTATATGAAAATACAGAATGATATATTTTTTTTTATTTTGAGAGATTTGGCCGTATGCAATACATAAAAAAAAATTATTTGTAGTTTTCTTGAGAATAAAAAGAAAATCCTGAGAGGTTTAAAAGAAATTTTCCTAAACACATCTTAAAACCGAAAAAAACTAAACAAAACAAAAGCAAAAGTTGATTTTATGTTTTTTATTAATATTATTTTATTATTATTTATCATTTTTTTATTTTAGCCTGGTCAACCTAAATGGGTTGACCCGGTCTGGCAAACTCGACTGGGTTGAAATTGTTGGGTTGACCTAGTTGGGTTGACTTGATCAAGTCAACTCAGAAACAAACTGAAGAAAAGAAAACAGAATCAAAATGTATCGAAAGTGGCAAAAACACAAAAACTTTTCAATCAAAATAGATCAAAATCTCTATATGAAAAAATCAATCTAAGCTCTAGAATAACTAAAGAAAACAGAGCAAACAAATGTTGGAAGGAAGGTAAAAGATGTATTGTTTAGTGTTGTATAACATCTCCCTTTCAATCCCTTTTTATATTGATTTTTGAAATCAAAATTGAAGCAAAATTAATTACGGTAATTACTTAACATAAGTCTAATTGTTTAGCTTTAATTACCTGGTATAAAAAAGAAAACCTTAAATTTTTTTTTTGCCTTAAAAACCATTATTTTTTCTTTGAAAGAAAATTATTCAAGAAGTGAAACGTTATTGTCAAAAATATTTATTCATGGGCTAGCTAAACAAACTAGGCTGACAAAACATAATTTTGTATGGGTCAAAAAAATTTCTTACACCAAACCTAAGTCTAAGCCCATTCTTTATAAACTAAAAAATTATTTTACAATGAAACTGGGTCCGACCTCGGAGCCAATACCTTAGCCAAGCCGAGTGTGGATTAACCTCAAAGCCTAGTTCGCCTATGTCCTCTTCTCTTTAAAATTTTTTGTGTTCTAAGAGTCAATTTTTAACTTTTCACTGTATACGATTTAAGAAATATTATATTCTTTCAATACAAGATAAAGAGTTTTAGGGTTTATAAAAACAGAACAACCAATGATTCTTTAATATCAATTTTTGATTAACTCGCAATTTGTTTTAATTATGTTAATATTTTATATCAGAGAACTTTTTTTTGGAGAATAATTTCAATAAAGTTTTAATTTTAAAAATAAATATACCCTACTTTTAATTTAACAAAAAATATTCGTAATTAACCATTTTTTTAAAAATAATTTTGTGATAGCTAGAAGCTATGAAGAAAGGAAATTCAAGTTCTTCTAGAAGTTGATTTTTAAGTGGTCATGGCAGACTCGTGCATGCAACTGTCCTCTTGCAGTTATCAACCAATATGTACCCGGAGCTTCATATTGAGGTTTGGATTATTAGAAATTTGACATCTCAACATAAGATGTTAGAAACGATAAGGACTTGGTCATAAGATGTTAGAAAGATTTCCTCTTCTGATTGTGTAACTGAAGATCAGAGAGAAATTTCCTTTTCTCAATCAAAACTGATTGAGTAACCGAAGATTGGTTTTGATTCTTAATAATTATAGTCTTTACTGCTATTTATAATTCATGTAACAGTCAAACAAATCTTCCTATATATAGTTGCCTATTGTAAACATAAGTAATAAGGAAAATCATTTTCTACATGGTATCAACCTAAACCTACGATCCTCACCCGTCTCTCTTTCTTTAGCATCTCCTTTTCCCCTTTTTTCTTTTCCATGGCCACCATCCCTTCCTCCACTGGTCTATCTCAAAATACTTCTCAATTCACCATACTTACTAAAACCAATTACCTTACCTAGCTTCGACAAATCAAACCTTACCATTCTGATTAATGTCACTGACACTTAACCAACATGATCCATTCCTAATCCTGACCATGGTGCCTAGTTCACCGTTGACCAACAAATCATTAGCATTCTTACCACCACTTTAACAGAAAACATCACACAGCTTACCATTGGTTTCGATACATCAAAGGCAATTCGAGACTGCTTTGAATGTCACTTTTTTTAGAAGTTTGTAGCTAGTGCAACCAATCTTAAAATGCAACTTCTTGATCTTAATAAAGGCACTCAATCTATTGATGCCTATCTTCGTCATGCTAAATCAATTGTTGATGCTTTGATCTCTATTAACAAGCCTGTTCCTGACGAGGACTTGGTCATCGCCACTCTTCATGGTCTTGGCCCTGATTACCCCATGCTCCATACCGTCCTCACTCAAAATCCTCTACTCCCTGATTTCATTAAACTTCGGGCTCAAATTCTCTCTTTTGATGCCTAACAATCTCGTCATGTTGATTCCCCTACAATCATCGTCCTTTTCAATAATAGGCAAATTCTTTATACCCGTCGTGATAACCGCCCTAATACCGGCCACCAATTTCCCACCAGTGGTCGTCCCAGTAATGGCCGCTTCAGACGTGGTCGTTATTCTCAGCAGCAAGCCAATCCACAATCATAGGTTACGTTTTCTTTTCCTATATAACAACAACATGTGCCTCTATTGGGGTCGTTTACTTCACCAGCTTGGGCTGCTCGTCCCCTACCAAATGGTATTCTTGGCCCAACACCTCAATGGTGTCCCAATTGTCACTCAAGTCAACATAGGCTCTCTTAATGCCAAAATACATATTCCGATCGAAATACTGTTGCTCCATTTGTTGGAGTACATTATGCTGCTGATCCAAATTGGTACCTAGACACCGGTGCAACTCATTACATGACATCCATGCCCATCAATAATTCTCAACCTTATGGTGGGCTGCATAATGTCTATATGGGTAATGGGGACTTAATGCCTATTTCCCATACTAGTAAGCTTCCCTTTTCATTAGGCTCTTCCACCTTCACTTTATAAATGTCTTCTGTATTCCATATATTTGTAAAAATCTTCTATCTGTTGCTTGTTTCATTAAAGATAATCATGTTTTCTTTCTTTTTACACCTGACTTCTATCAAATCTATTGCTTATGTACTGGATGTCTATTGTTTCAAGGCCTTTGTAAAGATGGTATATATCCGTTTAATTTGTCAAGCGTCTCTATTTCTCCACAAACCTTTACTTTTGTTAACTCCTCCATCTGGTACAATCGTTTGGGTCATCCGTTGTCAAAAGTCTTAGTATGTATAGGTTCTACAATTAATTCCAAATTGTCTTTTCATTCTTTTTGTTGAGATTGTGCACTTAGCAAGTCTCACCAATTACCTTTTAATTCCAATATAGAGACTACTACCACTCTTTTTCATATTATCCATAGTGATGTCTAGTCCTCATATACCATATCTATAAGTGGTTTCAAATATTATGTTCTATTTACTGATGAATTCTCATGGTACACTTAGATTTAGCCCATGCATTGGAAAAATAAAATCCTCAATCATTTTCAAACTTTAGCTGCCATGATTTAAAATATCTTTCACCATACCATCCAATTTCTTAATGCAGGACAAAATATGTCAATAATGCCTTTTCTCATTATTGTAAATCCTTGGGAATTCAATAAAGATTTTCTTGCCCTCATACACCATAACAAAATGGCCTTGCTAAATGCAGGCACCACTATATTGCCACAATGACTCACAGTCTCCTTCTCACTTCTGGTGCTCCATATCATCTTTGGGTTGAAGCTATTTTAACCTTTGTTTATCTTATCAATCTTCTTCCCACACCTACTCTTAATTGAGATACTCCACATACTTGTCTTTATGGCAACTCACCTTTCTATTTCTCTTTTCGTGTTTTTGGATGTTCCTTTTTTCCTCATCTTGGGTCTTATGTCTCTGATAAACTTTCAAGTTATAGAATTAAATGTATCTGATGCAATCATATTATTCGATAGTTTCACCCACATTTAACTAGTGTTTTGCCTATGTTTTGTATATAAAATATCTTGATATTCTTTGTTTTATGTTTTGAAGGCACTTTTGGATGAAAGATGCAAAAAGGAGTAAATTGGAGATAATTGACAGATTTGACCTTCAGTAGATGTTTTGTGTAGAGCGTGAGCTCTAGAGGTTGAAATGAAGTGATTCCAGTGGCATTAAAAAGATAACATCCATACCTTTCTGGACATCTAAGGAAAGAAAATAAAATAAGGAAGAGCATAGAAATCGCAGCCTTCAAAGTCAAATCTCGCAATTTATCAATGTTGACCTTCAGCCATTCAAACTTGAATATCTGGAACTATAGAAGTCCAATTGATGCAAACTCAATTTTTTTGGCTTCATGACTCAAAGGTCTATAAACGTTCCAAATTTAAGCCGAAAAAGATGTCATATGAGGGGGATATGATTTTTCAAAGATGACATCTGAATTCTGCTAGCAAACAAATTTCGTGAAGAAACGAGTCCAAATTATGTTCCGAAGCATCTAAACTGATATCCAAGTTTTTATTTCAACAATTTAGCTCCTCTAAGTCAAAGCTTGAAGATTTCATGCAAGGTTATTTCTCCTTTTTTAGGAAAATAGTTATTGAAGTACTTAAATGTAAATAATCTACTTAATGGAGGACTATTTTGTAAAATAGAGACCTAGGGTTTTCTAGGATATAAAAAGAATGAGAGAAGAGAAGGGAGGCAGCCAGACAAGAAGAGAAAGACACTCCTTTCCTCTAAGAAACCCTAAATTATACATTCTTCCTTTTTTTTGATTAGTTGTTCAACAAACATGCAAAGCTTAACACTTTTTCTTGGTTGCAAGGATATGGAAACCTTTGGATTTCAAGATCTGTGAGATTTATTTTACCTTTTCTTTTCAGTTTATATGACGAATACGTTTGTTCTCCTATGCTTATTTTTCCTATGATTGTTTATTTTAATTGCTAGAGCGGACTCTAAGTTATTATTGTAGACAATCTATTGCTAAGTTTGATATCAAAACCGGAGTTGTGGTATA
>Ga0325402_1004030_pt1 | contig 13474 bp, 7 predicted proteins | sample PopdelMetagenome_22_FD_207212 | JGI IMG/M metagenome (GOLD analysis project Ga0325402, IMG submission 207212) | Populus deltoides microbial communities from Bellville, Georgia, United States - Xylem-PdKOR-R3 | ecosystem: Host-associated > Plants > Phyllosphere > Stem > Wood/Secondary xylem... | reverse complement strand
TCCCTTATCAAATATTGTTAATTTTTGAAACTGTTGATAGCCAATTATTATGAGAGAGTATGAAATTAAACCTTGTGATATTCAACTCAAGATATATCCTATGTACTGTATAGTAGTGTTAATTCTGCTTGCTAAGGTATTAACTTGGTTCAATTGTTTTCTAGCATGATTCATTGAGCTAAAGCGATAAGTTTATCAACATTTTTTATTCTAGACATGATCAACATGTAGTATATAAGCATTGAGCATTCTAAACATGGTTTCAGAAGACTCATATTCTCCCACTTTATTGCCTATCCTTTTAAGGGCTGAGGATCTCAGTTGTAGAAAATATACCAAATTTGGGATTATCGCACTACATACATTAGTGGTTCTCTAGAATTCCATAATGGATATCGTACACTTTTTTGTAGAACTTAAATGCTTTTTCTTTAATGCACGTGTTTCATCTCTTTACTGCCTTCATTCCATCATGGTTGGCATAATTTGCTTCACAAACTAAATACTTGTCCTTTTGCTGCAGGGAGGGAAACAAATAAAAGATCATTTGGGTAAGGCAGGAAATTATACTGAACATGAGTGAAGCAAACCAAGTGAATAATCCTGATGCTTCAGCAATTGTCCCTCTGAAACGCAGGCGTGGTCGTCCACGCAAGTACCCTAAAATGGAGGGAGAGGGACTAGAGCACGAACAGAGAAAACAGAGTCAAAGAAAAGAACAACCAGAGGGAAAACAAACAAAAAGAGGAACAGAGAGAGCATCGTCCAATACACCATCATCTTCGGCGTCGTTCCAGACAGCACCAGGTAACCTTCTTCAGTTTCATTCTTTGAGTTTGTATTACACAGTGCGAAGGTAATTATAATCACCTTCGCACTGTACAGCACGCTTGCGCGTGGCATGCTTGCTGCTTTGCCCAGTCGGGTCTCTAGCTTGGGCTAGTGATCAGACTGGATCAATTCAAAAAATTAAGGGCGGGTTGGATCTAGGCCTCATGCCCAGCCAGCCCAATCCCTTTTATTTTATTCTTTTTCGTTTTGATATTTTGCTAGCAATTTTTCTTTTTATCTTAGAAAATTTCAAAAACATTCAAGGACCATTTTGAATTTATTAGTAGGTCCCTCGCATGTTTTTTTAGGTATTTCACTGTATAACTAATATGTGAATTTTTACTATGAAATGTAAATCTAGTGTACGATACATTTTTTTCTTTAAAAAAATAAAAAAAATATGCAACATTGATTTTAAAATGATTTTACAAGGTTATTCACTTACGCCAGAGTCAGAAATACCATACGTTTTTTTTACTACGTAATATTTACCGACGCTAGAGTTGGAAGTATCCGTAGTTGAATATTCATTGACGCTAAAGTCAGGAATATTACAAGCAAGCCATCATAACATAAATCAATAAACTGTTAGCAATTAAGATAAAACCAGCAATGCAGTTTGCTTCAGGTAGGACGTTTAAGTGGTGATAATATCTTCTCTTTTACGTAACCAGTCTCATACCACGGATAATTGAATATTAATATTTTTTAATTATTCCGTCGGTAATTCTATTGGTAATATTTAATTTAAATTTTCAATTTTGTAAAAAGTTTTCAGAAACCGCCAACAATTACCGACGATTTTTCAATGCGTCGGTGATTCCGTCTGTAATATTTAAATGAAAATTTTAAATTAATTGAATTTTTTCAGAAAACTGCCAAATAACACCGACGACTTTTCAATCCGTTGGTGATTTTGTCCGTAAAGAACAACAATTAACAGTGCAATTGGAAAGTGAACAGTTCTGGAGCTCTCTGGAAAATACCGACGGAAATTTTCGTCGGTGATTCCCTTTGTAATTGACATGATGAACAATGTTCACAGTTTACCAACGGATTTACCAACGGAATTTGTTCCGTTGGTAATTCTGTTGGTAAAAATGACACGTCATCATTTTTTTTTGCTTTGTTTTAATTTTTTTTTTCTCACGGTAATTCCATCGGTATATACCGAGAGAACATTTCCGTCGGTAAAATCCCTCGGAAATTTACCGACGGAAATATTCCCTCGGTATTTCCGTTTGTATTTATCGATTTTTTGGGTGTAAATAAACATTTAATTGATTTAAAAATAAAAAATTAACTTGAATCTAAATTAGTTATGGAGCTAGATGTACTTTTTTTAGCAAGATAAAGAAAAAGAAATCTAAATATAACTCTCAAGGCTTTTAGCTAGTCAGTATTCTCCCTTGCTACACAAGCTTGAAGCGGGCATTCATGGCTGGATGGGGAAGAATGTTACCTGTGTTGGGATGCTTGAGCTTGTTAAGTCTGTTTTGCACGGAATGGTTCAGTTTTGGATTAGTATTCTTTCCATGCCGCAAGCGGTCATCAGGCACATTACTCGACTCTGTCGGAACTTTTTATGGACAGGAAACTTCTTGAGGAGCAAGTCAACTTTGGTTGATATCAAATCCTGCAGTAATAATTTTTTAGCCAAGCAGCTGTGGAACATTCACATGAAAACAGATTCTGTATGGATCCAATGGATGCATCATTTCTATCTATGTGCCTCGTCCGTTTGGTCCGCTTAGGCTCAGGCCTCTGCCTCTCCTCTGTGGAAATCTATCCTGCTTCTCAAGAATCAGCTTGTTGAGGATTCTGGAGGCCATATGCAAGCTATTATCTTGGTATTCAAGCTTGTCATAAATAGTTTTGGATAAGTTAGGCAATTTCATTCTTACCTATCTATGAAAGTTTTTGCTCATGTTTTTAGTATTTATTTCTCCCTCTATCCCATAATAATTGGCCCCTGTCAACTTTTCATACTCAATATAACATGATTTTGAATAATTTTTTCTTTAGTTTTATGATTTCTTATTCCCTCATTTAGAGAAGTTGTTATGATTTCTTATAATTTTGCTCTTGAGTTGTTGTGCTTGCCCTCGAATATGCATTATGCTAGGAATTACAATTAAATTACAGAAAAATTATTTGTTCATTATTATGGGTAATGAGTTATTTAGTTGATTTTGAAAGATTTTAGGTAAAAATAATAATTTTGAGTTATGGTGAATTTAAGTTAGAAATCTTGATATATCAGTCAGTAGGTTATCTGTGTAAATTCTGGCCCGTGCATTAATGGATGCTTCGAATTAAAAGGGAATTACATGAACAAGACATGAGACAGAACTGATTGTGTGATTAGAAAATGGAAGAGCCAGCAGCACATGAATTGAATGATTAGAAACAAATTACGTGCTTAATAATGCATCAGATCATGTAGCACTCACTAAGATACTAAATCCAAGTTTTTAATGCTTAAGATATTACCCCCCCCCCCCAGTATTGTATTGGATAATAAATCTAATTCTTGAATTTCAATAGAATCGCAAGAAGAGAGAGAGAGAGAGAGAGAGAGACGTATTGTATTGGATAATAAATCTATTTCTTGAATTTCAATAGAATCGCAAGAGAGAGAGAGAGAGAGAGAGAGAGAGAGAGGGTGAGAATGGAAATCCTCTCCTTTGCTAAGAATATTGTATGTGTAAAAAAGTGAAAAAATTAAAATGACCAATAAAAAAAATCCAACCACTGGGGCTTATGTGGCCTAATATGATAGGGTCTATTACAGCAAAACTCAGGCACTAGCATGGGAGCCTGAGACAAGCCCCCACGCGTTTGCTACTAATTTGAAAAAACATAATATTATTCCCAGTATAGCTTGAACCCACTACCTTCGGATCAATCAACATACATTAACTAACTCAACTATGAGACAAATATATCATAAACTGATTAAAAAATATATTAACTGGGTTTATTATTTATATAAATAATTAAACTGACACGAAAGCATTTAATCGTTTTGGTAATATAGTTACATAAACTCTAAACTGGATTTCTGAATGATAAAGGGAAGGAGATTGCATTTAAAAAAGAAGAAGCCACGCCATATAAAAAGAAATCCAATTAAAAACACAACCTTTTATTATAAGCTTTAATAAAATTAATGAAAATAGTCATATCTTTCAATTTTGACCTCCCTGTCACTGTAGACTGAATTGAGCTAATGTTCTCCTACTTCTTCATCATCTATAGCCACATCTCCTCCTTGATCAACTCTGCCCCTTCAATTTTCATCAATATTACTCCTTTCTTCAATATTATCCAGATGTTCAACAATGGCTCCCAAGGTGCGGGTAACCAACTCCATTTGTTGTTGTAACTGGTTTAACAAGGAAGTAGAATCATGTTGTAGACATGCTTGTTATGGGGGGTTCATAATAGGTTGTGGAGATGCTTGTTGTGGGTGATTCAAAATGGGTTTGGAGATGTTTTCTACGGGGAGTTCAAATTGGTTTGGGAAGGACTAGTGTCCTGTAATCTTTTATTGGTGGGATTATAAGAATTTCCACTGCGATTCCAGGCATAGAAAGAATTTCCACTGCGATTCCACAAAATTCAAAACTTGCTCTGATATCAATTAATACCAAACGATATTAAAGGAACAATTTATGTAAACTAATGAACATGATATAACAGATAGCAAGAACGTATTGATAGAGGAAAAGAATTCTGATAACTTTATTGCAGAATCCAAGAATTGCAAGGAATAGGAAACAAGTAGAGCCTGATATCATTCAAAGGAATCACCCCTTGGAATCACACCAAATAACTAACAGGTTTTCATTACAACATGTCCTACTAGAAACAATAAATAGAGTTATATTACTAACTAAAGATAAAAATAATGGTAGTTATAATTAAATTCTACTGCCACTTGGAAGATACAAGATTGTCCTCACTTATTGGATGCCAATGCAGTTTGGCCTGCATAGAGTGTTTCCCTTTATTGGAACTTTGCTTGATCTTTGTCAAACTCTATCACGCCCTTCTTCTTGTCTTCACCTTGAATACTGTCACTTTGATTTTAAGAACTTGCATCAAGTAAATTGGTTTTAAAAAACTTATTGCATTGAATTAAAATGGGTGTTGATGTTTTTGATTGGTTGAAACTTGGGTTTTTGGTAGTAGATTTGCCCGTAGTGGAGCCAATTCTCTCGGGAGCAAGAATCACAGGAGCTCTAGATAAGGGTTATCCTTTCCTTCGAATTTCTTTTTAAATGTAAGATAAAAGTGTTGTTAAATTATATATAAATAACTAGTATCAAAGAATACTGAGTCCAAGAAATAAATTGATTTTTGGAATTCCCTTAGATAAAATGCCTTAATTAGGGCGGGTTAAAGGAATTTCCAAGAAATAAATTGCCTGGGTCGTTGGAATTCCCTAAGATAAATTGTCTTTGAGGTGGATTAAAGGAATTTTCATCAAATAAATTGCCTTCAAGGAGGTTAAAGGAAGTCCATGCAATAAACTGCCTTTGGGGCAGGATAATGAAATTTCTTGTATAATTGCTTTCGGGTAAGATAATGGAATAATATTGGAAATAATGAGTAGTAGCAGAGAAATCAACAAGGCATTTCTGTTTGTTCAAGCTTCTGGGTTTCCTTTGCATAAACAATTCATAATTAAAAGAAGCTTAGCTTTCGGCCTAGCTTCCAACCTGAGCTAGAACGGAGACTCGAATCTTTCGATATCTTCATCAACAAACTGATCATGGAAGACCACCATATCAAAAGATGAGACATTGCTTCCTTTTGTTGTCTTTTAAAAAGTCTAATGCTCCACTAATTTCCTCACCCAAAGGCATAAGATTTTAAAAAGAAAGGAAAAGAAAAACTGGCCCCACTAAGTACCATCCCGTTTGCAATCCAATATTACAAAGAAGTGGAAAGTAAAAGGAAGGAAATGATTATGTTTATGTCTCTTTTACTTTCGAAACAATGAAAGCAAAAGCATTAGTAGGACAAGGTAAGTTTGTCATCTAAGGATAAAACTCAAGCAATTGAAAGTAATTTTCTATGATGATGTGTCACACACTCGGGTAATATGATTGACCTATTACAATATTTTTTTAAAAAATACTAAAAGAATTATGTTTTTGATGGCAACCAGATTGCGGTTACTTTTTTCATCCCTCTTTTTTGGTTTTATTTTATTTCAGTCCTTCAAGTCTTTTTCTTTTGCTATTTCATCGAGTTTCTTTGCTCTTGATTTGTTGTGCTTGCCCTCAAATATGCATTATGCTAGGAATTACAATTACATTACAGAAAAATTATGGGTTGATTGTCATGGGTAATGAGTTATTTAGTTGATTTTGAAAGATTTTAGGTAAAAATGATGATTTTAAGTTATGGTTTATTTAAATGGTGAATTTAAGTTAGAAATCTTGATATATCAGTAGGTTATCTGTGTAAATTCTGAGTTTGAGGTTGAAGATTATGAAATTTCAGCGTGGTCCCTCAATTTGTGAAAATTACAGTTTAGTCCCTGAACTTTGGAAAAATTAGAGATTGGTCCCTAGAGCGTAATCCGAGATTCTGGACAGAATTAAAGATGAATTATGTGCAGAATTCCAGTATAGTTATGAATTTATGATATTTTCACTTTGGTCCTCCAATTTGATGAAATTTGATAAAATTCCAGAGTGGTCCAAGGAGCATAATTTGAGATTCTGGGCAGAATTCCAGTATAGTCATGAATTTATGACATTTTTAGTTTGATCCTTCAATTTGATAAAATTATAATTTGACCCCTAAAAATATGATAAAATTCCAGATTGCTCCCTAGCTTTAATATTAGCCTTTTCAGATTGGTTTGATGAATAATTGATGGTTATTTAGTGAATTATTATCAAGTCTCATTATTTATTTTATTATGAATTAGATTTTTGAAAAACCGTTTACTTTTTGGGTTTCTAGGAAAAATAACTAGTTTAGTTAAAAAATATATAGGGTTATGAAATAGACCCTTAGTTAAGTGTATTAAATAGGTTGTATGTTCTTTTCGATTAGTTTTATAATATGTCTTGTTGTATTCAGATAATCCTGATATTCTACATGCGAGATATCAGTAGGATTTCCTTCGGTATTTGCTTTCGAGTTCTGTTCACTTTTAAGTAAGTGAGTGTATAATTTTCCATATACATGAGAAATAGTATAAATATTTGAGTTGTTAATATGAATTGGATCGTGCTTCTTGATAATACATATGTTGATTATTATCCTTGTTATGATAAAGCATGATCAATTGTTGAATCTGAATTCTTGATATAAGCCAATATATACTTCTAAATTGACTTCTGAATTTATAACTTCTTATTTTATTAATGTCATGAGTTGGGCCTTAAGATATGAATCTGTTTGTTTGATTATGATATGAACTTATGGTATGCCAGTTCGAATGCTCATGCTAACAGGGTATTGTTAGTTTTAGTGCACATCGTATCTGAAACCCTAGTTAGTCGGGAGAGTCATCAATCTATGTGGACTGATCATCCCATAGTACGGAGCCTCATGCTCATTGCATTTTGGTTTTCTAATGAGTTTTACCTTACGATATCCTTATTATGGCCTATTTGAGAAACCTTCCTATAAGAATCTAAAGCCATAATTGTGTATATATATATTTTTTATTGTTGTATTACCTCGTGTATGTATATTGAACATTATCTACTCACTGAGTTGTTGAACTCACCCTCTCATTATTTCTCTTTCTCAAGCTTATAGCTTGTTAGTAAATCACTTTTTTTTGACCTTCACAACCTGTATTTTTTGTTGTAATTTGTACTTTTTCTTTATGTCTAGTTAGTATTTCACAACTACGAAATTGTATTAAGTCTTGTATTAGGATAATCAAATTTTATTATGAAGTTAGGGTTTTAACAAGAATAATAATCTATTGTTATTAGGTTTTTTCATATTGATTATAATAATTTTCAATACTTTATTTATTTAGTTTTTAATTAAAACTTGCTTTTACGAGCAAAATAACCTTGCCCCAATGGTAATGTCTTGCAACCATGATGGAAGCTCAGCTCAAGAAGGTACCTTAATTGTTGATTGTATATAAAAACACCTCTCTGGCTATTATAAATGCATTGCCCACGTTCGTTTCTTACTACTGAATGAAAGATAATTAATTCACTACTATCTCTTTCCATATTCCTTTCGGTACTAGATCCAGAATGAGCACCAGTACTAGATTCAACAATCTTCGAATGTTGGAACAGCATAAGCGTCTCGTTAACAACTGTTTGCATTCCTTCAACGATGAGAGTCGTTTTTGGTATAAGCACGGTCTAGTCTCTAATGCTCTTAACTTTCACTGAAATTAGGCCTTTAAGTTCAAAATTACGTTGTTATTTTTTATTCTCATTTCCTTCCATCTTTTCCTTTCACTCTTTTTCTTTCTCAAGCTTCTATATTAGGCTCTTGAACCTTCATAATAGAGTCTATTAACAAATTATTTCCCCACGTTTTTCCTCTTTTTTTCTCTCATTTTCTCCTCCTCTTCAGCTCTAATTTTCAAGAGTATTTATAGGGTTTTTCTAGGTTTTTTTATGGATTCCCTCAAAGATTGATGAAAGTTTAACCATTTGATCAAAGTAAAAGGGTTCTGGACAAAAGTTAACGGCTAGAAATTCTTGTACTAAACTGGTTTTGCAATGGTGGTTTTGGTTTTAAGAGTACTTGGTGGTTTTGTTAGACTTAGAGGGTAGAGAGTTATTTCTAAACTTTTGATCTTGAGAGAGAGGTTTTAAAGTCATTGATAAGAACCCTTTAAGAAGGTTTTAAGTATGAACACACCAAGAGGTTTACATGGTCGTTAACTTCAGGGCTCGTGGGATTAGTCGAGGTGCGCGCAAGCTGGCCCGGACACCCACGTTAAACTAAAAAGTATGAACACACCAAAAAAATGGGTGGCTACCATTTGACACAAAAATCAACGATTTCGGTGGCTAAAATATTTTTCAACAATAACTTTTTTTTCTCTAAAATGAAATCCGGCGATCCTCTCTCTCTTCTCCACTCAAAAAAGAACTTAAAAAAGAGAAAAATAAAGTTTGGTATCAAAATACAATATTGGAAAATTATAAGGATTGGTTACTTAATAGCTTAAAAAAGTGTGTTAGCGGTTATTTTTTAAAGTATTTTTTTGTTCAAAAATATATCAAAATAATATGAAAATATAAAAAAATTAATTTAAAGTAAAAAAAAAAATTAATGTTTTTCAAAAATACTAAAAAAAAGAAGCAAAGACAAACGGGCTATTTTTCTCCTTATTCGCTGCCGTGATTTCAGGTCCTCCTTCCCTGCCTTATTTGGAAGAGCATGAAAAGAATTTGAAAAAAAACAATCAAACGAGCATGACCTGCAATCCCATAGAGCAATTTTAAGAATATAATACATGTATATGATTGAAGTAGGTTTTAGAAGACAAACAGAGAACGACATTAATGAATTGAAAAAGCTGTATAGTCTGACATCCCTTCCCAGGAGTAGGTAAGGGGTAGCTTCGTTTGTGTCACGCCTCTTTAATAATACTTTTACCCTTTGGCACTTAGCATTCTGTCACATTCCCAACCTGTTACTGCCATGTTCATTGATTATAGTTTTGCTGATATTATTTAAGTTTTTCCAGGTTTCTTGTGGGTAGAAATTTGTGTACATCAACGCTTTTTTGAGGAAAGTTGCTGCGCAGAGCCGATTAACAAAGTTGATTACCAATTAAAGAATGCGTTCTAGCCCCATCAAGAATCTGCTCTTGGTGGTAGGGCTGTAGCCTTTTCATCAAGCAGGGTTACTAGACTTTTCTCGTTTCCCTCGTGTGTGGTGATGGCAGTTGACCGGTATCCGGTTTGTTATGCTACGAATAGGTTGTCGTAGCTTCTCCGTGCACGGATGTTTGGAAAATTCTCTCATCGAAGTCCCTGGAGGGTATTAAGGGAGACGTTTCCTTCTTGAGGCTGAACCTGTGCAAGTTTCCCACATGTTTAAATTACGCATTTGCAAAGAATCGGTGATTTTTTTTCGTTTATTAAAAGAAAAAACAGAGGAAGCACAAGAGGGGAAGGGCAGAAAAGAAGGGGGGAGACTAGAGAAAACTGGGGGGATTGGGGAAGGAAAAGACGGAGACAAGGAGTGGAATAGAAGAGGTTGGTGACAAGAAGAAGTGAAGAAAGACCGAAGCATCGGAATTTTTTCCTGCTGCTACAATTCGTGGTTTAACTTCAGGTCCGTGTAAGCCATTGTACTGCTTTCATTCAGTAAACTTGTAAAGCCATTGTTCGTATATGTATTTGTTAGCAGGATGGTAACAATAGGCCTATAATATCAGTGCCATTATGAACGTTTTGAGAATACTGTAATTTTGCAGACTTTTTTTAGTCGAATGCAAGAACAAGACTCACTGGTTATTTTATTGATTCAAGAAAGTAAAAAGAGATTCATCTTAGGCTTGTGTTCATGATCATGTTCGTGAGGTGGGTAAGAAAACATAGCATCCTATAAAAAGGCTTTTGTTAGTACAGGACTCTTCGGTTTGAAAATGAGCAAAAGATTAGTGAAGGCATTTTTGGATGTTAAGTTCCTAGCAAAGGACTAGGTGGCACCTAAAATAACAACAGCAATAATAATAATTGTATAATAATTGTTTGTTGTTGGGGCAATAATAATAATAATAATAATAATATGTATTACAATCTTTCCTCTATCGAATCAATTTCATAACTAATTTGGGTTGCTTTTGTGGCAGTTTCAATGATTTACATAGCTATTGATAACTTTTACTTAACTGGTAATAGCTATGGTTAAACTATTAGGTAAAAGAATCCAATATATAATTTATATTATTTTGTAATATGTTTGATGCTCTGTTTCTATTGCATATGCTTATGTGGTTTTGGAAATGGGCCTGGCAATACCGCTTAAGATCTTGTATAAATGTTTTTGCGATGACTGAGACTTGATGTTGTATTATTTGTTCAAAGAGCAGAACAATGTCATGTTTTCCTATAAGAACCCCTTGTTGAATGGTTTTGCTAGAGAGTCTAAATACTCTATCCTCTAAACGTTCCTCTGTTACCATCTCATTTTAGAGAAAATAAACTTTCATATTTACAGTCTCTTTTACTCATCAAAAATTTTGTGCTCTTTGATTATTGTTTCTTTAACTTCCGTCTGCATTAAAAAGATTTGCAAGATCAAGCCCAAACCCAAAGACATAATGTTTTATAAATACAGAAGGACAACATAGAGAAAAAAGAAACAAAATACCAAGGCCAATTGCAAAACATGCTAACAGAAAAGGTTCAAATAAAAAAAATAACAATAATTAGTTGAATTTCTTGCTCAAATTTGAGCCAAGTTGTTTCGATTTTTTTCCATCCGTTCTGTTCCAGATTTTTTTTTTTATGAACTTATAATTGGTGCCGTTTTGAGTTAGGGATAAAAATCCATAATTCTCAAAACAGGTAGCCATGCACAGATCTTCACCTCTCTTTAATTTCCCGTTACCCATTTCCCCTCTTCCCATCTTTCCTTTATCAAATCCAATTCATAACTGGTAATGAGCTACAAAGTTGGGTCTGCTTTAGGGCTCCATGACTATGATGCTAATTTCAAGTTTGAAGTTCTTTCTTTCATCCAGATTAGCTGTCTCAATGCAGTTAGGGAATGGCAAGAGGAGTTTGTTGGCAATAGGAACTGTAGGCAATTTGTAGAGACCATTACCAGAGATCTGCTCGGTGGTTGTGTCTTTGTGTCTTCACCAAGAGGAGAGGTAAAATTATGTATTAATTTGCACTGATAAAATGTTTTCGGTAAGAAATTATGAATCCACATATTAGTTGTGTGATTGACTATTCTTATATGAAACTCAATGAGGTTGGTAATAAGAGAGAAAGTATCAAATGAGGAGCATGGATTTGTTAGGAAAATATTGAGGAATTGACAATGGAATCTACTTTTATTAGACTATGTGTGAAATATTCAGTTTTTCATAATGTTGCTTTGCAATAGAATCAGTTGTTTATAGAAATCCCACTAATATGTAGTCTGAGAGACTGTCTTGAGTTTCGAAGTAGAATTTCTTGAACTTTCATCATGGAATGGAGGCAATGCAGGTTCCTATTATGTCATCATGTGGCTTTATATGCGTTTCTTGAGTTTCTTCTCGAGAACTGTTCATTGTAGATGCACCTGTGATAACTGGATGATGGTGGCGGGGATTTATTAGTCAGTGTGTTAATTTATTGAAGTATCTAGATTTCTGTTGTTAATTTAAGAAAATCCCGTCCTGCTTTACTCTATAATTTTCTCTGTTATATATCAGAGGTTACCACTTTCCTTCTACTTTGAGTTGCCCCACCCACATGTCTGAGAGTTCGTATTAAGCTACAAGTTTTGCATAAATATTATCAGTGATTAGTTGTTAGTGTTAGATAGCTAGTCAAGAATGTTTTATAAATTGATTTAATGGTTAAATAACAACTCTGTCGATACTAGAACTAGTTGTAATAGATCACTAACATGTTATGATAACTGGCAATGACTCATGCCAATGAGAAACAATAGCTTATAAGTGATGTTTGCTTATAAATTATGAATTATTAAAACTTTTGTTTTCAGAGTTATTTTAAACGGTAGTTTTATTATTTTCATATATATAAATATATATGAAACAACACGGCGGTGTATCTTAGACTTCATGGAAGAACACCATGTTATGGTGTATCTTGGATCACCACATCAATAGATGGGATTGCTTTTGTCTTTTTCTTCGTCTGTCACTTGTCCCCGTTTTGTCTTTTAAAAATTCCAAGGCTCCACTGCTTTCGGTGGAGTTTAGATATTTTTGTAACGCAACCTTTAACTATGCTACAGTTGCTGTTGGGAACCAAGGATTCCTTACCAAGGAGATAACATTTTTAAAAGAAAAGGGCAAAAAAAAAAAATTAAGCTTTAATAAAATTAATGAAAATAGTAATATCTTTCAATTTTGACCTACCTGTCACACAAGGAAATAAAATCATGTTGTAGAGATGCTTGTTGTGGGGGGGGGTTCAGAATAGGTTGTGGAGATGCTTGTTGTGGGTGTTTCAAAATGGGTTTGGAGATGTTTTCTCTACGGGGAGTTCAAATTGGTTTGGGAAGGACTAGGGTCCTGTAGATTGGTGGGATTATAAGAATTTCCACTGTGGTTTGGCCTGCATAGAGTGTTTTCCCTTTATTGGAACTAGCTTGATCTTTGTCAAACTCTATCGCGCCCTTCTGCTTGTCTTCACCTTGAATACTGTCACTTTGATTATAAGAACTTGCATCAAGTAAATTGGTTAAGAAAAACTTATTGCATTGAAATAAAATGGGTGTTGATGTTATTGATTGGTTGAAACTTGGGTTTCTGATAGTAGATTTGTCCGGAGTGGAGCCAATTCTCTTGGGAGCAAGAACCACAGGAGCTCTAGATAAGGGTTATCCTTTCCTTTGAATTTCTTCTTAAATGTACGATGATTAAGTGTTGTTAAATTATATATAAATAACTAGTATCAAAGAATACTGAGTCCAAGAAATAAATTGA
>Ga0325402_1004029_pt1 | contig 13476 bp, 6 predicted proteins | sample PopdelMetagenome_22_FD_207212 | JGI IMG/M metagenome (GOLD analysis project Ga0325402, IMG submission 207212) | Populus deltoides microbial communities from Bellville, Georgia, United States - Xylem-PdKOR-R3 | ecosystem: Host-associated > Plants > Phyllosphere > Stem > Wood/Secondary xylem... | reverse complement strand
GCTGGTCCCAGCCTGAAAAAATATTTTCTTCAAAAATTATTTCAAAAAAAGATATGTGATTTTCCGCAAATTTTTTACTTCATTTTGATCAATATTGGTTTGTATTTTTATACTGTAAAGATACAAATCCGGTATTAAAATACCTAGTTTTAGTCAAAACATTTTAAAAAAATTTATTTTCATGCATACGGCCAAGTCTCAAAAATAAAAATAAAAAAAATCATATTGTATTTTCATATAACAAAGAAAATTTCAAAAATATGTATTAGCATGCATTTTGGCTTTAATAATCAGTTTATTAAAGTCACGAGAACTAGGCCAATATTTCAAAAAATTCCAAAAAAAATCATTTTATTTTCTTATAATATCTGGGGTTACGACCTTATATGTAAGACGTATTCCGGATATTAAATTGTTTTGTCGACATCAGAATTACCCGATAAGATAAGGATCTCCTTACCGAGAAGGACTTTTCTAAAACCATAAATGGACCAACAATTAGAAAACACGACAAGACCTTAGATTTTATCAGACAATAAAGCAATGCAGCTTACCTTAGGTAGGGCGTATTTGGGGTGCTCATACCTTCCTTTTATGCAACCAGTCCCCGTACCCGATCTCTGAGACCAATTAGGGTTTCTATTGACCAACATACTAGGTGGCGACTCCCGTTCCATTTTTCCACTAATAAAAGATAAGAATTCCTTGTCTCCCCACATTTGCCACATAAGATAGATTTTGAGGGTGGATGTTTTCACTAGCTACGCCGCACACGTGCGACACATATGTTTATTTATTTAATAAGTAATTACTTCATTTTTCTGCCACATGTTAGACTCAATGTTTCCCAATGTTAGTAGTTAACGTTGGTATGTGATGGGGTGTGTTCATATTCACAGCATGGTAGGTCCACCATGAGGTATTGTCCCACATGGCTTCTAGTTGATTTTATCCCTTAAAAAAGTCTCATAATGAGAGAGATGTCCTTGATGTCATATAAGCAACCAAGGTCCTCGTCTCCTAACTGATGTGGGATAATGGTCCTCATCAGAGCTCCCCAGATGAGGGGCTTGGATAGGGCACATGACTCGTTTCCACAGATGGCGCCAACTGATGGGGTGTGTCCATATCGACAGCATGATAGGCCTACCACGAGATATTATCCCACATGACTTCCAGTTAATTTTCTCCCTTAAAAGATATCTCACAATGAAAAAGATGCCCTTGGTTCCATATAAGCAACCAAGGCCCTTGTTTCCTAACTAATATAGAATAATGGACTCATCGGTATGGATTTCGTTACCACATAAGAATGAAAAGTATCCCTTCTTCTGTTCTCCTTCGAGACGTGCCCAAGCTCAGTCTTTGTCTTGCTGAATGCTAGTTTTCTAAACAAGAAGGTGAAGGGAGAATCACTCAATGGGAAGAATCAAAGAGCTCTAACAAGGTCTACAATCAGACTAGTCAATTTCCTCATAAGCTAGAACTATGAGTTCCACGTAGCCATGAACCTCTCCCGTGAAAACGCTATATGATTCCTACTGATCACCACTGTAAAGATGAGGTACAACATTTGCATTTGCATTTGCATTTTGGAGGTTTCTAGATCATCAAACAGACCCCAGCAGCCACAATAAAAGCAATCAAATTGATGCAGCACAGGAAGTTGATATTTGGGATTTTGATTGATTGGCAATATGGAACTTTAGCTTTTAAAGTTCAAAGATCCTGAGCAACTATAAAATGGTAAAAATATTGTGTTTAAAAATGATGTTTCGAACACGACTAGCAATAAGAGCACAACAGCCACTGCTTCCTCTTAACAATTTAGATATCAGTAATGATGCCTTGACAAGCTGCCTAATCGATCAGCCATTATTTCCGTATACAATGTTTTGATCATGCTGAGCATCTGTTATTTTCTCTATAGCCATGTTAGCAAAGTTGCTGCTAACAATATCATTGATGATGCATGAAGATTCCTCAAGGAACTCGTTGCTCCGGTCGAGCCTGTTGGCCCTGTCACATTAACTGCTCTGTTTAGTCATAGAAAATAAGAATAGCATGGATAATGTGTTTGAGATGTTCATATCAAGAAAAAGAAACAATTTAAAGAGCAATCCACTCTCATGATCATGCACATGTTTTATACACGCAGGTATATCAGCAAAATAATTGAATTACCCATGTCTAAGATGCATGATGCATCTCAGGTCCTTTGCCCCAGTTTTAATTAAAAACAGCTAAAAAAGTTATTTCCACCTCATAATAAGATAAGCACGAATCAAGAGCACGTTGCTGGTTTTCATTTTCATATTCATGGCTTCGGTATGATAATCTAGTGGTTATTTCTTAAGTACTCTTGATACCTGTCTGAGAGCCCATATGCTTTGTAAATGTCGAAAAAAATTGGAAATTGTGTGGAGCCAAAAATAAAAAATAAAGGAAATTGATTATATAATGATGAATGATACCATTAGTTTTTGGCGAGGCTGAACTGCTAGGTGGTGGTGATGGTGGTGGCGGCGGCACTGGCGGTGGCGGTGGCAGTTGCACTGAAGGTGGAGATAGTAACTTGCCGAGCAGAAGACCAATGCAATCTTCTCCGAAAGAGCCTGGTAGAAAAATTAAAGTGTTAGGCCAATATAATCTAATGTTCAAAATCATAGTCATGGAGCCTCACAACAAAGTTATCGCATCACTTCCCCACAGAAAGGTCAATGTTAAATCTCCGAATCACTTGATAATGATAATTGCGAGATTCGAAATTATTTTCCCTTCTCTGGCAAGTTAATCACCACATGGACCCACCATGGTTTAACAATGGTTGAAAGATGATAACATAATTTGGTTGCCAAGGGAAGCCTGGCATACAGAATTTAGAACTTGGTTTCTAAATTGTTGTGATCAAACACATACAGTATTTTAAAGAAGCAAGAGCATAGGTTCAGCCATTTATGGTGGAAAGGAAAGTGTCTTACATTGTTTAAAACAAGCTAAGTCTGTCTCGTTACGGAGATTTGAAGAACCTTCGTTGCACTGGCATATATGTCCAGTTCCATTAGCCACACAAGTTCCATCACCACACCAAACAAGGTTACAGGCTGCAAAACAGAATGTCTTTGGTTTAAGATGCGTAGTGTTCACAAAATCAGTGACAAATATGCTAACGTTCAATGATATCTACGGTTTGAGAGATTGAGCGGTGGAGGTTGAGAAGCTGCAGGTGAAGGCGAAGCTCCATTGCCACATCCAAGATCAATTGTGCCTGCATGTATATACACAGTCATCTGGTTGTTGCTCTTATCTTGCCATATAAAAATTCAAAAACAGATATGGGATTGGGATTTCGTCTCTATGGAATCGAAAAACAAAAATAAATAAAAACCAAGCATGACACTGTGAGAACAGCTCATAAACTCTTTAAGTACTTAAAAATCCATGGTATACAAGCACAAATTCTACTTCCGGACACAGACATTACCATCATATCATTCAAACGATCATGAGCACCTCTCACTCAAAGATACACACACAGATAGGAGTGAGAGAGAGGAACTCACAGTTGGGAATAACGCAAGAGGGAAAGGTCAAAGGGCCAATCTCTATCTTCTTCCAACCAGAATGACATTCACATTCAAAACCTAGCAGTGAAGCATTAGAAGCCTTGCATGTTCCTTGCCCACAATTTATCAATGCACACACATCACCTGTACACATAAAAAGAAGGGAGAAAATCATCACCGCCATCAGTATATAATCAATCAGGACGTTTAAACCACAAGTAATTCCATAACCAAAACAAATAAAACTTGAAACACAATACTGCACAAATAACCTGAATTTCTTTGGGGAAAAAAGGTCTGATACACACACACACACACACACACACACATATCGTTGCATGAGCATGAATTACCTTCTAATGTACTACTTACTGTCACAGCCATAAGGAAAAAGAGAAGAAGATGGATTTTGATTGTCCCCATGTTTTGGAATATGGAAAGAGCTTGGTAGTGCCTTCTGAGTATTTAAAGCAGGTTTTCCCAATATAAAAGCATTGATACACTATAGTCCTATTCTTCTACTAAACTTGGGGCATTCTAGTCCTTTTCAGCGAACCTTTTTTTATTTATTTTCTTTACTATATTAGCTTCTGTTTTTCAGAATTATATGGGATCAGGCATGCTTTTTACCATTTTTGCATTCTTTAAGAATTTAACATTCCTCACGCCAAAAGATAGTAGTTTTTTGCTTTTGATAAGGATTCAGATAAATATAGTTCATCATTTATGAAAATGTAAATCATTTAAATAATTTCTTCTTTATATTTTCTTTTCACTTGAAAAACTTAAAAATAAAAAGGTGATACTTCAACTTCGAACCAGTGACGTCTAAAAGCTATTTGAACAAGAATTTAAAACTCCCAATTTCGATGATTTATGTTAAACTGCCCAAGTTCATAATTGTAGCGGTTGTACTTTTCCTTAATGTGTTGCACTTGGGACAAGTGTGGCAACATGGTGTCGTGGTAGACCAATATAGGGTGCCCTACAGGCGAGACAAGCAATGCAGGGAAGGGAATAGTATTTCTACGTTGGATTTAGCCACGCAGGAGAGACAAATTCTGTGAATGAAAAGGCTAAAATAATTGAGAATATCGTTCCAGCTTCATTTGCTTGTCAATCCTTGCAGGCAATCAAGCAATCCCCTTTTTTTTTATATCTATTTAGGCAGTTGTTTGGAAATTTAACCATGGTTGCAATTCAAATGTTTTTTATTTAGAAATATATTAAAATAATTTTTTGAAAGATTGTTTTGGATAGAAATATCAGGTAGATCCCCAGGCATGTAGATAATTATTAAGCACATTTTCCCTTTACAATGCTCTTATGCTATAAACAAACAGTGACCTTATGATATAAACAAATAATCCAAATTATGTGCCGCGACAAGATGGAGCATAAAGTTGTATTTAACTACTCAAATCCCTTCTTGGGAGATCCATCTTCTGACATTTCTGCAGATTGCTAAAAAATGTAAGATTAATTTCTCTAACATGATCAAGTTTTTGGTCATCACATAAATTTTCACAGTTATCAAATTCATCTAATTTAAATGCATGCGTGACAGTTTTTTCTGTTTAATTTGCGAAGAGGAATGCTGCACAACCTGCAGCAAGGAAGGAGCATCTGTCAAGTAGTTAAGCATGATTTTAGTGTATTGGTTATATCAGCAATCAATCCTTGCCAAATGGACAAAAATATTTGGTAAGGAATTTTGATTACAGTTGCAAAATAGCAAAATGATATCAGCCCTTTCCAACAAATGGGTTACAATCAATGAAATCAGTGCCAAAATACAAATATCACCTCCAGTTAAAAACATTTGATGAAAATACCAACCAGGAGGAGTCTCAAGATGGGTTTCATCGCCCTTACGCTGATCCAAATTCTGAGAACCACTTCTCATGCTTCTCAATATCTGCTTGGGAAACACTGCGCTGAACCTTCCGCAAGGCCTCTTCAAAATCACACATCGCAACAGGATCCTTTGAAATCTCATCCTTAGGCATGTTCTTAATTTCATCTCGTGTCTTTCCTGCTATTTTGCGTCTCATGCCATTTAAAGAAGCATCCCTGCAAATATTCGTTAAATCATCTCCACTGTATCCCTCTGTCCTGCGAGCAACTTCATCAACATTTACATCGGTTGCCACCTGCATGATAACATTGTTAATCAATTTAGCACTTTGCTCCACACTCCAGAGTGAAGGCATCATATAGACTAGCATGGTTGAGAGCGTCATTTGCAAGGAAAATTTGCAACAACAGCACCAGACACAGCATTAAAAGGGAATGGAAGCAAACCCAAGCACCGACTGCAGCTCTACATAAATCAAGGATCTTATTCCTGGAAAGCAAACTTCATGTATTTTGAACAAAATGACAACAGGTCACGCAGACAGGATGAGTTTGTGATTCAGCCAGATAAGTCTAGAAGTGCAGATCGTATGATCAAGAAATGAAATTATGAAGGCATTCTATAATCAAGGCATAATCAAAAATCATCATAATGGTTGCCGTAGCATCAATGCTGTCACATGAAATTATGAAGATAGATCAAATATGCTCTCGTGAATGTTTGGATACAATACATGTTTATGACCCCAAGTCAAGAGCATCTAAATGAGTAGCCTAAAGACATTGATCAGAAATTCTTGCAATAAATCTAAAATGGCTAAATCAATTTGCACCTTCTGCACGGCATTCTCTTTAGTAACAAATATCCTCACAGAACATTTATAAATGCCAGGGAATGCTATCTTGAGATTCTCATAAAAGACAAGTTCAAAAAATAAAAATAAAATTATTATGAGGCCTTTATGTAGATCATTAAAATTACAGCCCTTTCATTCAACTCTTCATTATTCACAACAATTGAGTGAAATTGGCACCAGACAAGTAAATCAGGCAAACTATTTGAATGCCTCGGATTTTACTTATATCCTACCTTTTCTCAATAAAATCAAACTAGAAACCTAAACTTTCACTTATAAATAATTGAAATTGGAATTATGCAAAACCCCACTCAGCTATTGTCCACCTTTAGTTTCCATTTGCCACCTTATGGTGCTTAGCATGGCTCTTTAACCCCAGTGTTCGCTCAATTACATGGTTTATTACCAAGTGAAGGAATTTCCTTCAAACCCATAATACAGATTTTTACTACATAAAATGAAATAAGTGAATTCCATATTACAGTTTATTCATGGTGTTAAGAGTGAATTTCACCTACTCTCATTCTGATATCACAAAAGGTAATGTTGTATTATATTCACAATTTTCATTTTCTTGACAGAAAAGGGGAACAGAACAAAGGAAAGGGCAAAAAATATCATATCAATACCACCAGGTGAAAAAGTAAAGTCTGGCCTAACTATAACATCATAAAGAATGAATTACCTTCATCCAGGATCTGTAATATATACCAAGAATCAAAATGGAGAAAGAACTTAATCTAACAATATGGCAAAATATAATATCAGTTGGCACAGTCAATTACCTCAACAGTTTTCAAATTGATCCTAATAAGCTCCTTACGACTCTCGAATTTTGGAAGCGGAATGTAAATACGCTTTTCCAACCTCCTCCTGCATTGCATTTACATCACATTAGATAAAGCCAGAGTAATGACAATGCTGTATAACATCTTGGGCAGATTGCCATTTAGCATAAATCTTAAGAATTTCAGAAGGCAAAAAATCTCAAATATATTTATGAGAAGACAATCAACAAACCTTAGTGCTTCATCTATGTCCCAAGGAAAGTTAGTAGCTGCCAAAACCATCACTATTTTCCGACTGCCATCTTCACCAGTGGAACTATTGTTTACACCATCTACCTGGACCAGAAGTTCAGACTTGACCCTTCGAGATGATTCATGCTCCCCTGAAGCCCTGAACAATTGAAATCATACAAAACCACATTCAATCTAATAATAGAAAAAATAAAAGAATTTAACAATCAGTTCTTTCAAAGCAGAGCAAACAACTTCAAGAATTTGAATTCATGAGAAGGAAGAAATCAGTGCGCGCGCGCATGTGTGAGAGAGAGAGGGAGAGGGAGAGGTTAATGCACATAGAAGGCATATAAGAATTTAATGAAGACACAAACACTAACATGATGAAAGATGCAGGTATATAACATACAATCATACAGTCTACTGAAACTTCAACCTTCATGAGAATGGATGAAAAACTCACCCCCTGGCATTGCATAGAGAATCAATCTCATCAATGAAAATTGTACTTGGTGCGTAAGCTCGTGCTAGATCAAATAAGCATCGAACCATTCGTTCACTCTCCCCACGCCATTTTGAAGCTAATGTCGCAGATGAAACATTGAAAAATGTTGTACCACACTCAGTAGCAACAGCTTTAGCAAGTAATGTCTTCCCAGTACCAGGAGGGCCAAACATAAGCACACCTTTCCAAGGTCTCCTAATTCCCTGCCCACAAAAAAATATAATTAAAACTAGAAATGAAAAGACCAGCAACATTATTTAGACAAACGATCTATTTCGATAAGAACATCTTCCAGCATATGGTAAGATATCATCTTAATTCCAGAAAACATGATGAGTGGAATAACATAAAGAACCTAGAATCCACACATGATGAGAATGCAAACTACAATTGAAATACAGCTTCAAGCCTTCAACCATGTAAGAATACCTGGAAATATTCAGGCATCCACAAAGGAAGGACAACAGCTTCCTCCAGAAGACGTTTCGCTTCGCTTAGTCCAGCAACATCATCCCATCTTACTCCAGGACTAGTTTCCAAGACATCCCTTTCAAGCATCTCAGCCAAGTCAGGATCAGGTCCCTCATATTGCGGCCTCTTCTTTCCATCTTCAGCATCACCATTCTAACAATTGCACTTGCAGATTAGTTCACATGATGAAAACAATCTAGACATGAAATAACAATGATAAAGTATAATTCACATCATTCTTATTACTTGGAATCTTACGTTAAATCACCATGTGTGACACCAAGTGAAAAAAAATGATATAGACTAAACATTCCACAAATCCTATAAAAAAATTTAAGTGAAAAGAGAAAAGATCCCATGAAAAGGTATTAGTGCAATCCATCTGATTATAATAAAAAAGGCATTATCAACATCTGAAATCAAAACTAAATTTGTTTGAAAAGGTATAAAGTAAAAGAGTATTGCATTTGTGGAGAACTGCAACATGGATGCCTGAGAAACATTTGAAGACCAACTCCTCTTAGGATAAAACTAAACAGAATACAACCACATAAATTTTTCTTTTTCTTTTTCTTAGATTAAAAACAAAATTTATTATTACAATGATGGAAAAGAATAATACACAAAAAGAAAATAAGACAACCTCCCGAATAGCAAAAAGAAACGTTAACCTAGTTCAAAATAATAGCACTCCAATCCCTATGTATATCTGCTAAAGAAGTGCCATCAAAAGCATAACACTACAAAGAACGAAGACTATTGTATCCCACACCAGATGCTCTAATGAGAAATGGTAGTTAAAATCCTCTCATTCCTCTCCATCCAAATGCACCAAATGATTGATGATTGTACAAACAGCACATCTCCATAAAATATTATGATCTTTCTCCCTTCCAAACCCCACAAAAGAGACCAATAAAGACTTTCTACTCCGCTCCAGATCACCTAAGATTCACTAAATTCAAGACCTTACTTAAGAAAAAGAGAGGGATATAAAGACTATCCAAAAATAAGTAAAAAACAAAAAGACAACAAATTAAGCAAATTCTCTTCTACCACAAGTATTATTTCCTACTTGCCTATACTTGTTATTTATATTCAAATATATTATCACCACAGAAGTTCCAAATCTAACACAACATATCCCCAGGACCATCCAAAAGCTTAATAGTTATATAGAGTTTCTACCACATTAAGCTGGGATGAAAGGCTTTTCCAGATGATAGAGCCATAAATTTAAACATCAAATTAAAATCACAACACAATATAAAGGTCATTTTTTACTGTCTGATCCAGTGTCTACACATGCAGCAAGTACAGAAATACATTTCCAGCCCTTTACCATAGCCCCCTCTACGGCCTTCGCCTATTTGCATCCAACAAAAGTCTATAACACAACATCATATGGAAAAGAATCTGCAAGCTCTAAATGCAGGAATCTGCCAGTAAATAATCTTTCTTTTTTCTGTGCAATAAATAGTGAAGAATGTTGCAAATACTTCCACTACCATGGATAGGAGAACTTACAGCTGCATCTCCTTTTCCTGGTTTTCCAGTGACAGTGGAAGTGGAAGTGCCTCTCTTTCCGGTTGTCGATGCTCTGACTCCCGAGTTTACCCTACCCGAACCACCCGTTTTCGCACCGCGTCCGGTAGTAGAAGTTCTTGTGGAAGCACCACGAGCCCAGACCCCATCTTGGGGAGATTTCCTGATACTCACTTGAGCAGACCTGGCAGGCCTCCTGCTGGCAGTGTCCCGACTGGGGGGCCTCCAAACATCAGGATCATCGATGGGAGCAGCAGAAGGCGAAGGGTACTCATCCAAAGGCTGAAAAAGAAAGGAAGATTTAGGATGAATGGGGGGAGAAGCAACGCGCCTGGAAGCAGGAGCTTCCTTAAGAGCTCTCCTCTCAGCATCCAATTCTTTGACAGCTTGAGTCTCCTCGGAAAGGGATTTCTTGAGATTCATCCATTTGGTACGAATTAATGGATCGTCAAGCGTGGTAAGGTGCCTAAATAAAAAAAATATATCGTTGTAGCATTCAATTTAATAATAATAATAATAATAATAATTTACTAATTTAGATCCATAAATTTTCCATTTATATATAAAGAACAGAAAGGGGGGTGGGGCTTTAGGTACTTGATGATCTGAGCAATGGCGCCGTCGAAGAAGATAATGGAAGTGTCATAGAGGCCTTCAAGAGCGTATTCTCTTGCCAATTTCAAGTGATCTTGCAACCCACTTAACGCCGCCGTTGCTGTTGCTGTTGCTGTTGCTGTTGAGCTCCCACTCGCACTTCCCACCATTTTTCCTCCCTTTTTTTTATTCAATAGAACCCCTAATTGCTAGCCTTTCATATTACCTCTTGACTCAAGCCTCCAGCTAGTTTGGACGATCGATCTCAGAGAAACACTCAATTGCTTTTGCTTCTCCTTCTAGTTTGTTTCTGCTCGGTTAGTTGGTTAGTTGACTCTTCTAGTCCTGGAGTAGTAATACTGTATAGTTTACCGTTGAGGAGGAGGAGACTGGCTGTGAGGTGAGGTGAGGTGAGCTAAAAAAAATCTTTACCGGTATAGATAGCATAATAAACGGGGTCGTTTCTCGCTCGTCGTGCTGTGGAGTTATCGGAGACGATGGGGTGGGATCAACGAGAAATCAAATTAACTCAGAGATACGAAGAAAATGTTATTTATCTATTGCTGCACTTCCATCATTGAATTTTATTTTTTTTCGATTTCATCCCTACCATTTATTGGGATTTTTTTATTTGTATGCTCTCGAATACTCGATTTCTCCTTAGATATTCTGACGTTAGATTGAAAACAGATGGGTGAACTTTAATTTTGATTTGTCCTTAAAAGATTAATTCAAATCTCAAGGACCGGAATTGATATTTTATGAAAAATCACAACCATTCCTCCTTCCACCTCTCTCTCGAAAAGGCACGGACAAATTCACTTTAATTTCTCAATTTTCACTTTTTTCGTATTTAATCCGTGTTTGCTTGTAATCAAATCACTTGTTGAATTAAATTCAATTCATAAACAAATTTAAATTCAATTAATAATCTATTATAATTCTTCTATATTTGAGATAAAATACTAAACAGTATAATTAAATTAAATTATATTATTTAGAATTTAAAGTGCATATAAAAATAAATTGAATTAGCAATCTTGATTATTTTGCTCTTAATTTAAAATTCATTTCTTTTTGTTAAGAAAAACTTTTTTTTCATTATAAGGACTCTTATATTTATTTAAAATTATATAAAATTTAAAAATTTAAAGAAGATATAAATAAATTTGTCTCATATTAATTATTTGTTAAATATTTGTTGAGAAAAATAAATATTTGTTAAAGCAATTTCAATCAAATTAGTCTTTTTATTGGAACGTTGGGAAACAAAATTCAAGAAATATTCCAATAAAAAGTCTACTAATTTAATAAAATAAAATAAATATTATATCAACGCAAATCATATGATTAAATAGACATATTAGTGTCTAACATAATTTCATCAATGTTAATTAATTCATAAAGATATTATAATTCTTAGTTTTAATAATTTTATGGATATCATCATACAAATCATGCAATAAAAAGTTTCAACTTTGAAATAAATTCTAGACAATTGCATAAACAAGTTTATGAAAATTGCATAAATATTAGTTTTAACTTTTATACATAACTTGAACTCCTCTTGCCAATACTCTTTTCCACTTCAGGTATTTTTTGGTTAAAGTTTTTTTTTTTTAAGTTTAACGTGGATGCTCGGGTCAGTTTGTGCGCACCTCGACTAATCCCACAGGCCCTAAAATTAACGACCATGTAAGCCTCCAATAGTCATCATATGAGTAACAACAAGACTTGAACCTGAGACCACAAAAGGAGCAAACCTCTTGATCCCAAGCTCTTACCACTGGATCACTACCTAGATAATTCCAAAGCTTTTTATTGAAGAAGTTGTGGCTAAAAGAAAAGATGAGAAAGAGAGTAGGGTTTTGGCATAAAAAAAGAAAAAAATAAAAGAGAAAGTCAATGAAAATATAAGAGGTGAGAAAAAGCTCTCGGATAAACAAATTATGGCATGGTTTGACCTGGTTTTTTAGGTCCTTTATCTTTTTATTTATTTTTATAATTGTTTTATTTTTTTATAATTATAATGAAATACTCTTTAAATAAAATAATATTTCAATTATTATCCATTTTTTCTATAATTTTTAATTAAAATTATAGCTTTTATGATAACATTAACAATTACTTTATAAGAAAATAAAAATTAACCTAACATCCAAAGCTTAAAAAAAACATTACTCATGAATATTTAATGAAAAAATAATATATATTTTTTTATTTTTTATTGTCACTTTTTTTTTATAGTTTTCTCACTTTAATTATTCTTTTAGCATTTTTCAAATGGTTGTGGTCAAATTGTGAAGACATGTTTTATTTTTATCTAAACTTCTTTTCCAAATCATAATGATTTATTTAAAAAAAAACATGCTTTTAATAATTAAGAAAAAAGACATGTATTCATCAAAACAAACAAAAAGCATAAATAAGAAATGAGATTTTTTTTTATTAAAAGAATGCATGTATTCCCACAATTTAAATTGTTAAAACTCTAGCGAATATTCCTTTTAACTAGCTTTAAATTTTATATAAAAAAATATGTTATTAATAAAAAAATTATTTTTTACCAAAACAAAAAATAAATGCATAAATAAGAAATAGGATTTTTATTGCGGGAATGCATTTTTTTTTCTTTTAGAATTTAAATCATTTACTCTACTTCATGATGAATATTTATTTTAATTGCATTATAATTAAAAAAAAACCTATGTATCCATCCCAAGGTTTTTAAATTCCAGTCCCTCCTAGCTTGACGTGAAGGAATGAGTTGGAAGAACATGGAAATACCTCTTATCATCGGTCCTCATGATGCTTCCTTTACTCCTTCAGTATTTCTATTGCATTGGAACATCACTTTCAAGTTTTTCCCACGATTCCAACTGTTTATCTTTCCTCCTCCCCACCTTCCATCTTTATCACCAAAACCTCCCTTTTCCTCACTTATATACATGTAAATAAAAAGTTATATTTGATCTCTTGAGTTCCTATTTTTGTATATTTTATCCCAAATTATTTTATTTTAATCATAAATTTTATTTTTATCACGTTTAAGTTATTAA
>Ga0325402_1004028_pt1 | contig 13477 bp, 7 predicted proteins | sample PopdelMetagenome_22_FD_207212 | JGI IMG/M metagenome (GOLD analysis project Ga0325402, IMG submission 207212) | Populus deltoides microbial communities from Bellville, Georgia, United States - Xylem-PdKOR-R3 | ecosystem: Host-associated > Plants > Phyllosphere > Stem > Wood/Secondary xylem... | reverse complement strand
TTCTTTTTTTGGTTAGCAAGTTGTTAAAACTAACAGCGCATTAATGATGATTTTTGGATAATTAATGATGATTTGAATTAGTTAACTGAAAAATATTTTTATCAATGTAAGATGCTGGTTCCAAACTCCGGCGCCTGTTTTTTCCCAAATTAGTGTCCTTTCAAAACTTATTTATCTAGATTAGTTACTTATAAACTTAATTTCTTTTTAAACCAAGGTAGTTTTTGACACAAACTATGTATATTAAATTTAGAAGCTTAAGGATTTATTTTTTCCTAAAGTTTTGGGATGTTTTAAGAAAATATACCTTGATTTTGATGATTCATAAATAGTAGTACTAAATCGTTGGTCCGCGCTACGCTACAAGTCGGGTCAAGTTTTTTTAAGTATAAAAAAAAATATTCAAGCTTTGTTAAGATTTTTCTAGTAAAAAAAAAAAACAAATCATGTGGTGATTGATCCAGTATGACCTAGTTGACTTGATGGGTCCAAAAACCACTGAAACAACTAGTAAAAACATAGTTTAACTAACAAGAATTCAAGACGAATTTTTTTTTAATATTGAAACAGTAATATATTAGATCAATCCGAATTAACTTGGGTTAACCTAACGAATTAGCAATATGTGTCATGAGACCATAATGACCTCATATAAAGCAAATCAAAGCAAATTATGAAACTCAATTCTCAATCAAAATAATAGTAAATGATGAAATTAAAAAAAAAAAAGATTTGAATCAACCAGAGTAACTTGTCAAATCCATGATTTAGGTGATGAGACCATAATAATAAAATAAAAAAATAAATCAAAACAAAATATAAAACTTAATTTTAATCAACTCAATGTTAAAAGATAAAATTAAAAAAAAATAAAAAGTAACTCGAGGCAACCTGAGTTAACCCGTTAAACCTATGATCTGGATTTAGAAACCAAGATAACCTTACAAAAAGCAAACCAAAAACACAACTCAGGTGAACCCAAGTTACTCTACAAAACTCGTGACTCATATCATAAGACTAGAATAACCTCATGTAAAGCAAATCAAAATAAATTATGAAGTATAATTCTAATTCAATTCATTATAGAAGAATGAAATTGGAAAAACAAATCCAATCTAAAAAAAGAACACAGTATAATGAACTACATCAACTCAAGTTAACCCACAAAACTCGTGATCCAAATCACGAAACTGTGATAACCTAATAGAAAGTAAACTGAAACAAATCACGAAGTCTAGTTAAAACCCCTAGTCTAAACCAAATTAGGTCTTGATAAAAAAAATTCATTAAGTTCATTCTAAGGCTAAAGATGCAATAAAAAAAAAGAATCAAGAAATAGATTTTAAAAGTTCTCTTAAGTTAAAATTCTTCAATCTTACTGGGTTTAAGAATAAAGGAAAAGTAGCTACTTGCTAATGGAAATTGATGGGTCATGGTTTCTATGAACCAACTCCATTTAAAAGGTCATCGCACGAAGTTACAACCCAAAATGGGGTTATGTCCCTTTTGTTGCCCAACTCTAATTTGGGTCATGACATGCACGCGCCCAGCTCCAAGTTGGGTAAGGGCACGTCTGCGCCCAGCCCCGCCCTAGGCCAGGGCACTTCCGCGCCCAGTTCCAAGTTGGGTCTGGACGCGACCGTCCTTGATCATTCTTGGGCGCAGTCACAAGCTAAACCCGTTTCTCTTGGGTTTCAGGCGTGGATTGAGCCCAACATCCCTTAGATTGGTTGCATAATTGACGAGTCACTCTACATTGAGCCCCTCATACTCTGGGTCTAGGTTAATAATTATGATACCCATCACATCCTATTAAATACGAACAAGCAGCTTATACTTATATTAATTACATGTGATGGCACGAGCAGTAGAATAATATTATTTTACTATTATAAGATTACATTTCTACCTCTCTTACATTGTATGAAGCAAGTCAAGTCAGGTAATATAAAATGAAGTATGAATATATATGAAGGGGTTCGAAACCTTATACTCTGAGACAAACACATTATCTGCTTCTTATTCCTTAATTCTACATCTTCTTCCTTTTCATCTTTTCTATTTTCATAAAAGCTCATTAATACTTCCATTAATGTTTTTTGTTATATAAAAAATACCTGGTACTGACTTGATCTTCAGAGGGTCCCCTATCAACACCCCCAGGGGACTTTGTGCAAGTATTTGTTCAGGAAGAGATTAACACCTCGGAAGAGATCCATTAAAGAAGAAGCCAGTGCAGTCTTGAAGTGAAGGTCGTAAAACATACTGTGAATGATGTGCAAGGATCTTTAGAAAATAAGAATACTCCTAGTGATTTTTGTAACCTCATCAGAAATGTTTTAAAGATAAGCTATATAAAGCTTTTAAATCTTTCTAACTTTAAAGAATAATGATTTATATTGTTTATAATTATTTACTCTTATTTACCCATGTCTTTATTCTTACATAAATATTATATTTAGTATGTATAAGATCATCCATTGCATCTTAGACTATCACTAGTTAGGTGGCCCGCGCTACACCACAGGCTCACCTTTTATTTTCATAAAAAATTTGGGTCCTGACGCTGGCAAGACTCATGGCTAGTTTGGGTCCTACACAACCAATGATTCAAAGCTATTTTGGGTTCAGCAGCTGCAAGACCCAAGGATAGTTGGGTCTTGGCGCAGCCCAAACGCCACGTATACCCTGGGGTCTGCCCAGTAGGCAACCCAAGCGCCACCTGTGTAATTGGTCTGCTGACACACAGGTAGGCAGGTCAAGCGCCTCGTGTCCCCTCGTGGTTTTTCTTTGATAGTGATAATAGTTTTTTAAAATTTACTAATGATGATGATGATGATGATGATGATGATGATTTTTAATTTTACTTTTCAAATCAAATATATGGTTGTTTTTCAATATTACGAATAATTTTTCTCTAATTTACTAATTATTTTATTAATAATATTCATTACTATAAAAATAATAATATTTATAACACAAAACATAATATTTTTAATATTAATACTTTTGATTATAGTAAAAATAATAATATTCATAACATAAATAATACTATTTTTAATTCCAAGAATATTAAGAACACAAATAATAATATTTTTATATTAAAAATTTGAATTATTATAAAAATAATAATATTATAATATAAATAATATGTGGGGTTAGGCGTGGACGCGTCCAGGTCCAAATGGAGGTGGATCCGGTCACGTCTAGACCTAGCGTGGGGCTGGGGGTGGACGCGTCCAGGTCCAACATGGAGGTGGTCACGGTCGCGTCCAGCCCAACGTGGGATGGCAGGGATGCAACCAGGTCTAAATGGAATTGGATGTGGTCCCGTCCAAACCCAACGTTGGGGTGGGCGGGGACACATCCAGACCCAACGTGAGGCTGGGCATAGACGCGTCCAAGTCCAACATAGAGGTGGTCGCGGTCGCGTCTAACCCAATGTGGGGTAGGCAAGGACGCGTCCAGGCCCAATATGGGGTTTGGCGTGGACGCGGTCGCGTCTAGGCCCAACATGGGGTTGGGCGTGTCCAACATGGAGGTGGACGTGGTCGCCTTCAGACCAAACAATATAGTCCACAGTGAAAGAACTCACAGTCTACAGTACCCGTAATACAGTACAGCACAATGCAATTCACAGTGAAAGCACTTGCAATTCACAGTAGCCCATGCAACAGTGAAACATTTTTATAAAAAATATCATAAAAATTTATGATATAAATAGTAATATGTTTTCAATATTAATAATAATATTTTCTTTCAAATTAATCAATTATAAGAAAAATATTAATATTTTTAAAACAAATAATAATATTTACAATCCTAGGACCCAGGAATCTTGGGTCCAGCGATATGACCCAAGCATCAGGTGTCCCCAAGTAGGGCATGGGCATGCGTCACTCCCAGTGTAGCCCAAGCACCACATGTGCGTTGGGGTGTGCCCAGCACTAAAGCAGAAGCCCAAGCACACGTGTGCACTTGGTGTGCCAACACATAGGCAACAACTCAAACATCACGTGTTTCCATGTGGTTTTTCTTCGATGGTAATAACAGTTTTTAAAAAATTATTAATGATGATAATGATAATAATAGTAGTAATGGTAGTAGTAGTAATTTTTAATTTTACATTTCAAATCAAATCTATAGTTTTTTTTCAATATTAAGAATAATTGTTTTCTAATTTAGTAATTATTTTATTAATAATACTAATTATTATAAAAATAATAATATTTATAACACAAAAGACAATATTTTTTATAGTAATACTTTTGGTTATAGTAAAAATAATAATATTCATAACACAAATAATAATATTTTTTATATTAAAACATTGAATTATTATAAAAATAATAATATTATAACACAAATAACAATATATTTGATATGAATATGTTGAATTATATGAAAAATAATAATATTGAGAACACAAATAATAATATTTTGATATGAATACTTTGAATGATAAGAAAAATAATAATATTTAGAACATAAATAATAAAAAATTTTAGATGAATACTTTGTATTAGAAGAAAAATAATAATACTTTCGACACAAATTATAATATTTTTTATATTAATACTTAGAATTGTTGAATATTTTAATAATATTGCGCCACGAGCTCACTTTTTATTTTTATAAAACATCATAAAAATTTATAATATAAATAATAATATGTTTTCAATATTAATAATAATATTTTCTTTCAAAGTTATTAATTATATTAATTATTATAAAAATAATAATATTTCTCACACAGGCATCAGCTCAAGCGCCACCTGTGCGCTTGATCGGCCTAGCACACTGGCAGTCAGCCCAAGCGCCACGTGTGCACTTGGTCTGCCCCGCACACAAGCAGACAGCCCCAGCACCCAAGGCCGAGCAGACTAAGCGCCAGGTGGCTGCAGCCTAGGGCGCAACCAGCGGGCGTGGCCTGCCCAGGGCCCAGGCCTGACAACCAAGCGCCAGGTATCCGCAGCCCCAGCGGGCGCGCCTCCAACCTAGTACTTGGGGCCTGCTGGCTACAGCCTCACACATGCCCCCACCAAACAGTGCAGTCCACAATGAAAACACTTGTAATCCATAGTGAAAGCACTCATAATGCATAATAGCCAGCGCTACAGTGAAACCAAACAGTGCAGTCCACAGTGAAAGTACTCACACTCCACAGTAAAAGCACTCACAGGGTCGCTACAGTGCAGAACAGTGCAATCCTTAGTACATGTACTCATAATACACAGTAGCCCGCGCTATAGTGAAACACTAATCAGTTGTAGTTATAGTTAATGAGTGAATTGCCATTATTTTATTGAAAGAAATTATAAAAACATTTATAGTCAAAATTGCCCTTGTTTATTGAAATTTAAGCAAAAACAAAAATCAACATGTAAAAGTTATAGATGACCAATATGTGGTCACTGACCTTACCATAAAGTTACAAGGAATCAATTATGGTCACTAAGTTTACTTAAAAGTTGATAAAAAGCCAATTATGATCATTAAGTTTGCTCGAAATTTGCAATAAATCAATTATGCTAACTAAGTTTTATACAATCACTCATGCCCTCCATATTGTTTCCTTGTATCCCTCAAAGTCTTTATTTTTAATGATATACTATATATAAGGATAATATTTTTTATATATATTGTTTATTGAAGGGTCAATTATTAGTTAGACAGTAAACACTTTCTTTTAGTACTTTTGATACAACAAATAGGCCTTTTCGATTTGGTGACCAATTTAAAAAAAATCATTTTATAAAATCACCTTCCATACCAAGTTTCTTTCTGCAAATAACCTTTCTGAAACTTTCTTGTTTTAAGCTCATTCCACTCTTCTTCTTTTTTGTGAGCTAGAAGATGATTTATTGCTTTCATCCTAACCTCATATAAGTCTTCTAAATCTTCCAACATAACTAATTGATAATCTACGTTATGTTATGTTACACTGTTATGCTTTTCTCAATAACTGAACAACCTATTATATTAGCAACATGGCATCATGTCCATAGATAAGCGTAATGAGAGGTTCCCAAGATCATTTTCATTGAAGTTTTGTATGTCTATAAGATTTTAGATAAAGCTTTATGTAAAGTTTTAGGATTTTTTTTTCTACCATTTTTTATATATTGAGGTTTAATATCTTATTAGTAGTGTCATAACTTAATTTTTTAATTTTCAAAAAAATAAAAAATAAATGAATGAAAAATAATTTAAAAATTAGATCAAGACAACACAAATTAAAAGTTTGAGTATTGATAAAGATGGAATTATAAATTTGAAAGTTAATTTAGCAAAAAATTGAAAAAATTGATAAGTTTAAAGACTTAATTAAACTTTGAATTAATTTAATTAATGAAATCAAGGGCTTATTTGAAGAAATATCAAAGTTCAAGGTCAATTTGGGTCAAAACTGAAAGCAATTAAAATGCAAGGACCGAAGTGAATAGGTGGTGATACTATAGGGGTTAATTGATTTTTCGAGGGGTAATTTTAAAAGAATTAAAAGTTGAGGAGTCAATAAAGGATTGAATTGATTAATTTAGAAACCAATGATTGTTTTATGAATGGCACTAAAATCCAAGGGTCCAATTGCAATTGATCTAGGGGCAAAATTAAAAAAAAAAAAAAAGATTGCTAGAAATAGGGACCTGATTGCTAAATGGTAGAACTTCAGGGGGCAAATTGAAGATGGTCATTTCAGGATTAAAAAATGGTGTTGTATCTAAACCAATTGTTCATCCTCTTCGTCCTCATCGCAGGAGAGACCGGCTCAGCCAAAACTGCAACAAATATGATCCAAAATGTGGATCAGATTTATCTTTTAACCAAACCTGCTAGTGGCCTCAGTTTCTCTCACCCATACGTTGCTCATCCGATGCAAGGATGGTTTGTCTCCAACAGTCCTGCAAGGAGTGTTGGTGCCCTGTTTTCCTAAAACATGGACGAACGAGCCATACTTATCCTCATCCCCAGGATCGTTATAAGATGAACCCCCAGGGCATTTTCTCGTCCTATAAAAGCTAGAGAAAGACCACTTGCAAGGAGGAAGAAAAACACAAAGGGCGAACAAAAACAGAGAGAGACCAGGACGAATAAAAAAACAAAAACACAGAGAAGTCAAAAGGACTTGTGGTTTTCCTTCAGCAAAGGGAACTTCGGTTTTTCCCTCATAGTAGATCGTTAATCCAACCTAAAACAAAAGAAAAAAAAATATAGAAAGGCAGAGGGAAGACCAAAGGGACAGAAAAGGAAGAGAAAACCAGATAGCAGAAAAATACACCAAAAAACAGAGGGACTAGAACAGAGACCGAAGAGAAAAAAGAAACACAGAAGAACAAAAGAAAAGACAGAGATGAGTTGTTCATAAAGTTGATCAGCCATCAGCCACCACCATTGCTCTCAAACTTCGTCTTCATCTCCCACAGCGACCGAACCAGGTAAGTCTCGTTTCCCTCCTCTTGAATTTTTTTTTTTATTAATGTGGGTGTCTGGGCCAGCTTGCGTGCACCTCGACCAATTCCATGGGCTCTGAAGTTAACGACCATGTAAGCCTCCAGTGGCCTTGAGGTTTATGGGACTCAAACTGGTGACCTCTATGGAGCAAATCTAGAGCCTGACCAGTTGAGCTACACCCCTCAGTGACTCGCTGATGATGGACAGTAGGGTCACTGGCTTGAGCTAGTGACCAAGCTGGACTGGCTAAGCGCAGCCCGTACGGCTGAGCTAGTTCCTGCCCCTTAAAAAAAGAAATTATTGAGACTGGGCTGGGCTTGGGCCTCAAGCCCAGCCAGCTTAATTTCCTTTTAGCTAAGCGTGTATTTAGCAAAAACACCCTTATGCCATTTCCCTTTGATTTTACTCTTTTTTATTTTGATATCTATCTAACAGGCCTTTTAGATATTAGAAAATTTCAAAAATATTTGTGTACCCTTTTGAATTTATTTGTGGGTCCCTCATGCTTTTTTTGTGACTTTACTGAGTATTTGGATTGCAAACTTATATTGTGAAATGCGAATCTAGTATGTAATACATACCTTTCTTTTCTTTTTTTAAAAAAAAATAATAAAAATATGTTTTCTTGCTTTCAATTCAAATTTTATTGGTTTATTCACTAGCACCAGAGTTGGAAATTCCATATTTTTTTTTTGCTACATAATATTTATCAATGTCAGAGTTGGAAGTATTTGTAATCGAATATTCACTGATGCTAGAGTCAGGAATATCATAGGCTGACCATGAAAAGCATAATACAACAAACACTTAGTAATTTAAGACAAAACCAGCAATGCAGCCTATCTTAGGTAGGACGCTTAATGGGTGATAGTATCTTTCCTTTTGCTAACCAGTCTCATACTATAGAACTTTTATTGACCAATTAGTGTTTTTAGTAACAATAATACTATGTGGTAACTCTTTAAACTAAACTTTTTCCCCTCTAAAAACAAGATGCTAGATATTTATTCTTTTCTACATAAATTTTTAAAGGTTGCCATGATATCAGGTATAACCAGTAGTTGCCTACTTTGAACTTAAATTGATCTACAAAGTTCTTCATTTTTTATCCTATAAAGGTAGTACCTTGATTAGTAGTAATAGATTCCAAAAGGTCAAACCTATATATAGTTTTTTTTTCTTAATAAACTTTACAGTTGTTTCTCAGGTAATTGTCTTGTAAGCTTTGGCCTCTACTCATTTAGTGAAGTAATTCATTTTTACCAATATAAAATAATGTTTTTTTAATAACATGGACATATCTTGCTAATTATATCCATTTTCCAACCTCTACAGGGTCAAGGCTTGACAATGTCATGGAAATTGGTTGTTAGAACATGCCAAATTAGTCTATATCTCTAGCAAGATAAATATTTTTTTTAGCATAAACCATGCAATCTCTTACAATCCCTAGCCATAAAAACCATGGTTCATAGCCATCCATCTAATCTTAATGCTAGATCGGTAGGCGTGGTACCTTTTCATGGACTTCAATCATAACTAATAAAGCTTTTTTTTAGTCCTAAACATCTAAGTAGGGTTTTGGTTTTTTACCTTTTTATATAAGGTATCAAAATGCAAGATATAATTTTATTTTTTACATTTAAAGGATAGAGAAACCTTAATGAAATAATCCTTTAAATATACATACTTTCTATCTCATCACTTCAATTCTTTTTCAAGTCCAACAAGCTTTGTAAGGTGCCTAAATTCAACTATGAGGCTTGGTATAAGATTCAAAATGTTGGATCAATTAAACATTTTACATAATCCTTTAAGTCTAAAATATTTAATCCTATGGAGGAGTACGGATGGGGTTGTTAGCAACTTTTCACCTTGATCACTAGTTGTTAACTTGTATTTTAAAATATTTTGATCCAATCCATTGCCTTTAGTGTTATTTTCTCACTAAAAATAATATAATTAAATTAATAAACTTATCAATAAGTGTTCAAGCATATGACCATAATACTTAAAAAATATAGAGTGCTTATATATTTATTTTTTAAAAAGCTACTTGAAAATAAGTAAAGAGACTTGAGTCACTTCGACATGCCCTACACCAAAAGACAAACATTATTTATAAGCTAATTAATCAAGGATTTATATTTGGTCTTTATATTTGGTATGCTTATTACTACATGGAAAATCAAGTAAAACTAATGTTCATTATCTCATGACTAGTAGGTGAAAGGATGACAATACTTACTCTAACATCATGTTAAGTCTTAAAATCATTAAACCACAACCTTCAAGGTGTTATAAAGATAGTGGCATTATCTGGTTCTGGTAAGGGATCAATGTCAAGAAAAGAATGTTCTACTAGAAAATTGAAAAAAAAACGTGGTCTTTTACTACCTTTTAGGGCACATATTGGAGGGCGAACTCGAATAATGCTAATGTTCATTTACCTATTCAACCATGTAGAAACAATCATGAGAGCATTTACTTTACTAAGTCTATTTTTTCAAATAATAAAGACAGCCACATGATGCAAATACTAATTAAGTTTTATTTAATAAGAACGGAGGGAAACACAAAGCTTTTTAATGGTAGTATAACTTGTTTCTATGTCAATAAGATTATGCTTAAATAGTACATGGCATGTTCATCTTCTGACTCATTTTCTTATACCAACAAAACTTCGAAAGAACATTATGCAATTGATAAATACAATTTTAATGGTTGGTTCTTCGTAAGGAGTATAAGGACAAGTATGAAGCCAAATATTTCTTAATACCACCTAATAACTCTTGATACCCATTAGTCCACACAAATGTTTTTACTCTGTAAGTCTAAATAGAAAAGAAAAGGGATGGATTTTTCTAATAATATTGGAAATATATATTTTTAGGATGTTAACCTTCCAACAAAAAAACATTAAAGCTCTTTCTTATTGTTTAATGATAGAGCATCGATAATAACTTGAGCCTTGTTTTTATTGACCTCAATTCCCTATTAGTGAACTAAAAATCCTATTAAGTTTCCAGATCATACTCTAAAAGCATGCTTGAGATGATTTATCTTTAACCTATGAAACCTTATCCACTTTAATGATGCTAACAAATCTCTCATATAGGATTCTTTGGTTCTAGATTTCATGACCATATCATCTAATTATACCTCTAGAAACTTATTAATTATGTCATATAATATAAAATACATCAATATTTGGTAAATGGCTCCTATATTTTTAAGATAGAAAAGCATTGCCACACACTCAAATGTTTTCAATAACCTTGGAAAACCTAGATTTAGCTTTATGCATATCTTTTTTAGTGGAACTTAGCAAGTTTTTTTTAGCTACCAAATCTACAATCATGTCTACCAAGGGCATTAGATATTTATCCTTGGAGGTAGTAGTATTCAAGTTTCAAAAATTAATATGCATCTTGAGCATTTCATTCTTTTTTATCATAGGGATGATACCAGGCAACCATTTAATATACCTTGTGATCCTTATGAATTTAGCCACAAGCAAACATTTTATCTCTTTTTTACTCGTACCATGACATATCGACCCATCCTCTGTATAGGATGCTTAAATGGCTAAAACTTTGATTTGATAGGCAAACGATACTCAACCAATTCTCTTATCAATCATAGGATTTCTATAGTCTCGTGCAAAGCAACCCTTAAATCTATACATTAATTGAATGATGTTTTCCTTGTAAACATGTTCTAGTTACATGCTTATAAATATGGGACATATATGTGCAACCGATCTCAAGTTAATCTCTTTAAGAGGATTATGGAACTTTGTTTCACCATCATCTAATTTTACTATTATTAGTGGTAACTCTTTTAAATTTATGGTGGAGAGCCTTATTCATTTTTGTATCTAAATACAACCAAATGAAATTTATCTCAATTAAGTGAAAAATATAGTTTTGGTGATAGTTGTCAAAAAAAAAAAGTTGTTAATTTTATAGAATCCATTAAACTTAATAAGAATATTTTTGGCCAATGTCTCTAAAAGTTATAAAGTATAGCCTAATTAATTAATGTATTAACTATTACGTCTTATGGATTTTTTTATATATTATAAAATTCATAAGTTCTTTTATAAATATCTTTTTTACAAAATTGTGTTCTACTATTATCTTTTTTATATAGCCAAACATTGGCTATTAAAGATATTACTATAAAAGGTTTGTCATCCTCCTTTACAATCTATATTTGACTATCTTGGTGTCAAAATATCAATTATTGGTGCGAAGAGGATGGGATACACATATTATACCTAATCACATCCAAGTAATGTATTTTAATGAATATCGGTCTGAGATAAATTCGACCTTTAGTAAAATGATTGGCTCTATTTAGAAGCATTAATTGGTTTCTTTTTAGTAGAACTTTAACTGAGTTGGTTGTCAAATATGAAATGGGGTGAATTCCATATAGAGTTTAGTAGTCATTAATTAGTAAGAGATGGGGAATGTAGCTTAGTTGATGGTCTCACCTGATTAGTGGTACGAGAATGCTCCTGAGAAATTGTAGAAACACTCGAAAAGACCATAGAAGTCTTTATCAAAAATGGTGATATGTATAAAGGAGTAAATTGAACCTAAACACCTCTTATAAAGATAATTGGTGGTAATGATGGGAATATAAAAGATCTAAGTTCTCCATGTTTTTGTCCATACTAATGTTAATTGGTGCATTTGAATAGATTTCATTCTCAATAATAAGATATATGGCAATCCTACCCATGATGTGATTTTTAGGTTTTCATTTATAGGAAGACTCGCATTTTTAAGGTTTTTATTCTGCTCTATGTTTATATTCAAAAGGACATGCTAATTTATATGTTGTGAATTAAGTTTATACTTTTTGTACTTGTTAAATAAGATGTAATATGACATGTGAAGAGGAGTTGTAACTATAAATTAAGTGATACCCAAACCTTCATTAATATTTTATCGTTTGAAACTCCATAAGCAAGTTTTTGAACATGTAGTTGCATAAAATACTATATTTTTTAATAATTTTAATCGAACATAGATACATCTTCTTATTTAAAAAAAAAAAATTATAGAACTCGTACTTGAAGCCCATACCGCCCATTGGGCCTTGACCACAAGGTGGATATGCATGAATGTTCATGGATCGTGTCAGAGCACATCTGCTTTGGTTGGGCCTTGGAGCTATAGCCTGCTGTAAATGGATCTTTAGGCTACGGAAACTGCAGCCTTCCATGTATGGGAACAATGATAAGAAGGGAAAAAAAAAAAAAAAAAAAACTTTAGATATTATGTGGGACCCATGGGTTTCTTCTTTTTCGCTTTTAAAGGATAAGGACCGGAGACCCGCGCCTCTCCCCACACGCCTTCAAAATTCTTACGACAGCCCGCCATGAAACGCGGTTGCCAGGGGAAGGTGGGTCCATTCTTTTTTCGTGATGTAAATGCAAGAAGATGCGTTTATTGTTTTTTTTTTTTTTTTTTTTTTTGCGATTTACTAAAATGCATTATTAAAATTGATTCTCAGACAATTGCACGGTCATAATCATTTTTGCGAGTCAACGTGGCCCATTTATGAGTTGCCGATGCCATAATTTTATTTAGTGATTTTATTTATTGTACTATCATAATCGTATGGTTGTATTTATTATAGTTATATGTTTTTGAACATAAATATTAACAGATTTTGTACCTGTAGAAATATTTAAAGTAAATTTTATATAATTTTTATAGCATTTTATTTTTTTTCCAACTTGGTATCAGTTGTTAAATTCTTTTATTGGTTAAAAACTTAATTTAAGAAATTTCTGTCTTGAAAATAAAATCAAAAGGTAATAATTTTTTCAAAATTATATAATATATTTACACTTCTTGATTGTTTTAAAAAAAATATTATTGTACCATTTAATTTTATAATTTTATTAAGAAGAAAAGCTTAATTAAAAAAAATAAGAAATTAGATTTTACATAAATGAGCTTCTATATTATCATATATTTTTAAAAATTTAAAAATATCTTGATAC
>Ga0325402_1004026_pt1 | contig 13482 bp, 5 predicted proteins | sample PopdelMetagenome_22_FD_207212 | JGI IMG/M metagenome (GOLD analysis project Ga0325402, IMG submission 207212) | Populus deltoides microbial communities from Bellville, Georgia, United States - Xylem-PdKOR-R3 | ecosystem: Host-associated > Plants > Phyllosphere > Stem > Wood/Secondary xylem... | reverse complement strand
TTTGTGGTTGGAGACAGGATCGTCCAGGGACCCGATAGAAATCGGGTGCACGAACTTTTTAACACTACAGTCAAGAACTTGCGGACGACCCATAGTGTTTCAACCGTTGGATGCTCACAATCGATTCCGAGCATTCAAACTCCCGAGTTTGAGGCGATATTAAACCAACGAGTTCATGATCGGACGACCAATCTTAATAAAAAATATAAACAATTCATTGCAGATTATGAAGAACCCCGCTGAATGGTTATAAAGATGACATCACACATGGGTGATCCATGTGCTCCTCCTTATTGACCCCACAATCTCGATGACAACCAGCGTTGTCCTCCTCCAATGCCACCTTTGTTTTAGATTTATTCCTCCTCCTCTAGTGCAACCTCTGTTTTAGATTTATTGTATTTAAAAGTACAAATGTTTAAATTTATAATAAATATTTATTTTATATTATTTTATTTTCATTTTATATATTTGATTTATTTTTTAAAATTATTTTGTACTTTTGTTCGATATTTTTTTAAAAAAAAGTATTTTAATTTATTACTAACAGGTTTACCGATGGAATTACAGATGTCACTGCATTGTTAACTCTCCAACAAAATTACAGATAATATCCTGTCGATGACTATAGTGACAGACAAATAAAAACAACAACAAAATTGCATATGATATTTCATTGGTTACATGGTAAACGTCCCAGGAAAAATACCAACGGAATAAAGCGGGTAAATTTTTTTGGCATGCTTTGTCCATCTGTAAATCAATTGATAAATTTATTACCGACAGACTTACCAATAGAACATAAATTACTGACAAGAGTTCTATTGATGAACTATTTCTGTTTGTGAACTCGTCGGTAAAATATTTATCTACGGACTATGAAAGTAAATACCGATGAAAATTTATATTGGTAAAACTGTAAAATTTGATAATGATAATTAATTCCTGATTTTATAAAATATTATAAACTATGAAACACTGAACAATTACAAATCTTGATGTTCATTAAAAGCATTGCGGTCCTGTTATGAGAAATTAAGGGACTATAGACAAGTAAATATATTATGTAGTTTATATATGATTGTGAGTTGGTTTAATTGGAAGAAATTTATTTGTTGATTAAGAAGGTATGCTATTTTTATTTTAGCTTCAAATCTTAGAATCAAAATCTAAAAATTTATTATATTCTTCCAAATGTATATTTAAAATCGTTTATAGAAGGGAATTAGTTTCAAGAGAAAAAAAACAGAGGAGGCGGTTTTCTCCATAACATTTAAACCAGGGGTACTGTGTCTTCTAAAATTTAGTCATGGGTGCCGTAGGGATTATACAGCTGAATTTATAAAGAAGGGGAATAGATGTCTACCTATGGAAAGAGAACTAGAAAAAGAAAAAGGCGAAGGGATGCTACAAACGACAATAGCTGAGAAATTTTAAGGTTAGGGTTTTGAATAATGGCCGGCACATGCCAATAAATTTAATCTATATTGTTTTTAAACACGATGAAAACTCTACGTATCCATAAATTGATCTAATATTTTCGTTCCAGATCGCAGCATGGGAAAGAATGTCGTGGGGATAAGATAGGGACGTGTTTGTCTTGTAATGACGAATAAAAAAGTTTGCACCTTTTTATTGCAAGAGCCTGTTGGTGCGAAATCGGAAGAGAATTTGTTGGACAGCAAGTGAGCTCATCTTTATAAGCTCAATGTAGCATGTCCCAGGTTCTTGTCTCAGTTAGATTTCTCAAAACTTGGGCAAAAGCTAGCTTAATCTCTCCCGAAAACCAACTAGAAATGGAGCACCTTTTTACAAAACTGCTTTCTCCGACTGATACAACACATAGGCTGACAATTCCTGCGGCCAATTTGGGAGATTTCGAGTTTCCCATGGGAGAGCATGCAATTGACATTGAGGCAACAGACACTATAGAGAGACAGTGGATCTTCAGGCTGTCGATTCGCAGGGATAACAATCCAAACCCAAGACCAGTATTCACCGGTCAGTGGACTCAATTTGTGAACGAAAAAGGCCTTAGGGTGGGGGATAGGATTATTTTCTCTAGGCAACAAGTTGAAGGTAATGGCGTGCAATACAGCATCAGGGCTGAGAGAAGAATATTCAATTATTGGGTTAATGTTGAGTGATCATGTCAACTCTGAGTCAACTTTAATTATAAGCCCTGATTAATCAGCTAAGCCCTTAAAGATCTGTTCAGTTTCCATGTTGAGGTAATGTGTTAGTTTGCGATGATTACTTTGTTATTTTATTTATGTGTGGTTTGTACTCTCTACTCATGAAAAACAGAGTTTGTATTGCTTGTAACCTTGAAATTTAGTGTTAAAAGTATGGCTTGTCCCTTACCACATCTTTTATTTATATATATATATATATATATATATATATATCAATTCCACATGGGTTGTACGGATCATGACTTTTGTGATGCGAGCCGGCCAGCATAGCTTTGAGATTACGTGACTGTTCGGAGGCTGCGATTTAACTTGTTTTCTAATTAAAAAAATTATTTTTTTTCTTATTTAATATGACAATGTAAAAAATAATTTTTAAAAAATAAAAAAAATAATTATTTTAATATAATCTTAACCATTCTTTTCTAAAATTATATATATAAATATTGCTCGACTTGCAAAAGCTATCTGGGTTGTTAGGTAATGGAATTCGCTTTCAACAGAGATGAATTTTATTTAATTTTTTGAGAACGGCCGAAAATATAATTAATTAGCATGTCGTTGTTTAAAAAGCAAGCCACGTGGCTCTCTTCGCCAGATGAGATATCGGTCAAAGTGTTGACCCATCCTTCGTTTTAGGACCAGAAGTTGAGTCAACTCCCAGTCACTTGTTTGTATGGATGTACAAATATAATAATAAATAAAACTATACCTCCTCGTGTTTTGTTGGGATTTCTAGCATTTCATAAATATTTGCAATATAATAATATAGAACATGATAAATTATTAAATGTCAGACACTAATTTTTATATTTTAATGTTACAAGATTGTAATATGTCCTCCTAATGTGGATACTATTGGTATTAATTATAATATTTTGAACATCTTTTATTTAAAAGAATTTCTTTTCAATAAAATCTATTGTACATATATAAACGAGGTTTTATAGTATGAATGATGACTTTATTCAATGTTTTACTAGGTTTAACTATGTCTATACTTAAAATCTTTTTTTTAAGATATTTTCATTAATTTATATATAAATTGAAGCAATTAGTGGAGTCAAAGATTAACAAGACAATAACCAATGATGTCCAATAATAATAATAAAAAAAAAACTAAGGATCCAATTCAATAATTTAATGAATTTTTATTATTTTCAAATCTTAATATTTCTAGTCTTCACTAATTGCTTCACTTAAAACATTCTACAGTTTTGATGACAATCAAATTAAAAAGGTAGTGAGGTACTATATTGATTTAGATGATTTAAGAAGTTCATTATGTATTATTTAGGATTTTATGAAGTGTTTTAATAGGCATTAATTAAAAAAAAAAGATTAGTCTATTTCTCTGGAATTAATATTGAATTTTATTATAAGAATTTTATTATAATGTAAGTATTAGTATTGATGGTCTATATATAATAGTCTATCAAAAACTTTTAAGAATTTCGTGATTTTACATGTTACTATGAATGATGAAACATTGCACAAACAAAATTGTGATATTCGTTCGAAAGCATTAAGGTACTGTTATGAGGGCACATTATAATAAAATTATGCAACCAAACTTAATTTTTTATTAATAAAATTTTTAATAAAATTAATTTGACCCATTTAAAGTATAATTAAATCTTTATATTTAATTAAATTATTTAATTTGATCTTAAGTAATTTTTAAATATAATTAAATTTTTAATTTGGCCAATTATTAAATCAAATTGACTTATTAAAAATCTAATTATATCATTGAGCTTAATTTTTATGTAAATTCGTTCAATAATCATTTAATTTAACCTGAAATCTACATTATCTCTTCAATATTAGGTACAATGAGATATAATTATACTTTAAATTTGTTCAAAATTTCAGCTTGATTTTTCCTTATGTACTGGGATCTTCTTAGGTCAGCTTTTACCACAATCACTGGTCCTCTTGGTATTATTATTTATTTTTAATTTTAAAAAGAAAAATAATAAAATTAGAGAATAACCTGAAAATAGATTATCACAATTAATATCTTCCTTATTAAGGTAGGAATACATATTAGTATTGAGGTATTGTTATGAAGGCATCTATTAGGGTTCTTTATGGTCCAGTTCGAATAACGTGGTTTTAACGGCAAGAATAATCAAAGAAAAATGAATAAAACCTGAAAGTTTGAATTCTTTTGATATTATATTGTTGGAGCCTTGGTTTGATTTATCTGGGTTGTTTGAGGAGGGTGGAGAGGGAGCAAGATTTGTCTAAGATTAATCTAAATTGGAGGAGATTGCTAAAGCTGTAAGCTTTACAGTTAGGAATGTGCTTTTGTTGGAAATCGGTGGTGGTGGAGGTTTAAAGCTGTAAGCTTTACAGTTAGGAATGTGCTTTTGTTGGAAATTGGTAGTGGTGGAGGTTATGAAAAAAAGAGGGGATTTCTGTAACAGGGAAACGAGACCTGGGTTGCAGGCGTTGATGCAGGAGGAATATGAGGCAGCACTTGCTACTTCTGTGGCTATCTTCGTTGCCAAAACTAAAGAGACAAAGAGGGAAGGGATCGAGAGGACGGCGGCTGTGGGAAGAAAGGAAATTGAAGAAATAGGGTTTGAAAGAAAAACATGCTTTTCATACCTAGGTTAGGTTTATGGTTAAAATTTACCTTGAAATATCTGAAAAAACATATAAGCTCAAGAAAACTTTTTATTTTGGATTGATTTTAGATTTTAAGATGATTTTTTTAGGTATCTCAATGCACATAGTACCTTGAAAGTACTATTATGCATCGAGATTGTGAAAATATATGCAATTTCTTGAATGGTAGCTAATTTCCTCTTGAAGCTGCTTTCCATGGCTGGATTTTCATGGATATTATAGTATGCCACTTGTTTTTTGTTTCTTTTCTTCTTCTTTTTTCCTGGGCTCAAATGGAGTTTCTTTTATTTTGAAAGAGTGGCTGGTTATTTATGTCTTGATCGAGGCCCTCTCCCTGTATCTGTAGAGGAGAACTGAGTGTTGGGATTGGTGCAAGGATGGGATTTCTTAACAGCGAAGATTTCCCTACTGCCTTCATGTTCCTTTGGCCTTTAGTGTAGATCTAGCCGTTGGGATTCGTGCGTCGTCTTTCCAAGAACCTAACCTAAATGAACACGAAAAGAACCATACCCTCTAATTATCATTAATAAAAATTGTATCATTTTCATATAAAAAAAATCATGTGGAAGAATTGTGCAGTGTCACTTTTAAACACATTTTCTTAAATAAAAAGCTTCAAACTTGCTTATTTTATAATGAAACTAATTTAATTAAAATTAATACAAACATAGTTTAATCATTTAAATATTAAAAATCTGATAAAAACAATCCTAACCCAAGAAATTTATCTATTGAATGCAATGTAATCGCTTGAATAATTTTATATTAACTTTTTAGCATATTAATAATACTGAATCAATAATTATAGTTTACAGATAAAATATTCTATACAGATTTTATTTTTTGATAATGTTTTTGGAAAAAAAATAAAAAAAAATTGAAATCTTGTTGGCAACGAATATAAAGAAAAAAAAATTAGTGGATATGTGATAAGAAAAATAACATTCATAAGAATAAAAATAGAAATTAAATGATTGAATTTGAGACATCGTGAGTTACAAGGCTCATTGACATTGAACTACTTTCATTCTAGATCATAAGCTGGACATATAATTTTTTTTTTTTAGAAGTATAATGTTGCATTAGAAGACGCCAAGATCTGACGGGGAAGACATGAAAAACATAAAAAGTCTGCTCACAGCTCAAGTTTAGCAGAATTATAAAATGAAATGATTATTTTGTGAGAAGAAAAACATGATCCGTACGTAGTCGACAGAGCACGAGCAAAAACAGAGAAGAAGCGAAATACAAAGAACTTGGAAAATACAAAAATAAACGAAAACAAAAAACAAAGGGCTACGTACGTAACATGGTTTCCATTAAGATAGCTTGATCATATGATCTTCCTTCACAGATCTTTCCTTCTCTTTTTTTAGGCGCGACTTGCACTTCTTCTCACTTTCATTTTGTACCCACCTTGGTCTTCCCTGTGCAAGGTAACGACATCACCAGCGTTGAGATTCATACGGCTAGCGATTTCAATCCAGCCTTTTCTAAATTCTAGCCTTCCTGATCTGCAGGAGCAGTGAACATTAACTTTCGTCATTTCAGCTTCCACAAACATGATTGGAAACACGTTTTCCCGTGCGCCTTGGAAAGGTGGCAAAGCTTCTCTTATTGTATCGTTCGGTAACTCCAAATTTTTCAAAATGTCAACAGATGTGAGTTGCTTTCTGAAGATCGCCATAGCTATAATATGATTTGAGATAATTTGCGACTCAAGAAGTTTGCAAGCATGTTCTTATACAGGGGAGATTAATAAGAAGGCGTGGGCACAAAGCTTTCTTGGGAACATTTTAATGGGTAATTGTGAGGGCAACCGAAATTCCATTTGGTCGGTCCTTTTTAGAGAATTCCTCCCTTTAAATTAACCATCATATATATATTCACTTTAACTTTTTATAAATTAAGATGGTAATTAAATTCTTAAATTAAAACCCTACGTCACATATGCTCTTATTTAATTAAGATTCAATGTTAATACTCAAGATTCAAGTTGATGAGTTGATATTTAAGATGGTCCATTGATTAATAATTCAGTTTAGTTTATATGGTTTTTAATTTCTTTCTCATCTTTGTAGTGTATTATCACATATTAAGACCAAATTATTTAGTGATGTTTTAAACAGTATATAAAACCTGGATCAGTTTGCATATGTATTCATAAAACATACTTCCTTGTACGCTTTTATATAATTTAAATATTTATACGACATATATACACGAATAATTACTTACATTGGCACCTTCTTGTCATGTATCATTACTAAGTCACATTAAATATTAAATATAAAGCTAAATGGTGTGGCATTTTAAATGTATATATATTAACTTTTTGTTTATCCTTTTATATTTTACTATGGATTGCAATAATGTTATTTTAAAAAAAATTCAATTTGATTCTTAAATTTTTTTAGCACAATTTATTCTTTTTTAGTCTAAATTAGAGCCTAATTGCATGTTTTTTTTATGAGGGTTAGGTTGAAAAACAAGGAACGAAATTGCAAAACACGAGTAACAAAGATAGCGTGTGCAAATTTATTTGTGAAGTATATTTTTGTCCTCAATATTGTTTTGCTTTATTTTGGTGACCAATACTTTGAAGTTTGCAAAAATTTATTTTGGTACTTAACTTTATTTTCAACATTTTGAATCCGTTGGGGGTGAGAGAAGAGAAGAAATGGCTGGAATCCGACCTAAGGAGGGAAAGATATCATTTTAACGATTTCAGCTACCAAAACGTTAAATTTTTATTCCAAATGGTTCCATATGACGAGGGGAGTTTAAATTGGCTGTTTTTTTTTTATATCAAGATCGAAGATTGGGAAGAAATTGGTTTTCGGGTTGATTCTTGGTTTTGGATTTTTTTTTTGCGCTTTTGGAGCTTAAATATTGGTTTTACAAGGTTATTATGATGTTTTCTAAGTATTTTTGGTTGAAAATAGATTTTTAAAGCGAAAAAATCAGGCACTCTAATTTTTTAGCCACCACAATGGTCGGAATCTAGATATGCTAAACAACGTGTTTTTCTTTTTATTGAGCTGAGGGCCCATTATCTTTTTTTTTAAAAGGGTCGTGCATGCAACTGGGCCTGAATTTGCAGGCCCAGGTGTGAGACTGTTGGTTATGGACCAGGTGTTAGGCTTGGCCTTATTCTTTTCTTCCTTTCTTTTTTATAGTTTTATTTTTTTATATATTTTTTAAAATAATTTTTAACTTTGTATTTTACTTCTCAATAATTGTTTTTTTTTGTGTGCTTATTTATCCTTTTTTACATAGTTCTTAATTTTTAGTTATATTGGATTTTTAAAATTTTTGAGAGATTAATATGATTCATTTTTAATATATATATATATATATATATTTCTTATAATATTTTTAATATGTTTAGCCTTGCATAATATGTTTTTACTTTTTATTTTATTCAATAAATCTTATGTGTGTGTCGATTTCTATTTGAAATTTATTTTAATAAACAAATTTATTATACACAAATAGATAAATTACTCATATTCCAATATTAAATGTCTTGATATATATTTGTCTTTTAGTTTTTCCTATTTTTCTTAAAAAAATAACAATCCAGAAATGGGATTGTTAGGGTCTTCTTTCTTCTTTTTTTATTAGACTCTTTTTTTTCACCTACTTTTTTTCTCATATTCTAAAAACATAGTTTTAAAGAAAATTCATGTTATTAAACTTCATAAAGTTTATGGACAAGTTTACAGGTTTGACTGGTGACCTAGTTCACATGTTTGATGAATCTAACTTTTTTTTTTCCTTTTCAACATCTTAGTATTAAATAAAAAGTTATAATCCCATTGGAGTATGGTGTTTAATTTTGTGGTTGTATATTTTTGTTATCATATAGTTAAATAAAAAATAGTTTTGGAAAAAATTAATCCCGTTAGAATTCATAACCTCGTTCACAAGTTTGACGTGTTAACCTGGGTTATCCGGTTCATAGATTTCATGAGTTCACCCACTAGTCGAATATGTTTTTTGGTTGTTGCTCCTTTAATTGTTTTTAATAGTTTTTTTCTCGATTTTATCTTTTAATATTGAATATATAGGAAAATAAACTGCATTACCATATATTTTTATCATATAATGAAAAAAAGTAGTTTATCAAAAAATTAATAATATTTATTTCAGTTTGGTTCTTCTTCTTTTAATTTCTTATTTGTTTCCTTTTCCTATTTATTAAAGTTCTTATGATTTTTAATTTTATCTTTCAAAATAAGTTGTGGTGGTTGTGTTACCAGTGATTATAATAATAATAAAATTAATATTATGGAATGTATTGTAAAATAAAAAAATTATGTTTTTCTTGTATAGATTGATCTTATATAATATAGTATATTGCTCTAATTACCTGATTAAGACAGCCTCTTAATTAAAGTACCTAGGTTTTATCTTGTGAGCGCGAGACGGTGCGTGAATGAGTGTAAGAGATATGAGAGCATGCTTGTCGGTATGCGACAATTTGCGAGCTGAGGATTCACATCTTAATTTTGTTTCAAAAAAGCAAGTTGGTGTGGACATCACAGATCACATCTTAAATTCATTGGCTCGCTCCCATGAATTTGGAATCTCAATTTAAAATGGTTATCGTGTGATTATATCATCACATGATCGAGGTCAAAGCTTGAGAATACGACAATAACAATATATTAATGACGGCTAATGCACGACCACTCAAAATATAACGATCGTTTTGTCTCGGGCCAGTTTCAGATATGTTGTGATATTGAATTTAATTAGAAGACGAAATCGATGTTCACTTTTGTGTACTGAGAAGCTGAAAATATGTGGCAATTTCTTGAATGGTGACTAATTTACACTTGAAGCTACTTTCCATGGCTATATATTTTGATATTATATCATAGAGTATTGATGATTAAATAATTATGAGTTTAAATCTTATTATTTCTATTTATTTAATAAAAAAACACAAAATAAAATGAATTTATACAAGTTTCAAGTTCAAAAAACTTTATTTAAAAAGTGTATTAAAAAATAAAAAAAAATTATATCTTATATATGATTTCACTTAATAACTTAAATTTTTAGATTAAATTTTTAAATTAAAATGATTTGTAATTTGCTTTATCATCAACAACTTGTTGAAAGGTCAATAGGTTGTAACTTTAGTGTCTGTAGTTACAGTTTATGGATGAAATATCCTACCATAATGTTATTATTTGAGAAAATAAATAAAAATGAAATTTTGTTGATGAATATAAAAATAAAATGAAAAAAATTTGAAATTTGAAATTAGGGGATAACCGGTAAGAAAAACAACATTCATAAAAATAGAAATAGAAATTAAAGGCTTTTGAATTTGAGACATCCTGAGCTACAAGGCTCATTGACATTGAAATTATAGAAGAAAAACATATATGGTGGTCGATAGAGCACATGCAAAACAAAGAAGAAACGAAATATAAAGAACTTGGAAAATAGAACAATAAACAACAAAGTGCTACGTAACATGTATGGTTTCCATTTAGATAGCTTGATCAATATCTGTTCTTCCTTCACAGATCTTTCTTTCTTTCTTTCTCTTTTTTTAGGCTCAATTTGCACTTCTCACTGTCATTTTGTACCCACCTTGGTCTTCCCTGTGCAAGGTAACGACATCACCAGCCTTGAGACTCAGATGGCTAGCGATTCGATTCCAGCCTTTAGTAAATGCAAGCCTTCCTGATCTGCAGGAGCAGTGAACATCAACTTCCATTCCAGCTTCCTCAAACATGATTGGAATCACGTTTTCCCGTGCGCCTTGGAAAGGTGGCAAGGCTTCTCTCTTCGTATCGTTCGGTAACTCCAAATGTCTCTCAATGTCAACAGATATGAGTTGCTTCTTGAAGATCTCCATAGGTTATAATATGTGTTGAGATAATTTGCGATTCAAGAAGATAGTTTGCAAGCATTTTTATAGAGGGGAGAATCAGAAGACTTGGTATGATCTCTTCGTCTGGATGATGTCATATATATATAATTTTGATAAAACAAATTGTTAATAAACCAATCAATGGTTGGTTTGCTAATTGGAAATGAAGATTTCACAACTTATAAGTAACCAGATTGTCGGTGGATAGCTTTAGAAATCAAATGTTTGACTGAAAGCAATTAAAAATAAACTTGCTAGAATGTGAATAAGACTGCTTTAGCATATATATTGACCAAGTATTGTGCATATATAAACTTGCTAGAATGTGAATAAGACTGCTTTAGCATACATAAAATAAATAGAAATACTAGCAATAAATAAATAAATAGAAAACAGATAACAAATTATCAGGCTCGGGTATCAAATATTTTTACCAGTTAGTTAATTATAATGAACTAAACTTAATTAGTTGATTATAATGAGGTGACTCATTATGAAATGAAATATAGCTTCTAAAATATTTTAGTAAATTTTGTGCACCATTATATTATATGATCAGATCAAATCAAAGGCTGTCCAAAAACAAGTTAGAACATGCCTTCTAATAAATAAATAAATAACCTACGTGAGCTAGCCGGTTTTATTTTTTAATATTTATTTTTTGTATTTTAATTGAAATACATTATAAAAAAAGTACTTGACATGATATTAAATTATTATTCAGTTTTTTTATATTTCTTAAATAATATTATAGTTTTTTTAATGAGAATGTTAACCATTTCTTTTTCAATTATTATGTACTAATATGCAAAAAACAAAATTGCTCATGAATATTCAATTAAAAAAACTATTTATTTTTTATTTTTTTAATAGATTTTGACATGATTTTATAAAATTTATTATTTTTTACCTTCAATCATATACAAAATATTGAGATATTATTTTAATATTTAAAAAAAAACATAGCTTATAATTAGAAAAACAATTTTAAAATAATAAAGATATGCATTAATAAGGAAAATAAATTTTAAAAGAAGGAGTATATTTTTTCTACTTATTTTTAAAAAACAAAAGTTTTATCTTCATTGAATATTCATGAGGATTTTTTTTTTACTCTCAAAAAAATCTATAATATTATTTAATAGCCATGAAAAAATTGAAGAATAATTTAAATATCATGTTAAATATTTTTTTATAATACATATTAACTAAAATAAAATAAAAAGCTTAGAATTTTTATAATTATTTAATTAAATAAAACATATTCCAGGTAGTAAGGTTGTTAAATAGGCTAGGTCATGATCTAAGTCATGAGTTGCATGAGATAACTCAATTCAACCCGAACCCAAAACATCATTGTTTTAATATAATTTTTTATATAAAAAATTGTTAAATTAACATTGGTTTTCATTATTTTATGGAGGTATGTTTCTAGTAATAAACAAAACCATTGCTTCTTTTCGACCAACTCACTAACTCTATATATAAGATCTTACTAATCAGTTCTTTATCCTCGAATCTGTAACAAGATCAGAACACTCAAGTCTCATAATGAACCTAAATCAAACAATTAGATAGCAACTCTTAAATTGACACCTCCCGTCGACGCACATCCACATACGACAATTAATAATAAAACCTTTAATATGCAACTGAAACTTCAAAGATTGGTTGTAAAAGATTTTACCAAGCCATTTCATTATCTTTTTTTTATCAACTTTTAAGGATAAATCTCATTGAGAATTTATTTATCCCATGTGGATACATAGATAAAGCAACCAAGTATGAATGAATTGAAAATATATTTTTCAAAGCAATTTTATTATCATTTATAGGTCAATTTCTAAAGATAAAATCCGTTGGAGTTTTTTTTCATCTTATATCAATCTATGATAATAAAACCACAAATTTTATGAGATGAAAATATTTGTTTTTGAAGCGATATTTTATAATTTTTAGTTGACTTCTAAGGATAAAACTCATTAAGGTTTTTTAATTCTATGTCAATCTATGATAATAAAACCTTAAATCCTTTTTCAAAATTTATTTTTTGTATTTTGATCGAAATACATTATAAAAAATAATACTTGACATGATATTTAAATTATTGTTCAGGTTTTTCATAGTTCTTAAATAATATTATAGTTGTTTTTATGAGAATATTAAAAATTTGTTTTTCAATTACTATATACCTAATATGCAAAAGAAATAAAATAATAAATTGCTCATGAATATTCAATGAAATAAGGTTTTTTTTTTGTTTTTTTAATAATTTTGTGACATGATTTTATAAAATTCATTATTTTCTTACCTTCAATCATATACAAAATATTGAGATATTATTTAAATATTTTTTTGAAAAAGGATTGCTTATAATTAGAAAAATATTTTTTCAAAATAATAAAGATATACGTTGATAAGGAATGAAATTTTAATAGAAAAAAATATTTTTTTTCTACTTGTTTTGTTTTAAAAAAAGTTTTATCTTCATTGAATATTCATAAGTATTTTTTTATATATCCATAAAAATCTATAATATTATTTAATAGCCATGGAAAAATTAAAGAATAATTTAAGTTACGTGGGACAACCCAATTTAACTCAAGTTCATCAAAAAAAATTATTGCTTTAATATATATATATATATATATATATATATATATATATAATGTTATATTGAGTTGGCTTTATATAGGTATTGTTGAAGATCATCAGCCTTAATCAAAGCCTTTCCATATATACACAGCCCTAATCACA
>Ga0325402_1004025_pt1 | contig 13482 bp, 8 predicted proteins | sample PopdelMetagenome_22_FD_207212 | JGI IMG/M metagenome (GOLD analysis project Ga0325402, IMG submission 207212) | Populus deltoides microbial communities from Bellville, Georgia, United States - Xylem-PdKOR-R3 | ecosystem: Host-associated > Plants > Phyllosphere > Stem > Wood/Secondary xylem... | reverse complement strand
TGTCCAAGATCATGTTCAGTTTGCAAGGATTGCTTGTTTGGTGTATCAACCACGTGTAATGAATACAGACACCCCCTATACCAGTCCAGTGCGAGAGTTGAAATTTCACCAAAGAGACCAAGCAAGACTGGCTGCCTCCAAATCCTTTCAATTTGAAAATTATCAAGAACACCGAATCTCTGTCAGAAACAAATAATGGCTGGGCAATCCATGGAGTTTAAACACATTTTCCATAAAAGATTTATAGACACGGTACTAGCAGAATAAGGGTGTGCCAAATTAATTAATAAAATGTGTATATTCAGTTCATCGATGATCTGCTACACTAGAAATCACTGATTTAATTTAACCTGAGATAAAGGCAAAACACCAGTGAAGTCCATCCACAGTAAAATCAGAAAAGATTGCCTGAGGAACAGGCAAAGGATTTCCATACCTGGATTGCTGACAAGTTGAGCATATTCTCTCACATCCCTAGCTAACCCTCGCCATTAAAGTAAAGCTGATGTCCTCTTCGTAGTAGTCCCGCTGTCAGAATGACCCCCACAGCTGAATCATGGAACGGTTAAATTAACTGCTGTCTTAAAGACAATAATTTAGTTATTTTACTATGCTAAAATTTTTAAAAAATCAAGCTGTTCCTATTAAATATGATAATAAATAATAAACAGAGGAAAGTTATAGTTTTACTGTTTCAAACCAAGATATAAATGAGTGTATTTATTGCTATACTGTTTTCTCTACCTCTTTTAATTTCTTTTAATTTAATTAATTAACAGCAATGCAGATAATTAAAAACTCTTGTCAAGTCAAACCATAACTCTCACTAAAATTAAAAAACAAATGCTGTTAAAACATAGAAATGTCATATATATATATATATAATTATTTTAATAAGTTTTGAAAAAAAATGTTACTAAAAAGCTAATTTGGTTGCAGTGAATCGTCAACGACAGTCGGTTGAATCCGCTTTCAAAAAGATTATTAATATTATATGCGTCAAGAAAGAAGGATCCTTTTTCCTTTGTTGAACGGTTATAATTGGCTATTGATAATCTTTCAACTTTTTACCCGGTTGTCATTCCAGAGGTTTTTATTTTTTAAACTACTTTATATTTTTTTAAATATATTTATACAAAATATAAAAATAAAACATAAAAAATTAATTTAATATATTTTATATGAAAAAATATCTTGTTTCACTTTACTCGACATAAAGTTAAATTCCCGTCCAAACGTCCAGGATTGGGACTTGAGTTTGAATTTTTTTAATTAAAGTTTCCAAAACTTTAACTGTGAGGAATGGATGGTGTAAGCATACCAATCATGAGCCTGCATGGAATATATACTAAAATATTTTATTTTTGGTTTGCTATCTCTGTGGATGAGGTTAAAACCTCCAAACCTACTAAAAATATATTATTATTATTATTATTATTATTATTATTATTATTATTATGAGATATGCTGCATCCCCTTCGTTGCTGCTGGTTAAATATATATATTTTTAATGTAAAAGAAGTGATGGAGCAAAAGAAATCCAACTTTCAAATTATTGATTAAAGTAGCAATTTAAATAATACAAAAAAATCAACAAATAAACTGACAAAAAAATAACGAAAACAATCTCATTCGAGTCTATTCAGATTATTAAACAACTCAATACTAACCTAGTTACAAGAAAAACATGAAAAAAGATTCAAACATAAAAAAATATATATATACAACATTAGCATAAAAAATAGAAAAAAACCAAGTGAACCACCTAAACTTAATCTAATGTAAAAACTTGCAACTTATTAAATCATAGACTCGAATTCAATCAAGAAACTTAAATGTCATCCAATTTAATTTTATAGGATAAAATCATTGAAAAAACTATTAATAAAAAAACTTACAAAAGAAAATAAACAGCAAAAAAATATGAGGCTAAAATATGATAGGAAAAAAATCAATCGAGAATGAAATTTGAAAAAAAAAAGTATCCCAAAAAAAAAGCTTGTAATTAAGATAGTTAGGACAAAACTTGAAAGATTAAAAAAATTATAGGTTATGAAATTAAAAATTATTTGTAATATGATAGATTAAAAAATGGTAAGGGATGAAATATAAAAAAGATATTAAGGGATAATCCAATAGAATCAAACTAGAAAAAAAAACAAAAGTTAAAAAAAAGAGGATAAAAAATAAAATAAAAAACATCAATTTAGAAAAAAAAAAGAAAAAAAAGGCAAATCCAAATTTTTTTTGATCCAGATTCAATCAACAAGCATATTTATCAATCAATTTAATTTCAAAAGATAAGATCGATGGAAAAAAAAACATGCAAAAGCAACAAATAAAATGAGGAAAAAATATGATATAAAAAATTCAAAGATGATGCAATTTAATGAAAAAATAAATAAATAATCTCAAATAAAATAAATAGCAATTAAAAAAATAATGAACAAATTAAAAAATCACAGGAAAAGAAATTGAAAATATCTATAAAAACCAAAAAAATTTGAACAAACATTCTTATTATTATCAAATATTAAAATACTTACAATATATGAAATCCTATCTGAATTTTATTAATAAGTTTATTATAAGCTAATTTAAAAAATATAAATTTTAAAGATTTATCAAAGAAAAAAAAATAACAAGAAAACTTCGCATCCAACTTTAGTTAACAAATTACACAAATGATTGAAGACATGAAATTGAGATAATTCTATACATAGAAAAGCAAATAAAAAATATTGGCAAAAAAATGCATTTGCTTAACTGGATATTATTGCCGTACAATGTCACCACGTGGCATTCCCTGAACCTCATGCTTTAGAATCCAGGAAAAGGCAGTGTCTGTGCTTCATGTTACTTCTGTAGCAGGACGACCACTTTGTAATTTTTTGTACAGCATTGTCATTTGGATACCAAATCCTGTACTCCCTCTCTCCCTCTCTAAAAGTGAAGTCCATACGTACTCAAACCGTCTAGCCTTGTTTAGAAAGTGCATATATAGCACTACTTGTGCTTCATAGGATCATCAGGACTCGAAAGATTACTTGTTTTAGGGATTTAAGGGACTGTCAGGTATGAGGGTCTCCAAGATTCAATCCAAAGTTTCTTCTTCTTTTTTCCATTTTCGGTTCTCTTAACTGTCATTAATTATTTTAGCTGTAAGTAGAGTTTGTTTGAATTTTGATGGTCTTTTCATGCAAGCCTCTCCCAATTATATATGTTCATTCATGCATTAAATACTAGAGACTTCTTGTTTTGAGATGATGATTGTGTGATTTTAAATTCCTCTTTTGTTGATGCATTTATCTAATCTTGCAGATGAAATATATATCATTCGGTTCTTTATTATAATATTCCTTCGTTTTTTTTATATTATTATTTTGGAACAAATGTTAAAGTCCTTTTGTTTTCCGAGATTCAATCATATGGTGTATGTTCTTTGTATGCCAAGCAATGCTGGATTCATCCTATTAGGGATCTCTTAAGAGTAAGTGCAGAAGTATTAGTCTGTATTGATCATAACGACCATATTACACTTGCCACTCTTTGGGGTGAGAGGGATTACGGGAGGAAGAATGAGTTATCTCTGCCGGTAGAGTAAGCTCCTCCACTGAACACCTTGTGAAATTACCCTGCCTAGTGCCTACAATGCTGGTTACCCTCTGTTGAGTAAGCTCGCCATTGCACAAAACAAAGATACGCTTTGGTTTTGATTCGAATCCTACTTAATCCATTTAATTTTATTTGACTTGGGAGTTGAATAATTTTATTAATATACAAAGTGAACTGATAATTTCTGATCCTGTACGTGATAGGACAAATGCTTCGAAGCACCAAGGCAGTCTTCTTGGGATCTGGTTGTATCCATAGTGATTTTGATACAAACATATCTCTATGCCATCTATTAGGTAGCATGCACTCCAGATTAGCACCAATTTAAAATTGCCGATATCAGTAAGGATGTTTCTCATTTTATAGGAGCAGTACTGCGGTTTATGTGACAGTTGATGAGTATAACTGGATTTCATTTGGTTGTATACAGTTTTGTTTCCCTAGAGAGGGGGGAGAACATATATTGAAGCATCTTTTTCATAAATGGCGTGAATTTTATTGACTCTGTAAAAAAACCGCCTACTCTTCATATTCCTTTTGACTTATCATTAATGAGTACCTAGCCCTTCAAGAATCTTCTAAATTCATATTTCATTTTGAAACAATTTTATTTCACTAACTTTTCCAGAAAATTTTATCTTATGCTTCATCTTGTGATTGTTGCCTCTCCAAGGTCCGCAGTAACATATATTTGCTTCGTTGTTTTGTGTAGACAGTTTTGCACCATGGAGAAGTCTGACCTGGACCTGATTGGCATTTCAGGATTGCCCACTGAAGAGTTCATCCAACAAAGATGAATGCAGATGATAAAAACATAGAACCTGTGACTGATCAGTGCTTTCAGAGAAGAGTGAAGAATGATTCAGGTGCAGGTGCAAATGCAGGCTCAAGTGTAGACAAGACATTTGCGGCCACCAATGCCCTGTCTGAACTAGTTTGGTCTCCGCAGAAAGGTTTGTGTCTTAAATGCGCTGATGGAAGCTTCTCCTACAAAAATCCCTCTCTGTTATGGGGTGCAGGCCCAAGTAATATGGTAAGTGGATCAAGTACTGACAAACCTATCAGTAAAGAATATTTCTGGACTCCTCTAGGTGCATCTGATGTGAACAGTGAAGTTGCTGGAAGAGACAATTCCACTAAATTTGTTACCAGTGATACAAGCATGTTTCCGTTAAGTGAATCTAGACATGAAATCAAAATAGGTAACTATGAATTCCTTGCAGATATAATGTATTATGTATTGGTGAATGTCAACCTATAAAAATTCCTGTCTAGTACATGATGAAACCTGTCTAGAATTACTGAAACTTTTATTTTATCATCTTTTTTTGTTTCTTTTTGGTGTGTGAAGAACTGCTTTCTCGTGCTTCCATTTTCTCATTCCTGACAGGACAATGATTTTCTTTATTTTTCAATTTAAACAGCTGGACCGAACCTGGATGTGGCAAAGAATGATCCGACTTCCGAGGAACCTATTGTCAGAATTAGAGATGTTGGTGACGGGATTCACACATTACAGACAGAAAATGTTTCGGCCTCACAACTTTGCTCAGTGAAAGAACGTGAATCTTATGACATTAAAATGCAAGCACCATCCTCAGGAAGAGAAAATTTTGAATCACCTTCATGCATGGAAAAGGAGAGAGAAAATAAGGTGGAGACTGGTCCCTACATCTGTCCTCTGGAAAAACTGGAGTCAACTGCAGAGAATGATATAAAAACTCCACATGGTGAAATTGTCTGTGATGTGGCAACTAAGATTGTAGGATCAGCATCTGCCCAAGAAGTCCAAAATAGCTCTCAGCAGGGTGATGAGATACTTTCTAGAGACAATAATCGTGGGATTAAACAGTCTCCCACAAACAGCAGAACCCAGAGGTATCAGATGAAAGGCAAGGCCAAGTTTCCCACAAACAGCAGAACCCAAGGGTATCAGATGACAGGCAGGGATAAGGCTTTATCTTATGGAGATCTAGATGAAAGAGTGCATATGGAGGATGACAGTCATGAAAGTGTTGAAAGTTGCAACAGTGCTGGGTTATTTTCATCTGGCAAAAAGCGATGGAACCTTGATCCACAGTTGTGTGCTGGGAGCAAAAGTGTCAAAACAAAAATTCATGAAAGTCCCGGCTCCTCTTCATTTGTTAAACAAGATAGTTCATTCATGAATTGGATCTCAAACATGATGAAGGGGTCCGGAAAATCAAAAGAAGACAAGGCACCTTCCCTTGCACTTACCCTTGCTAATCATGATCATGGACATGAGAATCCTGACAAGAATCTCGTTTCATGTAATAGAAACCAGGATAAAGGGTGCAAAACTACGGGATTTCATTCTATTTTTCAGTCATTGTACTGTCCAAAGACAAAGACTCAAGAAATTGTCTCTTCGCACGCCAATAATCAAGCCAAAGAATCTAAAGAACTTGAGCTGGACAACAAGATCTGTGACACTAATGCTACTCCATTATCCTGTCGTATGGTGACTGGCAATGTGTACAAACGGTTTCTTCAATCAAATGACAAGTTAAGTGAGTCGACATCTGGCAATGGTGCAGCTCCAGCTGCCCTGACCCAACTTTTTTCCACCGGTACTGCTTCTGCTCAGGTGATCAACAGGAACAACTATGCAGAGAACAGAAATTTATACGACTTGGCAACTGATAAGGAGAAAAACGGGACAAGCTCCAATTCCTCTCTGTGTAAACGTGAGAGAAACAGTGCCGAGAACATAGATACTGAACTGCCATCTGAAGGCAAGCCTGCTAACAATTCTAGGTACAAAAGTGACCCACTCACAAGCTTGTGGATCACTCGGTTTACCCCAAAAAATTCTGGTCCCTTGTCAAACACGGATCCTTGCAACAGAAGTGCTGGCGAAGCTCTTGACAGCTCCACTGATAGCATGAGGCTGAATGCTCAATGGCAGAACCATCATACTTCTTTCCATCATAAAATTGTGATGGCTAGGGAGGAGGAGCACTCCAATGAGGACCCGGTATACATGCAAAATTGTGCTACGAGTACTGAAGTTTCATTTGGCATAAATAAGGCAAATGGACAAGATGATGAGAAGTCCATATGTAAACTGAATCCTATCTGGCCTTTTTCAAGATTCAGAAATTCAGAGGCCATGGCTTCTGTCTTTGCAAGGAGATTGGATGCCCTCAAGCACATCATGCCGTCATATGATACGGATGATTCTGTTCATGGAAACCTGGCATGTTTCTTTTGTGGCATAAAAGGTCACCATGTGCGAGATTGTCCAGAGATACCAGATAGTGAGCTTGAAGGTCTTCTAAGAAATGTTAATTTGTATTACGGAGCAAAAGAATTGCCTTGTGTGTGCATAAGATGTTTCCAGTCAAATCATTGGGCTTTTGCATGTCCCAATGCCTCTTCAAGCACAAGATATCAAGCAGAATATGGCGCTTCTTTTGTCCATGAATGCAGCCCCGGTAAAACTCTGCTTAATCCAAGAAATGAAGACGATGCAAAGCAGTCAGATGGCAAGTATGGTCAATCGCCAACTGCTGATGTGCCTACAGTTTGCAATGAGAAATTGAATGAAGCTTTTTCCTCTGGGAAAATGAATTTGAATATGAAACTGTTTGGAAAAGACACTGTTTTCCAAACAGTTTCGAGCTCTGGGAAAAAGAAGTTGAAAGAAAACCAGGCCATGCCTTTGAGTAATTTTGTTGATAGCCAGATATCAGACGGACTCAAGGGAATTTTTGATGCAGTGAAAATGCTTCGTTTATCTCGAGCAGTTATTCTCAAGTAAGCAGATCATACCATCTAACCTGTCATTTTCGCTGTTATTTTTGCAAGATCTTTCCTACATACAATAACTAGAGACATTTTAGCACTTGGTATCTGAATCCCTCCTCCGATTGTTTGAGACAACTTGAAGGTTGTTTTAACCATTGATTGAGCTTTTTTTTAGTTCACTTTGAAAGAATGCCTTGTTTAGACCTGTAATAGGCAGTGTTTGTTCATCACTTGGAGCTGGGAAGACATGCCTCTCTGGTTTCCAGCATCCGACTTATTTTATCAATAAGAAAAACTAAGTCTGAGGCGGAAGTTTGTATGCCTGTCAATTTATGGAGAAAATCTAGTGACTGCTGGTAAGGACAATAAAGCCCCATTTGCCTAAAGATGAACTGAGTTTGACAGATTTAAACAACAAAATTCGTGAGTTGCTAATTTTGAAATACATTGGCTTGGCATCTCTCTTATTGGTCTGTCCATGTTAATTCTATCTACTCTTCTACTTTCTCGTCATATTACTTTGGCGGATGATTTTAGCATTTGCACTCCCACCTCCAAATCTGTTTTTCTCAATTTTTCACTTGCATATCTTTAAAGCTTGTTTCTGCAACAATGTTTTATGGTAGAGAGTCTGACCCTGTAGCAAGATGATGGCATTTAGATAACTGTTTTACCTTCTGCTGCTGATCAAACTGTAATCTGTTTGTAGTGTTGGTCAGGACCATTGAAGAATGACCTCTTTCTTCTTCTCTTTAACTTCCGCAATTTTTGAACTCGAACAAAATTTGAGTGACCTTCTTGGAAAATTAATTCCAAGGAACAATTAGCGAGGAGCTCAGGATAGTGACTATAAGAATCCTATTGGTAGAAGTTTTATGAGGTAACATACTTTAGAACTTATGCAATAAAGTTAAAACCAAGAAGTTGATGTATTAGATATTGCATTGGTGAAGCACAGGGAAGAAAAAAGGAGAAATGATTATGGCTGAGGAAGAGAGTGTCAGGAGCAAAAGAAGAGTTCCTAGACATAGAATGAGAGTACCAGCCTGCTTAAGTTATGATAGTTCTCCTACAGTACTGTCCTTCATATCTTGAATTGCTCAGATAGCCTTCTGCCTATGCTACAGCTCCCTGCATGGTCAATATCACCGGGGAGTAAATTTAGTAGCCTTTTATTCCTCCTCTGTCGGTATCCCTCCATGTAAAATGTTGGTTGAATAAAGTGGATTGATTGTGTGATCCCAAATATGTTTGTGCCTCTTTATGATAACAAATTATGTAGACTTTTTGTTCTTGAACCAAACCTTACGTTTAAGGCAATTGATAATCATTCTGGAAAACTCAGTTGCGAGATGATTATAAATATAGTCCCGCTTCTCATTTATGCCTGTTTCCCTTAAAAGAACGACTTATCAGTGCGAAAATGACAGAAAACTCAACACTGACTTTCAAGAAATAAACTGGGCTTAGCAAGATGTTTTTATCTTCAATATTCATCAGAGCCTTGAACTTTTATTTTAGTGGGAATTGTTTGCTTTAAATCTGTTTATTGATGTTTTTTGTGTTGCTTGCACGGGCACCAGATTGATGGATTCTCGCACGGCACCCTCACGACTTGATGGCTTTTTTCTGCGCTTGCGACTTGGGAAGTGGGAACAGGGACTAGGGGGAACTGGATATTATGTAGCCTGCATAACTGGTAAGCCGAAATTGTTTGCCCTTTCACCAGCCTATTGTAGGTAGATGAGTTGCATATTTGTCATTAATTAGCTTCCTTTTTCTGGTGTCAACTCACCCTCTTTTCCTTCTTTATTTCTTCTGATCATACAGGGGTTGATAGTGAGAGTTCAACACAGAAGTCCAAAAATTCTATTGCTGTCGATGTAGGTGGGATCAAATATTTGGTTGAGCGTCAATGCATCTCCAACCAAGATTTCACTGAGGTAAAAGTGTGACCCGGGAAACGAGTTTGCGCGTAATGTAATCTAGCGATTTCAATTCCAACTTTGATGTATAAATGTAGATCATGTAGCATTGAAGTGGTCTCCTTCATTGATGATTTATATGATTGAATCTGCAATTGCTTGATGGAATCTCCTCATGAAGACAGTTTGAGTCTTTGATGTTATGTCACTGCATTCTCACCCGACATAGTTCAGATCATTTACGAGCCCTTCAAATACAGAAAACCTGTTGTTTGTTAGTAGAAGAAGTAATACTATAATGGCTATTTAAGTATGGACCTTCAGACTCCGCTTTCATGTTTTCGATTGAGCTCACATTCCTACCCCTATCAGTTGTGCAAATCATACCAAAGACTCCTACGTTGCTTTGCATCTTTCTACTTTTGCAAGCGGTGGCTCAACCTGTCTGGTGCATTTTGCAGGATGAGCTAATGGCATGGTGGCGGGCAACATTGAAGGGTGGTGGCAACATACCTTCTGAAGAAGATTTGAGATTGAAAGCTAAAGAGATGAAAATGTTAGGAGTTTAGACAGATACAAGTTCAGGTATTGCTTGCAAAAAAATGCAGAAAGTGAGAACTGGGGCTGAAGTGAGCTGTGTTCCCTTTGCAGACAATCACAGGTTGGTGGCCGTATCCCTTCCATAAATCTCTTCTTTTTCCTCATCATTGCTGTCTTTCACGGTGGGGGTTAATACTCCGTTTGCGAGCTAGGGTTTGTTTTAGATGAATTACATTGTAAATACCACTCTCCCTATAGAATGTTTCAGTTGTAACTTTGAACAAAAGTTTTATGGAAGATGCAGTTATCTTCTTAGGATGTAAAGCTTCTATAAAATCTTAATTTTTTTTTAATGAATTAATTTTGTGTTTTTATTTTTTGGATGGTTTTGAATTTTATATGTTTTAATATAAAAGATAAATCTTAAAAAATAAAAAATAATATTTTAATATATTTCTAAAAAAAATCATAGAATGCGTGATCAAAGCAAATTTCATTCAAACAGAGATACCTTTAATTAATCAACTGATTTCGTAAAACAACTGGAAGATTAAAGCAAATTTCATTCAAACAGGAATTGAATTGCATCGAAATTGTTTCTCCTGAAAACCTGACTATTCTATACCCAAAGCAACCCTTACTAAACCCTACATTTACAATCCTGCCATTCCATCCAAATAAACTAACTACTTTTACTTCGCCGCTTTCTTAACGGCCTTCTTCGCCGGTGACTTAATACTCTTTGGCTTCTTAACAACCTTCTTCACCGGAGTCTTCTTCTTAACCGCAACAACAGCCTTCTTCGCTGGTGACTTAACAGCCTCGGTCTTCGCCGCCTTCTTCGGGTCCGGCTTAGCCACAACCTTGCGTTTCACTGGTGCACTCTTCGGCTTAGATTCAGCCTTGGCCTTGGGCTTGGGCTTGGGCTTGGTAGGAGCCGCTTTCTTCATAGCAGCTGCACCAGTAGCGGGAGATTTAGGAGGGAGCTTGAAGGAGTTCTTGACCTTAACAAGCTTGCCATTAGCAACAAGTTTCTTCAATTGAACAAGCAGCAGTTTCTTGAAATTTGCCGGGAGGCTAGACTTCTGCTTCTCCTCGATGAACTTAGCAATCGCGATCTGGCTCGATCCAGTTCTCTCCTTCAAAGCCACAAGTGCCTCCTTGACCATCTGCAAACACCAAGAACACAAATACATCATCAGCACTTCACAATTGTACTGCGATTAGCGAATAAGTTGTTGTTTTATGATTGATCAATCGATTACCTCGTGATAAGTAGGATAGGCTCTAGGCTTCTTGGCACCAGCAGCAGATGCTGCTGGTGGTGGAGGTTTCTTCGATTTTGAAGGATTGGCTTTGGCCTTCGACGGAGCTTTAACGGCGGCAGAGGGCATGATTGATTACAGAGAATTAATAAATCAAGAGACTGAGATCTAGTTGTGTCGAAATGATGCTTTTTGTTGGATAAAAAAAGAGGTGGGGATATATAGGAGAGGGGAAATGAGAAAGGGGAGCTGTGATTGGTGGGAATCGGTTCGACGCGGATCGCTCTGCGCGGGTGTTGGGTGATTTAATTAAGACCGCTGGATTGGATATTATCTACGGCCAGTGACGCAATTTTAAAGTGGAAAGAGAATTCGATGAGGTGGGCTGTGATTGCTGGAAAGAGGTTTGACGAGGATTGTGCTCTTTGAAGGGGTTTGTATGGAAGGTGAGCCGTTGGATTGGGAGTCATCGGCGCACGGTAAATAATGATATGTGGGGGTAATTTTTCAAAATATCACTTCCCAACAAAAAGAAATGGAAAACCAAGTATATCACTAAACAGTTTTATACGCTATTGTAGATAATCGTAATTTTGAAATTGCGTTTTTCAAGGAAAAATGAAAAATAATAAACTAGTTGTGATATAGATAACAACAAAACACGTGTAATTTTAAAATAAAAAAAAACTCCACGTGACAAAGTATTCGAATTTATTTTGACAAAGAGCTTCGTAGAGTTTCTCTCTCACTACTGAGATGAAAAATATCAACAAAAGATTTGGAATAACCTTTCGGTTGTTTTTTAAATAAATTTTTATGTTAAAATATATATTAATAATTTTTTTATTTTTTAAAAATTATTTTTAATATTAATACATTAAAACGATACAAAACATATTAAATTTTAATAAAAAATTAATTTTTTTAAAAATACAAATTTACAATGCGTTGTCATTCAAAATCTTTACTGTCCCCGAAGGTTAAAAAAAAAAAAAAAAAAGAACCGTCACATTCAAGAGATTAAAAAAATTCAAATAAATAAAGTAATTACACTAAAAATACATGAAAAGGAAAGAGATAAGTTGATTGGAAACTCCTTGTCGTGTTATTCTCAACACCACAGTCTATATATTTAAAGAAAGAAATTCTTAGTAGCGTTGTAGGAGACACTGTAGACTATTCGGTCAAACTATTCCCAATAACGGAATATAAATAATGTACATTATCATAATAATAATAAGTTAATTCGATTGCATAATTTATTTTTTATTTTTTTTACCTTAAATGGGTCTTAATTAATGATTGAATCGAAGAAAATCAAAAACTTAAAAAAAAATAAAAGATAAAATTTTAAAAATATATCATATTATACTGATTATTATCAATTTAAATTAAAAAATAAAATTTATAATCTAGATCATGAACATGATCTCAATTAGACATATTTTTCAGAACTAAATGTATTTTTTAAGTTAAATGAAAAAAATTAAAGTCAAACAAAGAGTTAAAATGCATTTAAAAAAAATAAAAGGAAAATGCACTAAACCAATAAAAGAAAATGAAAAACAATGACCTAGACTTGTCAAAACTTAAAATTAGAGCAGAAACCAAATTGGATGTTGTAAATTTTTTTAAAAAAATTATTATGCGTCATGACAAAGAATATCAAAAATTGTGAAAAAAATAAAATAATTAAATAACACATCATCTATCTATTTGTCCAGATCTTGGTCACTATAGTGGTGGTCAAAAAATCGAGGCATACTCATTTTCTCCTTAAAAATCCATTAAACAAAAAAACAACATCTAAAAGTTGTGTTTTAACTCGTCCAAACTTTGATTCACACCAAGAACCAAGTCGAGTCTAATATTTATTTTCTTAAATTTATCATTCACCAAAAGAATTAATATGTTTTTTTAAAAAAAAAAAACAAAATCCTAGAAAAGAGTTAAGGCAGGCGGACCTTGTGGCCCAGCACATTCAGGCCACTAAAAAAAAGAAGTCAGGCATGCAAACCTAACCTTTTATATATATATATATATATATATATATATATATATATATATATTAAAGATCATATGACAAGTTGTCTGCCATTATTATTTTAGAAAAAAAAACATAATTAGATGACATGTTGTTTGCTGAAGCATACAACAAGTCGTCTGTTTGCCTAGATCCTGATCATCACAGTAGTGTGGTGGCTAGAAAATCGAAACAAATCTTTTCCCCCTTAAAAACCCATTACAAAAAACAAAACAAAACAAAAAAAAGTTTGAATGTTGTGTCTTAACTCGTCCAAACTTTTATTTGCGCCAAGGATTGAATTGGGTCTAATATTTTTCTTCTTAAATTTATTATGCACCTA